>Ga0058691_1000087_pt1 | contig 93546 bp, 92 predicted proteins | sample AgamicAtPrz_FD_55051 | JGI IMG/M metagenome (GOLD analysis project Ga0058691, IMG submission 55051) | Agave microbial communities from Guanajuato, Mexico - At.P.rz | ecosystem: Host-associated > Plants > Phyllosphere > Phylloplane/Leaf | place: Guanajuato, Mexico | collected 2012-05-28
GGCAAACAGACCTGCAACGAACGCAACGAGTTCCGCGAGCTGGCGATCTTCAAAAGCGGCGTTACGCTGTAGTTCACTTCGGCGGTAAAGTTAAACGGCGTTTCAGCCTCTGAAGCGCCGTTTTTTTATATCACGCGATAAGGATCCCTATGACCGCATATTGGCTTGCCCAGGGCGTTGGCGTCATTGCCTTTGTGGTGGGTATCACGACCTTTATCAACCGCGACGAGCGGCGGTTCAAGAAGCAGCTCTCCCTCTACAGCGCCATTATCGGCGTGCACTTCTTTCTGATGGGGGCGTTTCCCGCCGGATCGAGCGCTCTGCTCAACGCTATCCGCACCCTGATCACCCTGCGCACCCGCAGCCTGTGGGTAATGGCGCTCTTTATCGTGCTCACCGGCGGGCTGGGGTTGGCAAAGTTTAACCATGTGATGGAGCTGCTGCCGGTGTTTAGCACCATTGTCAGCACCTGGGCGCTGTTCCGTCTAAAGGGGTTGGCGATGCGCGGCGTGCTCTGGTGCTCTACCGCCTGCTGGGTAGCGCATAATTTCTGGCTGGGGTCGATTGGCGGCACGCTGATTGAGAGTAGCTTTTTGATTGTTAACGGTCTGACCATCATCCGCTTCTGGCGTATGCAGCAGCGCGGGATCGATCCGTTCAAGGTGTAAACCCGGCAGCGTTGCGCCACCGGGTATAAGGCTGATGAAGGTCTTAGCTACGCAGGGCGTTTTTCGCCAGACGTTCGTCTTCCGCCATACAGGCCGCGGCGGTAAAGAGCACGTCGGTGGAGGAGTTCAGCGCCGTTTCGCAGGAGTCCTGCAGCACGCCGATAATAAAGCCCACCGCCACTACCTGCATGGCAATATCGTTCGGGATGCCAAACATATTACAGGCCAGCGGGATCAGCAGCAGCGAGCCGCCCGCCACGCCGGAGGCTCCGCAGGCGCACAGGGAGGCGACCACGCTCAGCAGCAACGCCGTAGGCAGATCCACTGGAATACCCAGCGTTGTTACTGCTGCCAGGGTCAGCACCGTAATGGTGATCGCCGCGCCCGCCATGTTGATGGTCGCGCCCAGCGGCACGGAGACGGAGTAGGTGTCGCGGTCCAGGTTTAGCTTTTTGCACAGCGCCATGTTAACCGGAATATTGGCCGCCGAGCTGCGGGTAAAGAAGGCGTAGACTCCGCTTTCGCGCAGGCACATAAACACCAGCGGGTAGGGGTTACGACGGATCTTCCAGAACACCAGCAGCGGGTTGATGATCAGCGCTACCAGCAGCATGCAGCCGATCAGAACAACCAGCAGCTGGGCATAGCCAAACAGGGTGTCAAAACCGGTGGTGGCGAGGGTCGAGGCAACCAGGCCGAAGATACCGATAGGGGCAAAGCGGATCACCAGCTGCACCATAAAGGTCACCGCGCTGGAGACATCATTCAGCAGATTTTTAGTCGTCTCGTTACCATGGCGCAGGGCAAAGCCCAGACCAACTGCCCAAACCAGAATGCCAATGTAGTTGGCGTTCAACAGGGCGTCGACCGGGTTAGAGACCATGCTCATCAGCAGGCCGCGCAGCACCTCTACGATGCCCGATGGCGGCGTGATCTCCGTTGCGCCGGTAACCAGCTGCAGCGTCGAGGGGAACAGGAAGCTAAACACCACCGCCGTCAGCGCGGCGGAGAAGGTTCCCAGCAGATAGAGGAACAGAATAGGGCGGATACTGGTTTTCTGACCGTGCTGGTGGTTAGCAATGGAGGCCATAACCAGCATTAATACCAGCACCGGCGCAACGGCCTTCAGCGCACCAACAAAGAGGGTACCAAGCAGCCCGACGGCAATCGCCGCAGGCTTGGAGATCCACGCCAGCAGTATACCGAGCACTAGCCCGACAAGGATCTGTTTTACAAGACTGCCCCGCATAAAATGCTTGAACAGGCCAGACGGTTGTGTCGCCATGATAGTTCCTTAAGTGAAATTGCGTTCCAGTCGGAATGTGCTCTGTGTCACGTTTATGTCCGAATGTAACTGAATGTTTGCCTGGTTGAGTATATGGAAAGAACTATCGAGGGGAAGTGCAACGTGCTGGATTTTACGTACTGCGTCAAAGTTTTTAACTAAGTATTTACATTTTTCCGGGCGGCGCTCACGCCGCCCGGCGTAATGATTATGAGAGTCGCTGCTTCTTGTCGTTCTGATGGTTAACCCAGGCGTTGATCAGCAGGGTCACCGCCAGGATGCCGCCCACCACGCCCAGCGAGATAGCAATCGGGATATGGTAGAAATCGACGATCAGCATCTTGATACCGATAAACACCAGGATCACCGACAGACCATACTTCAGCATTGCAAAACGCTCTGCCACGCCCGCCAGCAGGAAGTACATCGCACGCAGGCCGAGAATAGCGAACAGGTTTGAGGTCAGCACGATAAACGGGTCGGTGGTGACGGCGAAGATCGCCGGGATACTGTCCACCGCAAAGATCACGTCGCTCAGCTCGACAAGGATCAGCACCAGCAGCAGCGGGGTGGCATACAGCAGGCCGTTGCGCCGCACGAAGAAGTGCTCGCTCTCAATGGTATCGGTCATGCGCAGATGTCCGCGCAGCCAGCGCACCATCGGTTTATCACCGATCCCGGCCTCGTCCTCTTTCGCCAGCGCCATTTTGACCCCGGTGAAGAGCAGGAACGCACCGAAGACGTAGAGCAGCCACTCGAACTGCGTGATCAGCCAGCTACCTGCAAAGATCATGATGGTACGCAGCACAATCGCGCCCAGTACGCCGTAGATCAGCACCCGACGCTGGAGGGCAGGCGGGATAGAGAAGTAGCTGAACAGCATCAGCCAGACGAAGACGTTATCCACCGCCAGCGCTTTTTCGATCAGGTAGCCGGTGAGGAAGGCGAGCGCCTGCGGATCGGCCACGGCCCGTCCTTCGGTGCTCGCCAGATACCACCAGAAGACAGCGTTAAACAGCAGCGAGAGGGTGACCCACAGGATCGACCAGCCGGCCGCCTGTTTCATGGTCATGGTATGGGTGCCACGACGGCCATGAAGCAGAAGGTCGATAGCCAGCATGATCACAACGACTACAGCGAATCCGCCCCACAGGAGCGGTGTGCCGACACTATTCATAGAGAGTTTCCTTGCAATAAAAACAAAAACGGCCAACGTCGAAAGACGGCAGCCGCTTGTTTTTAGAGCACAGGGCCTCGCCTTTCGGCAAGGTCTCACTTACACCCTGTTCAGGATGCCCGGCGACCGGATGCGTAAACGCATCGTAATGACGACCTGCCGGCGAAGAAGTTACTCCCCTTTGCTAGTAACAAAATATGTCAGAGCAGAGAGGGCGTCAATGTCAGCCCCCTCCGGTTTTACATACCTTTACGCCGGTAGGTCCAGCTATGCAGCAGCGTCCGCCGGGAACACGACACCCGTCTGGCGACGGATTTCGGTGAGCAGCCTGGCGGTAATACGGCTCACCTCAAGGCCCGCGTGGTTAACCGTGTTCTCATCCACCAGCTGGGCAAACCGCTCCGCTTCATAAAGCATGGTGTTGATATGCTGCGGCTGGGTGATCTCTTGGGGCTTGCCGCCGCGCGGCACAAACGACACGCGCTGGCACTCGGAGAGGTGTTCAATCACCAGCGCGCCATCTTCCCCCTGGATCTCGCTGGCCAACGAGGAGTCGCTGACCTTGGAGTGCTGCAACGTGACGCTGAAGTCACCGTAGTTCAGCACCGCTACGCCGTGACCGTCGACGCCGCTCGGCAGCAGGCTGGCGGTGGCCTGCACGCTCTGCGGCTCGCCCCACAGCGCTACCGCTGAGGCCAGACAGTAGAAGCCAATATCCATGATCGAGCCGTTAGAGAAGGCCGGATTGAAGGTATTGGGATTCTCGCCGTTGAGGTAGCGCGGGTAGCGTGAGGAGTACTGGCAGTAGTTAAAGAACACCTTCCGCAGCGTGCCCACCTTCGGCAGCGACTGCTGCACCAGCTGGAAGTTAGGCAGCGCGGCGGTCTTAAACGCTTCAAACAGCACAACGCCGTTTTCCCGCGCAACTGCAATAGCCGCCTCGACTTCCTGTAAATTTGAGGCCAGCGGCTTCTCGCAGATCACATGCTTCTTATGCCGTAAAAAGAGCTCGGTCTGCGAGAAGTGCAGCGAGTTGGGGCTGGCGATATACACCGCGTCGATAGATTCACTCTGTGCCAGGGCGTCGAGCGAGGTAAAGAGATGCTCAACGGGATAATCGCTGGCAAAGTGCTCAGCCTGCTCAAGGCTGCGGGAGTAGACGCCGGTCAGCTTCAGCTTGCCGGTCTCATGGGCGGCATCAACGAACTGGCGGGTGATCCAGTTGGTGCCAACGACTGCGAAACGTATCATAAATCCTTTATGCTCCATCGGGGACAGTCTGCCCAATGTAGCATGTCAGAATGACAAAACGAGTGCGCTATTGCGCAAAATCGCTAAGGGAGCGGTGCGTCAGCCACAGGCGGGTATCGAACTCCAACTGGTGGTACTGCGGCTCCATATGGCAGCACAGCTGGTAGAAGGCTTTATCGTGCTCCTTCTCCTTAAGATGCGCCAGCTCGTGGACGGCGATCATGCGCAAGAACGGCTCCGGCGCGCTGCGAAACACGGTGGCGATGCGGATCTCTGCCTTGGCCTTCAGCTTGCCGCCCTGTACCCGGGAGACGGCAGTATGCAGCCCGAGGGCGTTCTTCAGGACGTGGATCTTATTATCGTAGACCACCTTGTTGATCGGCGGCGCGTTGCGCAGGAACTCGCTTTTCAGATCCTGAATATAGCTATAGAGCGCTTTGTCGGTAGTGACGCTGTGCTGGCCCGGATAGCGCTTCTCCAGCACCTCGCCGAGGCGATTTTGCGCAATGAGCGACTGCACCTGGGCCAGTAGATTTTCCGGATAGCCCTGGAGATAGAGAAGATTGCTCATTATTGCCCCGCGATAACAGTTAAAAAAGGGTATACTCACGCCCCCGCTCAGGGGACAACACCGAATTTTACCATCCAGGAGGGCCGATGAGCCATTCAGACAACGGTTTCCGTTCACTAAACTTAAAGCGTTTTCCGGAAACGGACGACGTCAACCCGCTGCAGGCGTGGGAAGCAGCCGATGAGTATCTGCTGCAGCAGCTGGACGAAACCGAAATCAGCGGCCCGGTCCTGATTTTTAACGATACCTTTGGGGCGCTGGCCTGCGCGCTGGTGGAGCATACGCCTTTCAGCATCGGCGACTCCTACTTAAGCGAACTGGCGACCCGGGAGAACCTGCGCCACAACGAGCTGGATGAGGGCAGCGTCACCTTCCTCGACAGCACCGCCGCCTATCCGGCCGCGCCTGGCGTCGTGCTGATCAAGATCCCAAAAACGCTGGCACTGCTGGAGCAGCAGCTGCGCGCCCTGCGTCAGGTCGTGACGCCAGAGACGCGGATTATCGCTGGCACCAAGGCTCGCGATATTCACAATTCGACTCTGGAGCTGTTCGAGAAGATCCTCGGCCCGACCACCACCACGCTGGCGTGGAAAAAGGCGCGGCTGGTGAACTGTACCTTTAACGCCCCGGCGTTAAATGATGTGCAGGAGACCCTGAGCTGGAAGCTGGACGGTACGCCGTGGACTATTCATAACCACGCCAACGTCTTCTCCCGTACCGGGCTGGATATAGGCGCGCGCTTCTTCCTCCAGCACCTGCCGGAAAATCTGGAGGGGGAGATTGTCGATCTCGGCTGCGGTAACGGCGTGATTGGCCTGACCCTGCTGGAGAAGAACCCCGAGGCGCAGGTAGTGTTTGTTGATGAGTCGCCGATGGCAGTGGCCTCCAGCCGCCTGAACGTCGAGACCAACATGCCCGACGCGCAGGATCGCTGCGAGTTTATGATCAACAACGCGCTCTCCGGCGTAGAGCCATACCGCTTCAACGCGGTGTTCTGCAACCCGCCGTTCCACCAGAAGCACGCCCTGACGGATCATATCGCCTGGGAGATGTTCCACCACGCGCGTCGCTGCCTGAAAACCAACGGCGAGCTGTATATCGTGGCTAACCGCCACCTGGACTACTTCCATAAGCTGAAGAAGATCTTCGGCAACTGCACCACCGTTGCTACCAACAGCAAGTTTGTGGTACTGAAGGCGGTGAAGCTGGCGCGCAGGCGTTAATTCCCATTCCGGCGGAGTGGTTTGTGGTTTTGTAGGCCCGGTAAGCGCAGCGCCACCGGGCGTATGTTAAATCGCTAACGCCAACGTTGTTCCCTGGGCGATGGCGCGGCGGGCATCCAGCTCCGTTGCCACGTCGCAGCCGCCAATCAGATGCACCGTTTTTCCTGCCGCACGCAGCGGATCGGCCAGATCCCGGCGCGGCTCCTGACCGGCACAAAGCACGACGTGATCCACCGCCAGCAGCTGCGGTTCGCCGTCGATCAGCACGTGCAGCCCCTCATCGTCGATCTTCTGATAGCTCACCGCCGGGATCATCTTCACCCCACGCGACAGCAGCGTAGCGCGGTGGATCCAGCCGGTGGTTTTCCCCAGCCCCTCGCCGGGTTTACTTGGCTTACGCTGGAGCATCACAATCTGCCTCGGGCTTTTTGGCTGCAATGCCCCCTCGGGACGCAGGCCGCCAACCTGCCGTAAACTAGTATCGATTCCCCACTCAACGCAAAACTCGGCAATGTTTTGGCTGGACGGCTCTCCCGGCTGGCTCAGGTACATGGCGGTATCGAAGCCGATGCCGCCGCAGCCGATAATCGCCACCTTTGCGCCCACCGGCACCTTATCGCGCAGCACCGCCAGATACGTCAGCACCTTCGGGTGATCGATCCCGTCGATCGGCGGGATCCGTGGCTCGATGCCGCAGGCGAGGATCGTCTCGTCAAAGTCGATAAGATCCTCTGCGCCCACCCGCCGGTTGAGCTGCAAACGGATGCCGGTAATATCGATCATTCGCCGGTAGTAGCGCAGGGTTTCGTAGAACTCCTCTTTGCCTGGGATCTGCTTGGCGATATTAAACTGGCCGCCGATCTCTGCCCCCGCATCGAACAGCGTCACCTGATGGCCGCGCTGGGCAGCGTTCACCGCAAAGGCCAGCCCCGCCGGACCTGCACCGACCACCGCCAGCTTTTTCGCTGTTGATGCCGGAACGATCGGCATGATCGTCTCGTGACAGGCGCGGGGATTGACCAGACAGGAGGTCACCTTACCTGCGAAGATTTGATCGAGACAGGCCTGGTTGCAGCCGATACAGGTGTTGATCTCCGCCTCACGGCCGCTCTGCGCCTTCGACAGGATCTCTGCATCGGCGAGAAAAGGGCGGGCCATTGAGACCATATCGGCATCGCCGCGCGCCAACACCTCGTCGGCAACGCCGGGATCGTTAATTCGGTTAGTGGTGATTAGCGGCACCGAGACGTGCCCCTTCAGCTTGCGCGTCACCCAGCTAAAGGCGGCGCGTGGCACCGGCGTGGCGATAGTGGGAATGCGCGCCTCGTGCCAGCCAATCCCGGTATTGATGATGGTTGCGCCTGCGGCCTCTACGGCTTTTGCCAGCTGCACCGTCTCCTCGAGCGTGCCGCCATCCTCGACTAAATCGAGCATCGACAGGCGGTAGATAATGATAAAATCGCTGCCTACGCGCTGGCGCACGGCACGCACCACTTCGGTAGCAAAACGCATCCGCCGGGTGTAATCGCCTCCCCACTCATCCTCGCGCTGGTTGGTACGGGCCGCGAGAAACTCGTTAATCAGATACCCCTCCGAACCCATGATCTCTACCCCGTCGTAGTCCGCCTCGCGGGCAAGCAGGGCGCAGCGCGCAAAATCTTCGATCAGGGCCAGGATCTCATCATGGGTCAAGGCATGGGGGGTAAAGCGGTTAATGGGGGCTCGAATAGCCGAGGGGGCTACCAGTTGCGGCTGATAGCTATAGCGCCCGGTATGCAGGATCTGCAGGGCGATTTTACCGCCTTCCTGATGTACCGCTTCGGTGACTAACTGATGATGCGGTAGCTGGCTGGCATCGCACAGCGCCGCACCGCCTTCCATCGTCACCCCAGAGAGCGCTGGTGCCACGCCGCCGGTGACAATCAGCGCCACGCCGTGACGGGCGCGCTCGGCGTAAAAGGCGGCAAGGCGCTCAGGGCCATCGGGGCGCTCTTCAAGGCCGGTATGCATCGAGCCCATCAGCACGCGGTTTTTCAGGGTGGTAAAGCCCAGATCGAGAGGGGCAAACAGCGACGAATAGCGCATTGTCTCTTCCAGTGTAAAATTATTGTTATGTGGTCGGATGAGTTCTAATTTAGCCGTCGCAAGATAAAAGGGAAAAGGCGCGTGAAGCAGTTGTGATGGGATTCAAAGAATGGCGTTGGCCCCCATCCGTAAACGGGGACCAACGTAGTCAGGCTTTTTCAGTGGAGACGCTCAGGGCCGCCAGCGCCAGCCCGGCGGCTTTCAGCACCTGCTCGCACTGTTCAACCGTCAGGGTTAACGGCGGTTCGATACGAATGGTTTTAGCATTGTTCAGCGTGCCCGCCACCAGCACGCGCTGGCGGAACATCTCGCTGGCAAAGTTGTATCCACTCTCGTTATCGACAAACTCAATTGCCATCAACATCCCTTTGCCGCGCACGTCATGCACCAGCTCCGGGTACTGACGCGCCAGCAGGCGGAAACCGTCCAGCAGCATGTCACCTTTCTGCTCGGCCTGCGCGGGTAGGTTCTCCTCCAGCAGCACGTTGATGGTCGCCAGCGCTGCCGCACAGGCCAGCGGGTTACCACCAAAGGTAGTGGTGTGCAGGAAGGGGTTGTCGAACAGCACCGAGAAGACCTCCTCGGTCGCAATCGTCGCGCCGATAGGCATCACGCCGCCGCCAAGCGCCTTAGCAAGGCAGAGGATATCCGGCTGTACGTTCTCATGCTCGCAGGCGAACATCCTGCCGGTACGGCCCATGCCGGTCTGCACTTCATCAAAGATCAGCAGCGCGCCAAACTCATCGCACAGCTTACGCACGGCTGGGAGGTATCCCGTCGGCGGCAGGATCACACCGCCTTCGCCCTGAATCGGCTCCAGGATCACCGCCGCCACGTCATCACCGGTTTTATGGCACTCGGAGAGCAGAGTGCGCATCGCCTCAATATCGCCAAAGGGAACATGGCGGAAGCCCGGCAGCAGCGGCATAAAGGGTTTACGGAAGGCAGATTTTGCCGTTGCGGAGAGCGCCCCGAGGGACTTGCCGTGGAATGCGCCGCTGGTAGCGACAAAGGTAAACTTCCCGCGCGGCGACTGATACGCCTTCGCCAGCTTGAGAGCCGCCTCAACGGACTCGGTGCCGCTATTGCTAAAGAAGCTGTACTTGAGTTTGCCCGGTGCCAGGGCAGCGAGAGTTTTTGCCAGCATGGCCCGGAGCGGATCGAGCAGCTCCTGGCTGTGAAGCGGTTGTTTCGCGAGTTGATTCTGTACGGCGGAAACCACAACTGGATTACGGTGCCCCACATTAAAAATACCAAATCCACCCAGGCAATCTAAAAACTCCTGTCCCTGGGTGTCGACAAGCGTATTGAGACTTCCTGCTTGCCACTCTACGGCTCCGTAATCCCCGCCAGCAGTAACAGACTTGCGGTACTCTAAAAATCCAGGGTTCACATGCTCTTTAAAGTAATCAATCACCTCTCGGTTAAGTTCTTTCATCTCCTCATGATCAAGCGTTCGCTTCTCAATGAGATTCAGGGCGTGTGCGCTACAGGCGAGGGCCGATGCGCTGGAAGGTAACCTGTTCAAAATGAGCTCCCGGGGATGGCGTATCACGCGATACTGCATAAATTATTGCAGGGATTACGCCACTTCGGCATGAGTAGCAAAAATCGGGATAAACGCCAGGTAAAAACAGCGCTGCACAAAATTTAATCATGCCAAATGATGTCCGCCATAGGTAACCCTTGGGCATTTTTCGAAGGATTTTGCAGGCTTACGGCACCGACTGCACCAGCGTAGTGCAGGACGTGCTACACAAACGGGCAGGGCGAATACGCCTTTGGAGGTAGTTTCATATCGAAAGTATTTGAAATCAATCTATTAGAAGGGCGTATAAAAAGTGCGGTTTAGTGATTTTTTGCGATCGCGATCGGTTTTAACAACTAAAGATAAATTTTTTACCGCCGAAAAATGATTAGTCTAAAAAATTAACATATAACACCTGCAAGGAATGCCCGCCATGTCCTCTCAACGCTATGTCACCCAGAACGAGTACGCCCTGGACGATGACACCACCCTGATGTCCACCACCGATCTGCAAAGCTACATGACCCATGCCAATGACACTTTTGTGCAGGTGAGCGGCTATACGCTTAACGAGCTCTTGGGTCAGCCGCACAATCTGGTGCGCCATCCAGATATGCCGAAAGCTGCCTTTGCCGACATGTGGTACACGCTCCAGCAGGGCGAGCCGTGGAGCGGCATTGTGAAAAACCGCCGTAAAAATGGCGATCACTACTGGGTGCGGGCTAACGCGGTGCCGGTGGTGCGTAACGGCCAGACCACAGGCTATATGTCGATCCGTAACCGGGCGACGCCGGACGAGATCGCTGCCGTTGAGCCGCTCTACAAGGCGCTGAATGAAGGGCGCTGCAACCGGCGGATCCATAAGGGGCTGGTGGTGCGTAAAAGCTGGCTCGGTAAGCTGCCGGCCATGCCGCTGCGCTGGCGGGTACGCGGCGTGATGGCGGTGCTGTTTGCGCTGATGGCGGCCTCGCTCACGTTAAGCCATGCCGGGTGGAGCGCAATAGCAGCCAGTGCGGCGGTGATGCTGCTGGGGACGTTGCTGTTTGAGCAGCAGATTGTCCGCCCGGTAGAGAACGTGGCGCGTCAGGCGCTGAAGGTTGCCACCGGCGAGCGTAACAGCGTGGAGCATCTCAACCGCAGCGACGAGCTGGGGCTCACCCTGCGCGCGGTCGGCCAGCTGGGCCTGATGTGTCGCTGGTTAATTCATGATATTTCCGGTCAGGTAGCCAGCGTGCGTAACGGTAGCGAACGCCTGGCCCAGGGCAATGAAGATCTTAACGACCGCACCCGCCAGACGGTCACCAACGTTCAGCAGACCGTGGCCACGATGAATCAGATGGCAGCGTCGGTGCAGAGCAACTCTGAAACCGCCGCCGAGGTCGATAAGCTGTCGATGGCAGCGAGCACGGCGGCGAGCGAAGGCGGAGAGGCGATGCAGACGGTAGTGAAAACCATGGATGATATTGCCGACAGCACGCAGCGTATCGGCTCTATCACCACGCTTATCAATGACATCGCCTTCCAGACCAACATTCTGGCGCTCAACGCGGCGGTTGAAGCGGCTCGCGCCGGGGAGCAGGGCAAAGGCTTTGCCGTGGTGGCCGGGGAAGTTCGTCATCTGGCGAACCGCAGCGCCAACGCGGCGAACGATATCCGCAAGCTAATTGATGCCAGCGCCAGCAAGGTACAGTCTGGCGCGGATCAGGTTCACGCCGCTGGGCGTACCATGGATGATATCGTGGAGCAGGTGAAAAACGTGACGCGCCTGATTGCCCAGATCAGCCACTCTACCTCGGAGCAGGCCACGGGCTTGTCAGAGCTCACNCGGGCGGTGGCNGAGCTGGACGGCATTACGCAGAAAAATGCNGAGCTGGTCGAAGAGAGCGCGCAAATTTCGGCGATGGTTAAGCATCGCGCTAACCGTCTGGAAGATGCCGTTACCGTCCTGCATTAATTAGCGCCATTTATTCATGCCGCCCGGTTGAACACGATCGGGCGGCTTTTTTTTGCCATTGTGTAATCGATTTTTAATATATTTGTTAAATCGTGCTACTTACGCTCATATAACGATCGATGCTCTGTCATTAATAGCCTGCGCCTATTTATCAAAGGATATATCGTCTATAAAAGCGATCAAACTCATAAAGTTAGCTGCTCCGTTACCGATAACGTGATCGTCTTAAAGATAATCATTTTGATGGAGTATATATGTTCTTACATGACGTAAAGATTGGGACAAAGTTATTTCTGGCATTCGGATTNTTTATTGTATTAATGGTAGCCAGCTCCTGCCTTTCACTATTTAGCCTGAACCGTGCAAATAACGGCATGCAGACTATTGTGAACAGTGATTATCCCACTACGGTTAAAGCGAACCAGCTTATCGACAAGTTTCAGACCTTTGTCAGCACCCAGCAGCTGATGCTGCTGGATAGCGAAGGGAAGTGGAACGAGAGCATGCAGCAGCAGCTGACCGCCATCAGCGGCGAAATTACGGTGCTGCTGGATACCCTGACGAAACAGCTCGATGACCCCCAGGCGCAGAAGATCCTTACCGACCTGCGCGGCGTACGCCAGCAGTACCTCGACTCCCGCTTCCGCATTTTAGAGGCGGTGAAGGTTGGCAACCGGGAAGCCGCTGTCCAGGAGATGATGAACACCACTGTGCCTATCCAAAACGCCTATAAGCAGAAGGTGCTGGAGCTGATCGCAATTCAGGACGCGCGGATGCGCGACGCGGGTAAGCAGGTCGACAGCGACTTCAACACCAACCGCCTGATGCTGATCCTGCTAGCAGTGGTTAGCATCGCTATCGCCGTGCTGATGGGCACCGTTATTGTGCGTGCCATTACCCGTCCGCTGGGGCAGGCGGTGGATCTGGCAGAGGCGATTGCCGCCGGGGATCTGACCCACTCGATTGAGGTGAAGCACCGCGACGAAACAGGTGTCCTGCTCAGCGCGCTGATGGCCATGAAGACCCGCCTGCTGGAGATTGTGCAGGAGGTGCAGTATGGCTCAGAGAATATCTCCAGCGCCGCCGCGCAGATCGTGGCCGGTAATCAGGATCTGGCGGCCCGCACCGAAGAGCAGGCCAGCTCCGTTGAGCAGACCGCAGCCTCTATGGAGCAGATCACCGCCACGGTGAAAAATACCGCCAGCCATACTACCGAAGCGACCCAGCTCTCCGCCGACGCGGCGACGGTGGTAAAAACCAACGGCGCGATGATGAAACAGGTGACGGAGAAGATGCGCGTCATCAACGATACCTCCAGCCGCATGTCCGATATCATCAACCTGATCGACGCCATCGCTTTCCAGACCAATATTCTGGCGCTCAACGCGGCGGTCGAAGCCGCACGTGCGGGCGAGCACGGACGTGGTTTTGCGGTGGTGGCCGGGGAGGTACGCCAGCTGGCGCAGAAAAGTGCCTCATCGGCGAATGATATTCGCCAGCTAATTGAGGACTCCACGACTCAGGCGCGGGAAGGGATGGCGCTGGTGGAAAAAGCGGGCGGGCTGATCAACGGCATGGTGAGCAACGTTGAAGAGATGGATACCATCCTGCGGCAAATTGGTCACGCCAGCCATGAGCAGACGGAAGGGATCTCGCAGATCAACAGCGCCATTGGCCTGATCGACGCCACCACCCAGCAGAACTCCAGCCTGGTGGAGGAGTCCGTGGCGGCAGCGGCGTCGCTGAACGAGCAGGCGCAGCACATGAAAGCCCTGATCAAGGTATTCCGCGTTAGCCAGACAGAGGCGACCGCTTAATCCATCTGGGAGATCTCCAGCGCCGCCCGGTCGATCACGCCGATGATCTGCTTCAGCTGGGCGGGGCTGATCTCTTCATGGTTCACCTTCAGATCCAACACGGCCTTGAAGTTATCCAGGGCGCGTTTCATCTGCGGATTTTTACGCAGCTGGTGCCCGACGCCGCGCGCTTTGATCCGCGCCTGAATATGCACGAGATGCTCCTGGTTCTCCTCCAGCCACTGCTGACCTGCCTGGGTAATGGCAATCTTTTTACGTCCGCTCTCCTCTTCGCTAATCTCAATAAACGCCTGCTCCTGCAAGAAGTCGAGGGTCGGATAGATCACGCCGGGGCTGGGGGTATAGTGGCCCTGGGTCAGGTTTTCGATCTCTTTAATCAGCTCATAGCCGTGGCTGGCGTTGCGGGTCAGGATATCTAACACCACCAGCCGCAGCTCGCCGTGACCGAAGAAGCGCTGACGGCGTCCGCCGCCGTGGCCGTGATGAGGGTGGGAACGATCTTCAGCATGGTGCATGATTACAGCCTCTTTTTTTGATATATCTAAATTATGTCTAAAGTAAGTCTACATCCCGGAATCACTGCTTGTCTAACGCTATCAAAAAAATTCTTGCAATCTCTCTAAGTAGCAATCATTATCATTTAAAATTTATTTAGATATATCGTATTCAACCTGGGATGGCTAACATGACGAAACAAGATCGACGTTATCCGCAGCGCGTGCGCAATGAGCTGCGCTTCCGCGAACTGACGGTGCTGCGCGTGGAGCGCATCGGAGCAGGTTTCCAGCGTATCGTGCTGGGGGGAGAGGCGCTGGCGGGTTTTAGCAGCCGGGGCTTTGACGATCACACCAAGGTATTCTTCCCGCAGCCGGGCCAGCCGTTTGTGCCGCCGACGGTAACGGAAGAGGGCATCGTTTGGGGTGACGGCGTGCGTCCCGCCTCGCGCGACTACACCCCGCTCTACGACGAAGCCCGCCACGAGCTGAGCCTCGACTTTTTCATTCACGACGGCGGGGTCGCCAGCCGCTGGGCTGAAAATGCGCAGGTAGGGGATACCCTGACTATCGGTGGGCCACGCGGTTCGCTGGTGGTGCCGGAAGATTACGCCTGGCAGCTTTATGCCTGCGACGAGAGCGGCATGCCCGCGCTACGCCGCCGCCTGGAGACGCTGCGCCAGCTGGCGGAACGCCCGCAGGTGACGGCCATCGTGACCATCGGTGACGAACGCTATAAGGCGTATCTCGCCCATCTGGATGAGTTTGCCATTGAGTGGATTGTGGGTCATAGCGAAGAGGCGCTGGATCGGCGTCTGGCGCAGGTTAACGTCCCGCAGGACGATTACTATATCTGGCTAACCGGGGAAGGGAAGGTCGTGAAAAACGTCAGCCGCCGGTTTGAGACTGACGCTATCGATCCGCAGCTGGTGCGCGCTGCCGCCTACTGGCACGATAAGTAACGGCGTCAGGCTACCGCGTCGTACTGCGCCTCGCTGACCTGCCGCTCCAGCGAGGTGCACACCTCTGCCAGGGCTTTCTCCTGCTGTACGAAGTAACCCTCCTGATCCTTTAAGGAAGAGACCAGCTGCCAGGCGCTCTCGCCCTCCAGCTTGCTAAGCTCTGCCAGTAGCCCGGCGATATGGGCCTTTACCTCCGCGATCCGTGCCCGCAGGCGGGTGAGATCGTTAAGCCTGTCGCTGGCCATCAGCGGCCCCAACCCCTTTTGCAGGCGGGCGAAGAGCGAGCGAACGGCGGCAACGTCGCCACGCTGCCGGGCCTGGTTAAGCTGGACCATCATGGCGTTGGCTTCATCTTTGAGATCGTCGTCCACCAAATCCGGATGGCACAGCTTGCTGGCCTGACGCCACAGTTTTTTCAGCTCCTGACGCTCGTCCTGGGAGAGCTTCTGCTCAAAGCTAAAGCGGGCCTGGGCATCGTGCTGCTGCTCCTGGTACTCCTCATACTCTTGACGTGCCTCGTCCCGCGCCTGGCGAGCCGGCTCCTCCTCGCGGATGAGTCCTTTTTCCAGCTCCTGGGCTTCGGCCAGCAGGGAGGCGATCAGTGCATTTTGCTGCTGGACGCGGCGGCGGGTATCTGCCGCCTGCGACGAGCTGGCGGGCAGGCTGCGCCAGCGCTGGGTCAGCGAAGCCAGCGCCTCAACGGCCTGAGCCATATACTGCTGGCAGCGCAGGTAGTCCGCCTCCCGACGCCGGGCCTCTGCCTGCTGCCTGCGCAGCGTGGCTTCCGCCAACGCCTGACGAAGACGCAGGATCTGCGCCATCATCGGCCCAAGACGCTTCATATAGCTATCGTTAAAGTCGTCGAGGATCTGAATGCGGGCGTTGCGTTTATCGATCAGCTCCCGCATCTGCTCTTCTAACGCCTTCAGCTCCAGCTTGCTGGCCGCCACCTGTGGATCGTGCCACTGTGTCACCGCGCGCTGGCTCTGTAGCCAGGCGGCGATAGCCTGTAACGCCGCGGAGTAGTTCTTCTGCTCCAGCGCCGCAACGATAAACGCCAGCTCAGGATCCTGAGCATTGCTTTGCAGCCAGCCAAGCTGGCTATGGATGATGATCTCATCCTCCAGCTCAATGGCGTTCTTTATGATCTCAAGCCGTTTGATAGGTTTGTTCATGGCGTTTCGCTGTGCGCCTGGGTAGTTGACTCAAGCGTAGTTGTGATTAAGAGAACAGGGAATAGTACCGTTTCGCTAGAGATTATCATTCGCCGCGGCAAAAATAGCATCAAAAATCGGGACGGCTTTTTCCAGGGTCTCCAGCGCGTTACGCAGCGGGGCAAAGAGCTCATGATCGGCTGGGAATTCACCGTTCTCCTGCCAGCACTCGGCCATTAAAGCGAGATCCAGCGTGACGGGCAGGAAGAATGCGCCTTTGCCTAAATCCTGAAACTTGAATTTGCTTAGTTCGATGCGGACGGCCTGGTCAATATTGCTGGCTATCGCCTTGAGTCTTCTGTCGGGGCCAAAAATGGCTTTTGAGGGCAGAAAGCGAAAGCCGAACTGCTCTTGCCTGGTACCGCATCCGGTGAGCAGCGCCAGCTCGTAGTCTACCTCATCGCTACTGGTAGAGAGGCTCTCATAGAAATACTTATATTCCTCGTCAACTTCCTCGTCAACCCTCCACGTTTTTGGCGCGAACCAGAAAGTGCCTGACTCGGCATAATCGGTCTCGCCGCCCCAGCCGCGGGCTTTAATAAACGCTGCGGCACAGAGATCGATTCCTTTCCAGATGGCCGGGTCGATCTGCTGCTCAAAAACCACCACGGCTTCGTTGAACATTTTAAACTGGGAAAGCAGGAGGGTGCCTGCCTGACGCTCTTCATTATTGAGGGGGGACATAACGGTTCCTGTTAAAACTGACGCATACGGTCAAGAAAGCGAAAAGCGGCGTGGGCCGCCATCTGCCGTGCGGGGGAGGCATCCGCAGCGGCAAAGATCTGCTGTCGGCTTGGCTCCAGCGCCTGGGTCAATACGCTCGCCAGATGACGCCATGAGAGGCAGGGTACGTCAGCCTCTTCTCCCGCACTGAGCGGCACGCGCCCCTGCGGGGTTAAATAGACCACCGCCCAAGGCTGCTCGCCAGCGCGTTTTTTTGCCTCGCTGATGTAGCGGAGGATCTGATCCTTTTGCTCGTAGGCGTCTATCTTTACTTCAATCAGCATAAAGAAGTTATCGGCATCGATCTCGATATCAACACGGTTGGTTGCATCCCCGGTGGGGGACTTCTCCACGTTTACGCGACAGTAGCGGGTGAAGTTCTCTGGGAAGTCTGCTTTGCCGCACTCCCGTACGGCGCTGAGAAGCGTTTTTAACGGCAGATCGCCAAAACCGTGGTTGCCGTGCGGATCGAGCAGCCAGGCAAGTACCGCAGAGTTGCGTACCTCGTTACGACCAAGCTTCGCCACCTCCCACGGATCGAAGGTAAAGGTCCCATGCCGCAGGGCGGCAAGAGGCTGCTCTAGCTCGGCCATAAAGGCGCTAAGCTGCCGGGCATCTAAAGCAACGGCGGGTAGCTCAGCGGACTGATTATCCAGCGCCCGACGCGGCCACTCGGCAAAAAAATGCGGCAGCCACGCGGTGAGAGAGGAGGGGCTTTGTTCCATAAGCAATGATTCTCTGGGCTTCCTATTAGTAGGCTTAGTTACATCTTAATTGAATATTAAATACTTTTTATGCAACGCTGGGAAGGGCTAACTGAATTATTAATTTATATGTTCATTCATAATATGAATGAAAAAGTGATGAACATTCCTTTTTAAAATATAAGTAACAGTAAAGATAAGATAAATTACATTTTGTTAAGTTAATTAGATGTAAGGTAGTTCTTTATTTATAAATAAAAAATTTTTCCTTTTTTATACGTCAAGGAAAGTTTATCAATATAAGGTACATTTTATGGCATCTCTAATGTATGACGGTTTCAGGCACGAGCTATCTTTATTAGATAACACTAATCAAGTTTTAGGATCATGGTTGGCCTATAATAACGTTGATTCTCGTGCAACAATAAAACATATCAGAAATGGTATCTATCAAGTTGTTGATAGAGTTGCCCCGCACTACCATCTTCCTAATCCCAATGGGCCATACGGTTCGTACGGTATTATCCGTTTTACTGTCCCAGGCCACCCAGGGATTGGCGTTCACTCAGGTAGATTAAATGCTAAATACAAGCCAGGCCCCCTCCATGCTACTATGGGGTGTATACGCACCACTGATGAAGCTATGCGCCAGATAAAAACATATATGGTAAAATCACCTCTTACAACAATAAAAATTATAAATAATAGTGGGTCGTCTGCGATGAGTTCAACTCAACGTAATCAATACAGGGTTTATCATGGGATGAGGACATATCTTTTATGAAATCCGTTATACTTCTATTGGCGGTAGCATTTTTATCAGTCAGCAATGCATTAGCCGATGAATGTACTATAAAGGATGCCGAAGCCGCAGAGCAGGCCGTAGATCACCTTACCAGCTGGCAGGCAATGAATGACAACTTTACACGTTTCTATCAGTGCGATGAGGGCAGTATTGCGGAAGGGAATTCTGAAGCAGTTATCCGTCTATTGGTAGATAAATGGGAAGCGTTGCCTAAGCTGAGTGTGTTAACTAGACAGAATGCCGCTTTTGAAACGTGGGTACTAAGCCACATTGATTCAACGTTGGATTCAGGCGATCTGCAAACAGCAGTAGACCTTGCTACCTCTCAGTGTCCTGCGTCAGAAAGTGCGCTATGCCAGAAGATCGTAAAAGCTGCCCAAGCCGCTATTCATGAATCTAACTCATAAGCGTATTAAGCGTGATTAACTGGCTAGATTATGCCAGCCGTGTAGAATTTTTAGCGACACAATTCCTTCAATCACCTCATTCACCTGTATTGTTCCGTAAGAGGCTATTACCATGAAAATCAAAGCAATTGGTGCGCTTTCCGCTGCTCAGGCGCTCGAACCGATGGACATCAGCCGCCGCGAGCCAGGCCCGCACGACGTGCAGATCGCCATCGCCTACTGCGGGGTGTGTCATTCGGACGTACACCAGGCTCGCGCCGAGTGGGCCGGGACGCTGTTTCCTTGCGTACCGGGGCATGAGATCGTTGGCCGCGTTGCCGCTGTCGGCTCCGACGTCACCGGGTACAAAGAGGGCGATCTGGTTGGCGTAGGCTGTATCGTTGACAGCTGTAAGCACTGCGAAGATTGCGAAGAGGGGCTGGAAAACTACTGCGATCATATGGTCGGCACCTACAATGGCCCGACGGCGGATGCTCCAGGTCATACCCTTGGCGGCTACTCGCAGCAGATCGTGGTCCATGAGCGCTACGTGCTGCGTATTAAACACCCTGAAGATCAGCTGGCCGCCGTTGCGCCGTTGCTTTGCGCGGGGATCACTACCTACTCACCGCTGCGTCACTGGCAAGTTGGCCCTGGTAAAAAAGTGGGTGTAGTGGGCATCGGCGGTCTGGGCCACATGGGGATCAAGATTGCGCATGCGATGGGCGCACACGTGGTGGCATTCACTACGTCTGAATCCAAGCGTGAAGCGGCAAAAGCGCTGGGTGCAGATGAGGTGGTGGTCTCCCGCAACCCGGAAGAGATGCAGGCCCACACCAAGAGCTTTGATTTTATCCTCAACACCGTGGCTGCACCGCACAACCTCGACGCCTTCACTGCTTTACTGAAGCGTGACGGCACCATGACGCTGGTGGGCGCACCGGCTACCCCGCATCCGTCGCCGGAAGTCTTTAGCCTGATCATGAAGCGCCGCTCGATTGCCGGTTCAATGATTGGCGGTATCCCGGAAACTCAGGAGATGCTCGACTTCTGCGCCGAGCACGGAATTGTGGCTGATATTGAGATGATCCGCGCTGATGAGATCAACGAGGCCTGGGAGCGCATGATCAAAGGCGACGTAAAATATCGCTTCGTCATCGACAGCGCTACGCTGGCCGATTAACGCACGGAACACGTAGGCCGGGTAAGCGCAGCGCCACCCGGCAAAATGCCGCCTTCTGACGTATGGGAGGGCGGCGCTATTTGAATCAGACTCTCATCAGCACATTCTGTTTTCCCAAATACCTGGATAATATCTACCAGCGCGTTCGCTGCATATCGATCACAAACCGGTACTTCACGTCGCCTTTCAACATACGCGCAAAGGCCTGTTCGATATCCTCACCGGCAATCATCTCCACATCGGCAGTAATATTGTGCTTTCCGCAGAAATCCAGCATCTCCTGGGTCTCTTTAATGCTGCCGATCGACGAGCCGCTGATGCTCAGACGACGGAACACCATCGGCGTGACGTTAGGTGACAAATGCGGACGGTCGGGAATGCCCACCAGCACCAGACGACCGTTGGTCTTCAGGGTAGCCAGGTAGGGATCGAGATCGTGCGGTGCGGCCACGCAGTCGATGATCAGATCCAGCGTAGTTTGGGCTGCCGTCATCTGCTCGGCATCGCGAGAGACCACGACATGACGTGCGCCCAGACGGCGTGCATCCTCGCCTTTTTCCGGTGAGGTGGTAAACAGGGTCACTTCCGCACCCAGCGCGCTTGCCAGCTTAACGGCCATGTGGCCCAGACCACCAAGACCCACCACGCCAACGCGCGTGCCCGCCTGAACGTTGTAGTGACGCAGCGGAGACCAGACCGTCACGCCTGCGCAGAGCATCGGTGCCACGCCTGACAACGGCAGGTGCTGCGGCACGGACACCACGAAGTCCTGATCGACCACCACGTTCTGCGCGTAGCCGCCCCAGGTGCTCTCTCCGGTATATTTATCGATACCGTTATAGGTTGCCGTGAAGCCCGCCTCGCAGTATTGCTCTTCCTGCTGCTTGCAGAAGTGGCACTCCCGGCAGGAGTCAACCATCACGCCGACGCCGACGATATCACCCGCTTTAAACTTATCGACCGCCGTCCCTGTCTCGACGATGCGGCCGACGATCTCATGGCCCGGCACCAGCGGATAGCGGCTTACTGCCCACTCGTTACGCGCCATATGCAGATCGGAGTGGCAGACGCCGCAGTAGAGGATCTCAATCTTCACGTCCTGCTGTTGCAGCGGACGCAGCGCAATCTGGCCGCTGGAGAGAGGTTGTGCCGCGTCCGTCGCGACTAATGCATTAATTTTCATCGTGCCTCGGAAATAGGGTGCTTTTATTCAAGGAAGGCGGCAGACTTTAATTAAGTTGGTTCGATATTGATAGTAGTCACCAAATGGTGACCATAAGCCGGAGAGTGAATAATGCCTGCATGGGTAGACGGTAAGCTGATGTTCTTTGCGGATTCACCCCCGCGACGCCTGATGGATCTCTTCTCCGTCAAATGGAGCACGATGGTGCTGCATGCGCTCTACCACTGGCCCGGCGAACGCGCCCGTACCGGGGAATTGCAGCGCAGCCTCGAAGGCATCTCCAAGAAGATGCTGTTTCAAACCCTGAAAGAACTGGAGCAGCGCGGCCTTATCACCCGGCATGTCTATGACGTTATTCCACCAAAAGTGGATTACCGCCTGACGGCGCTAGGCAAGACCTTTGCCGAGCCGATAGAGCAGATGTACCAGTGGGGGCTGGAGAACCAAGCGGCGCTGGATGAGATGGAGAAGAGGTATAGAATGGCAGAGAGAGATTGTGGTTAAAAAAGACCCGCTTGAACGGTGTTAATTGTGACAGTTAAGTTATTTTTTATCCGATCTAACAGGATCTTGTTACAAGTACGACACATTGACCTTTATATTTGCAAGGGATAGGCTTGGGTAAACCTAGATTTCAATTAAAGGGATTTACTATGGCTAGTGAAGAAGGCGTATCAATCGCTATTTCTCCTGTTCAGATGGCAGCAATTCTGCACAAGAAAACGTTGAGTGAGGGTGAGACCTGGAATAATCGTCTTTGGGGAGATCTGGGTATCGTTGGTGGTGTAGTTGAGTCGTTTGGTGCAGGTTGCTATGTGTCGTTCCAGAACCCACAATGCTATCCAAAGCAGGGTGTGTAGTCGTAGGTGCTCATAGCCTTGATACCATCAGGACATCTTTAAACCAGGTAATTACCGGGCGTGAGTCGCAAACTGCGACAGCGCAGCTGGCTCAGTTAGCTGCCGAACAGCTTGGAGCCGATAGCGCGACGGCATATAAGGTTGGTGTTACTGTTGACCTACTCGTTCCGTTTGCTTTTGCCAGCGCCGCAGGTGCGGCAAGAGTTGCATCAGTTTACTCTGGCCGGATTAAACTGATGGAGCATGAAGGCGGGGCGCTGGGGCATACAATCGCGCGTCATGTTGGTCAGACTACAGAACAGATGATAGCGCGACTAGCAGCTCCAAGAGCACCTGCTCGCGCTAGTACTTTTCTCAATAAGCAGCATGCTGAACTATTAATTTCCGAAACGTTGTCAGTTAAGCGTTTTCAGATTGAAAATGCGTTAAAATATATGCATCCGGGAGCCAGACTCCGGCTTGATCATCGCTTTTATTTTTCGACCGGAAAATATATTGATAAAGGAAGTACTACTATTAAAAAGGCGTATGGTTTACGATTAATTATAGAATCCAGGCAGTTTGGTGATAAAATTTATTATGTTGTTACAGCGTTTCCAGTACCCTAAGGAAGATTGATGGATACAAATATCGAAAAAACCTGTGAGTTAGATAATTTAGTTACTATTTATTTTGGTCAGGATTGTGATATTTTTGATGAAAATTGTGACTTCGATAATCTTCTTAATGAATATCTTAGTACATCATCAGCTTTCTCTCTAAGAATGCTATTGGCAAACTTAATCGAATTGAATGCCCAAGATGATAGGTGTGAAGTGCTACTGGCTCGCTATAATGGTGAATTTGCACCAGAACGTTGGGATATGTCTGCTCAGGATTGGCTTGATATTGTCAACAGCCGTCTTATCAAGTACATGGAAGAGAAAGGCTATTCTACCGAGCTATCACAATTTTGAGAGAAAATTCTCATTTGGCTCAGTTTAGGTTATAACAAATGATAAGCCTTGTCCGTAGTATTGCAAAAATAGGTCTTTTCATAGTGCTTTTTTGCTTAGGCGCCAGGTTGATCGATCCTGCAATGTTTATCAGCCTTGACGCTACATCAGCGTTTGCGCAGTGGATTTATGGCAATGTGAATCAGGAGAACTTTGATGATCTCTGGGTACTCTCTTGGGTAGTGTTTTCTTTTATATTTGCCATGGTCTTCTACAAGGTAATCATGCTTCTTATAAATAAGTATATCTGTAAAACCTAGAGCATTATCCAAAGTGCCGGCTGTTAGGTTTTGGCACAGGAGAGTTTAACAAGCACCGAGTCAATGATGATTAATGCGCTAAGTGACGAGTAAACTCTTTGTATGAATGACTATAAATGTTATGGAGCCATGAAGCTATTCAGGCGCGAGATCATTAAGTCTGAAACTTCCAGACCAGAGACGTTTGGTTGCAACCTTGTCCTCTGGTTGCGCAGTAATAACAGTCACGCTGTATTCCTTGCCTCGACTAAACTGGTATTTCACAGGAATACACTGTCCCGCCTGTAAGGTTTCTGAAGGGTTATCGAAATTGTCGTGTTTCCATACTTCCTGCATTTGTCCTTTCGCGTCACGGGCTGACAATGACAGCGTAAGTAATTTCGCATGACCGCTTTTAATAGTGGGGTCATTATTGAATGAAATACAGGGTTGGTTGTCTTTAAGGGTTATGTCAGCCACCCGGTAGGCGTTATTTTCCATGCTACAGGCAGCGAGAAACAATGGGACGAGTAAAAGAAATTTCCTCTTCATTTAGATAAGCTCCAATAGGGTTCGCACCGGCGTTGTGACCGAAATCGATCTCAGCGCCGGTCAATGCCGTGTGCAGTATAAACAATACCTCCACATTCCTACACTGGCCGCTTGATTTCAGGCGGCAAAGGGAAGGGCTCCCCATTATGCATGGGTATTCCGCTGCTCAGGTCGATATCCCAGTCCGCAAGGAAATAGGGTAATTTTCCTTGTCTTACCTCACCGAGTAGCTTTGTCAGCCACCCTGCATAGGCCCAGTCATCCCCTTTGCCAGCACGAGCCAGTTCCGGGAATTGATATAAAAACTGCTGCGCCATCTCCTGGGCCGAGAGTAATTTAACGTTCTGCCATTCAAAGGGTTGCCAGCCAGCACCGCTTGTGTAACGTGCAATCTCACGCTCATTCGAATGTTTGGGGGGCATGACTGCAGAGGGAACGCTGTAATCTGGCACCCACTCCAGCCGCCAATGGCAACCTGATGGTGACATAGAAGGAAATATGCGGATTTTTTGGTAACCCAGTACATGCAACTCATGCGTCATTTCCATCATGCGGATACAGGGCTGAATACCTTTATAAATACTCGCTTGCCAGCTGCTTTGCTTATCAACCTGATTAAGCCAGTTTTGCATGGGCTGAACCAGGTAAAGTATTTCATCTAATACATCAAGCCGGCGTATCCATGCCTGAGGAATATCGTTCAGACCGTGTTTAGCTCCCCAAAGCTGACCTGCAATGGATGCCGTTGAATCACTATCCCCGTCGTGATTGGTTGCTCGTATCAGCGTATCGCGGAAACTACGGGCTGAAAGAAAAACATACAGGCCAATCGCCAGCGCTTCCTCACCCACCCAGCCTTCCCCCAGTTGCTGGATGGCTTCACATGGATTGAAACGCATTTCACGGGCAAGTTTTTGGGCTAATAGATAAGGCTCGGTATTGGCCGTTTTTCCATAGACGTGCCCCCATTCACTGCCGTCGCTATAGCCATTACGCACGGCGAGAAATTCCTCTTCCCCTTTGATTAAGCGAGCGATAATTCTGGGTAAAATACCTGAAGAAGCCCAGCCATCAACGTGACCATGCGTTAATGCTGCTGCACGGGCAGCGAGATCAAACGGATCAATATCCTGTAAGAAGCCAATGGGGGCGGTACGCATCACACCACCACAGCCCTTTGAGTCATTGATCGGTTTTTCGATACTGCCTGTCCCGCCCGCTTTTAGCGCTGACAGGCACGTATTACCGGGAGCACGTCTTGTCCGCATGTTTGCTCGCGAAGCCAGCCAACCAAAATGCGAGCCTAATTTATTTTGCTGGGTATCGTACCAGTCGAGGTAAGCATGACGTATCTCTTCCAACGCACTGGATAGGTTAATAACGCCTTGCTCATTGGTAGCGCGCAGAATACCTTCAAGGGTAAACAGGGTCATTTGGGTATCATCACTGACCACCAGTTTACCCTGTTGTAGGATAGGCCTGGTCAGTCCTTCATTGCCAAACGTCTGGCGGATTTGCTCAAGTGAATCAAATTCAACGGTATAACCAAAAGCATCACCCACAGCCCCACCCAGCAAACAACCTAAAACGCGATCTAACCAGGCATCATTATGTGGCAGTGGTAGCGCATTGAGATATGGCTTCTGAGCAGTTGATTCCAGACTACCCGGTCTGGCCTTGTTAACCGCAGCGATAGCGTCTTCCGCCGCCATTCCGAGTTCGATCAATAATCTTGCTGAAATGAGTCCGGTGCGCCCGAGGCCGCTACGGCAATGCACAAGGATGCGTTTTCCGTCACGAAGAAGGGTTCGTAACCGGAGGCCGGCATAAACCCACCGACGTTCAAATAGTTCGTCCGGCATCGCCCGATCGGTTATAGGCAACTGAAACCAGTGCATGTCTCTGGCTTCAACGTCAGTACCAAGCGTTTCAACGTGTAAACTGGCAAGTTCCTCATCCGTCATCAGGCTCACTACGGCAGATGCTCCCCAGGATTTTACAAGATCCAGGTCAAGAGCGAGGTCTCGCTGAAACTGTCCTGATAAAGCATTCTGCTGATGTTTTCCTGGACAAATTGTCATGCCAATATGCCCTTGACCATTAGATACTTCAACCGAGGTAATGATTAAGGGGTTGTTGAGACTGGTTAGGGACATACGAGCTCCATGGGTAGCGATAAGGCCATCAGGGTATGTAACACTTTATCGAGCAAACATCATTTTAAGGGATAATAGGAAATGAAACTTGCAAAATTGTTAATTTCCCATGCCATTGAGGGAATCATTACCTTTCTGGCTGTGATTTTTGCTATAGGCTCTTTTTTCTGGTTCGAAAGTACTTGGATGAAGTCAGCTGGATGCCTTGGGGCATTCATTGCCGGTTACGTACTTTCATACGGTGCAGCGAAATTAAGAGGTAGGTGAACATATCTGGTAATATTTACCCGTAAATAATTGATCATCACCATCAGAGGGGCAAGGAAGACGATGAAAAAAAGCGGTAGGATAACAATATATTTTTTAGTGGTAATTATTTCTTTTCTAACTATTCCGGAAGTAGTGATTCGTGTACTGACGCCTGAGCAGTTTGCCCGATTGAGTGACTTTACAAGCCTCGGAGGACTCTTCAGTCATCTTCTCTCACTGCTGATTTTTCTTGGTTTGACCTCTATTTTGTTCGGCATAGTTATCATTTTCTTAACGAAAAAAATTTACCGCTATTTAACCCGAGTTCGTAGCTGATTAAGGCCACTCATTGAGTCATTACATGTCGCAAAGGGGGCGTGATGATAGATATTACAAGTGGTACCAGACATCTTAAATTGACGCCCTATGAAAGGCTGACTGAGTCAGAGGAGCTAGCCTATAGCCGTATTATAGTATGGGTTGAATTCTCAGTTCCTGCCTTAAAAACTGAGTTTGCAGCAGAGTTTTTTGTTGGTCAGTTGGAACAGTCCAGGAAAGCTATGTATGATTTCTATCAGGCAATAAAAAACGGAATGAAATTTAAGGATATTAATTTAACCTCGGCATTCGATCAGGTAACTCTTAAGTTCCACCATGCACATTTCGCCGGTACTGTTGGCGTCAGCATGGTTCTGAAGCCTGAAAACCATGCTGACAGTATTACGCTTGAGGATTCCTTCGACATTGATGAGAGCTATTTTCCTGGCCTGCTCTCAGGTCTGGACGATATCATTTCATGGCAGGACTAATTATGATCAGTTGGCCTTCCTGAATCTCTCATAATGCCTTTGTTACAGCTATAGAAATATTTCTGTCTGTTTCTGATTTCCAATTAAGATAGTTTTGTGCCATTTCGATGTGCCTTATTGTAACATTGATGGCTAATGATTGAGCATGGTCGCTCGCAGGGGCAAGATTGAAGATGAAAAAAAGTCGAAAAACACTCATCTACGTTACGGTGGCAATTATTTCATTCCTAATAATTCCTGAGATTATATTAAGAAAGGTTCCCAATGACACTCTTGCGAGGCTTAGCGATTTTACGAGCCTTGGCGGTTTGTTCAGTCCCTTCCTCTCGGCGATGGTTTTTTTTGCGGTTTCATCGATATTATTCGGGATTCTGGCCGTGTATGTAGTGGGTAAAATTTATCGTGCTATAACGCGTGAGAAGCACTAATTAACGCGCTTCTATAATATGAGACCCCCCCTTTAGCTGGCTGTATGCATTTACTGCATTGTTTTGCATGCGTTACGTAATTTTCGTGATGCTGAGGGGTGCCAGTGCTGGCAAGGATCTGGTGACCCAGATGCAACTGTATTCATGGGTGGGTGTGATTATCATTGCATTACGACCTGCTTATGATCACTCGGAACAGCATATGCGTTTTAATCTCATCGGAAAACCGGAGCATCGGGTATGAGTGGTGATAAAGCGTCAGAAATTTTGCACTTCGTTAGGTATGAACTTTCGGCCAACAGGCTTGGGATTGATGACTCCCTTACATCCGGGAATTCGATGACTGTTTTCGAAGATGTTTTTGCAATGATGGAGCGCTTCTCTGGACGCTATGGAGTGGAGTGCAGCAGTATTGACTGGCTGAAGTATTACCCTCCAGTCGGTATTGCTTTTCTACCTAATTTTCTTTTGCCGGCAAAGCTGAAAACAGACCGTACCCTGCCAGTTCCGCTGACCGTAAGAATGCTTATTGAGTCAGAGAGGGCTGGACGATGGCTTTACGATTAGCTGGTGGGAGTATCCCCAAAAAAAACAAAAGGGCTGGAGATTTCTCTCCAGCCCTTGCTGTATCTGGTGGCCCCTGCTGGGTTTGAACCAGCGACCAAGCGATTATGAGTCGCCTGCTCTAACCACTGAGCTAAGGGGCCGTGGCGAGGGATTATAATGTAACTAGTGACTGCAATCCAGTCATTCGGGTGTGCATGGTGCTTTTATAAACAACCTATAATCAACCCGTTATACCTACATTTTAGTCAATTCACCTGGAGCAATGATGATAAACGATATTCTCGCGCCGGGCCTGCGGGTGGTGTTTTGCGGCATCAATCCAGGCAAATCCTCGGCACACAAGGGTTTTCACTTCGCGCACCCCGGTAACCGCTTCTGGAAGGTGATCTACCAGGCAGGCTTCACGGAGCAGCAGCTAAAGCCGGAAGAGGAGCAGCGGCTGCTGGATACGCGCTGTGGCATCACCATGCTGGTGGAGCGCCCAACGGTGCAGGCCAGCGAAGTGGAGCTGCACGAGCTGCGTACCGGCGGACGGGACCTGATCAAAAAAATTGAGGACTACCAGCCGGACGCGCTGGCGATCCTCGGCAAGCAGGCCTACGAGCAGGCGTTTAGCCAGCGCGGCGTGGCATGGGGGAAACAGAATATTACCATCGGTGCCACCGAGGTATGGGTGCTGCCGAACCCCAGCGGGTTAAACCGCGCAACGCTGGAGAAGCTGGTAGAGGCTTACCGGGAGTTAGACCAGGCATTGGTAGCAAGGGGGTTGTAGGCCGGGTCAGCGCAGCGCCACCCGGCAGAACGGCATTACGCCTGATGGCGCTACGCTTATCAGGCCTACATGTGCCACATGCCAATAATGTGTATGCTATTTCAAACCAATAAAAAAGCCCTCCGAAGAGGGCTTTTCTTTTAGCGATAACGATTAATCGTCGAGGAAGCTACGCAGCACTTCAGAGCGGCTCGGGTGGCGCAGCTTACGCAGCGCTTTCGCTTCGATCTGACGGATACGCTCACGGGTAACGTCGAACTGCTTACCAACCTCTTCCAGAGTGTGGTCAGTGTTCATATCGATACCAAAACGCATACGCAGGACTTTCGCTTCACGGGCGGTCAGGCCAGCCAGCACGTCGTGCGTGGCGGCACGCAGGCTCTCGGTGGTGGCAGAGTCCAGCGGCAGCTCGAGGGTGGTATCCTCGATGAAATCACCCAGATGCGAATCTTCGTCATCACCAATCGGCGTCTCCATAGAGATCGGCTCTTTAGCGATTTTCAGCACCTTGCGGATCTTATCTTCCGGCATCAGCATACGCTCGGCCAGCTCTTCCGGCGTCGGCTCGCGGCCCATCTCCTGCAGCATCTGACGGGAGATACGGTTGAGCTTGTTGATGGTCTCAATCATATGCACCGGGATACGGATGGTACGCGCCTGGTCCGCGATAGAGCGGGTAATGGCCTGACGGATCCACCAGGTCGCATAAGTCGAGAACTTATAGCCACGACGGTATTCAAACTTATCAACCGCTTTCATCAGGCCGATGTTACCTTCCTGAATCAGGTCGAGGAACTGCAGGCCACGGTTGGTGTACTTCTTAGCAATAGAGATAACCAGACGCAGGTTCGCTTCCACCATCTCTTTCTTCGCACGGCGGGCTTTCGCTTCGCCGATAGACATGCGACGGTTGATGTCCTTAACCTGTTCGATAGTCAGGCCGGTCTCTTCTTCTATCTGCTGCAGCTTCTGCAGGCCACGGTGCACGTCTTCAGCCACATCCTGCAGCTTCTCAGACCACGGCTTGTTCATCGCCAGTGCGGCATTGAACCAGGTCTCGCTGGTTTCGTTGCCGGTGAAGAGGGTGATGAAGTTCTTCTTCGGCATTTTGCACTGCTCAACGCACATCTTCATGATGATACGCTCCTGGGTACGCACGCGGTCCATCATGACGCGCATGCTGTTTACCAGGTAGTCGAACTGCTTCGGCACCAGACGGAACTGCTTGAACACCTCGGAGAGCTTGAGGATCTCTTCCTGCGCAGCGGCATGGCTGCGGCCTTTCGCTTTGATGGTGTCGCGGGTAACTTCGTACTGGGCACGCAGTTCGCCAAACTTCTCACGAGCCAGCTCCGGATCGATACTGTTATCGTCGTCGCTGCTGTCGTCTTCTTCGTCTTCATCTTCGTCTTCGTCGTCATCCAGCTCTTCCTGGGAGAGCTCGGAGCCAACGTGCGTCGCGGTCGGGGCCAGATCCTCTTCGGCGTTAGGATCGACGAAGCCGGTGATCAGGTCAGACAGACGCGCTTCTTCCGCTTCAACGCGATCGTACTGCTCCAGCAGGTAGGTGATCGCTTCCGGATATTCGGCAACGGAGCACTGAACCTGGTTAATACCATCTTCAATGCGTTTTGCGATGTCGATTTCGCCTTCACGGGTCAGCAGTTCAACTGTACCCATTTCGCGCATGTACATACGAACCGGGTCAGTGGTGCGCCCGATTTCAGATTCAACACTCGACAGAACCTGAGCCGCTGCCTCTTCCGCATCTTCATCCGTGTTATTTGAGTTTTCAGCGAGCAGCAGATCGTCGGCATCAGGTGCTTCTTCCATCACCTGAATGCCCATGTCGTTGATCATTTGGATGATGTCTTCGATCTGGTCGGAGTCGACGATATCTTCCGGCAGATGGTCATTGACCTCGGCATAGGTCAAATAGCCTTGCTCCTTACCACGTTGGACAAGAAGTTTCAGCTGTGACTGCGGGTTTTGCTCCATAAGACGGTATCCACACTTAATTCGTTTATTTGGTGTCGGCGTTGCTGCTGCCAACCTTTAAAGCGAGGGCGTGCTTATATTTTTGCCGCTGCCCTCATGGCGGCTGTCGGGATCTACCCGATCGATATTCGGCACTTAAGCCGTTAAATCACTTCCGGGCGCGTGCTTCGTTAATCACACGCACCTCTTCGCGCTCTGCTGGCGTTAACCCGTGGGTCCGCGAGCGGGCGATCAATTCAGAGAGCCGTAGCTCAAGCACCGTGTCGAACATATGGTTCAACGCATCGGTAAAGGTCTTTTCTGCGATGTCCTTATCTGCTATATCGTCCCACATAGAGAGCTTTTCAAGGGTAGCGGCCTCATTTGTGCCGCGATACTGCTCTAAAAGCTGTCCGGTGGTCAGGCCTGGCTGTGACAGGCAGGTGTTGACCAACTGAACGAATAAGCTAAGTCCTGGCAGCCTGGCCGGATCCAGACCGTCCAACGGCGGGACCAGCGGAGCCAGCTCAGGATTTTGCACCAGCAATCCTATTAGTATACGCATGGTAGTACGTTTTAGCTGCGGTGCTGGGCGCGGCTGGCCATTTTCGGACTGTTTAGGCATTAAACGTTCAAGTTGGTTATCGTCAAGAATGCCTAATTTGTTACCCAGCTCCTGTCGCAGATAGATGCGTAGCGTCTCGCCTGGAACCTGGCCTATCAGCGGCAGCGCCAGGGTGCTCAGCTGCGCACGGCCATCCGGGGTGCTCAAATCCACCTGCGGCATCAGGCTGTTGAACAGAAACGTGGAGAGCGGCTGAGCCTGCTCCATCCGCGCTTCAAACGCCGCCTTGCCCTCTTTACGCACCAGCGTATCCGGATCTTCACCGTCGGGCAGGAACATAAAGCGTAGCTGACGTCCGTCGGTCATGTACGGCAATGCCGTTTCTAATGCGCGCCATGCGGCTTCGCGGCCTGCACGGTCGCCGTCATAGCAGCAGATCACGCTATTGGTCACGCGGAACAGCAGCTGAATATGCTCGGCGGTAGTGGAGGTACCCAGCGAGGCGACGGCATAGTTAATGTCGTACTGCGCCAGCGCGACCACGTCCATATAGCCTTCAACTACCAGCAGACGCGGCGGCTCGGCGTTATCCTGCTGCGCTTCATAAAGGCCATACAGCTGGCGGCCCTTATGGAAAATATCGGTTTCCGGGGAGTTAAGGTATTTCGGCATGGCATCGCCCATGACCCGACCACCAAAACCAATCACCCGGCCACGTTTGTCGCGGATAGGGAACATCACGCGTTCGCGGAATCGATCGTAGGTACGCCCGCGATCGTTAGTGACTAACATGCCCGCATCGGTCAGCGACTGGCGATTCTCACCGTTGCCGCCAAAGCGTTTTAAAACGTTGTCCCAGCCGGGGGGCGCATAGCCAATGGCGAAGCGTGAAATCACCTCGCTGCTTAAGCCGCGCTGGGCCAGATACTGGCGCGCAGGTTCAGCCGCTGGCTGGTTCAGAGATTGCTGATAAAAGGCGCTTAGGCCGTCCATCAACTGGTAGAGCGTCTGCCGCTGGTGGCGCTCAATCTGGCTTGGGCCATTGCCCGCTTCATACGGCACGTCGAGGTTGTGCATCGCCGCCAGCTCTTCAACCGTCTCAACGAACTCGAGCTTGTCGTAGTTCATCAGGAAGTCGATAGCGTTGCCGTGGGCGCCGCAGCCGAAGCAGTGATAAAACTGTTTCTCACCGTTTACGGTGAAAGAGGGGGTTTTTTCGTTATGGAACGGACAGCACGCGTGATAATTCTTGCCCTGCTTTTTCAGCTTCACCCGCGCATCGATAAGATCGATGATGTCGGTGCGTGCCAGCAGGTCATTAATAAAGACTCGTGGGATTCGTCCAGCCATAGGCCCCGTCTACCTTTAGCGTGATGCGTTAAGGTATGTCAGATTATAAACGAAAATAAGCCGCGCATTCCTTTCGGAAGCACGGCCTTACAACTACAACTCTGCCTGTAAACTGAGGGTCAACACCCTCAGTTAATTAGTACAGACGAGTACGGCGTGCGTTTTCGCGAGCCAGTTTCTTCGCGTGACGTTTCACAGCAGAAGCTTTGGCGCGTTTACGTTCGGTAGTCGGTTTTTCATAGAACTCACGACGACGAACTTCCGCCAGAACACCTGCTTTCTCACAGGAACGCTTGAAGCGACGCAGAGCTACGTCGAACGGCTCGTTTTCACGTACTTTAATTACCGGCATGTGCCTCTCACCTTTGATTAATTCGGTTTGCCGCTGGCATCAACGCCAGCTTATTTCAAAATGGTGCGGAATTTTACTGCAAATGCTGCTGCTTTGTAAAGCACCGCAGCCCTTTTTACAAGGGCGCTCTCATAAGGAGGGGGAGTATACACGACCTCTGCGCCTGGGTTGAACAATAGTTTTACAACCACCGCCGAGGACCCTACACTGCGCGGTATTGCAAAGAGGTAAAGAATAGCCATGCGTGTACTGGGAATTGAAACATCCTGCGATGAAACCGGCATCGCCATCTACGACGATGAAAACGGGCTTTTAGCCAACCAATTGTATAGTCAGGTGAAACTGCACGCTGACTACGGCGGCGTAGTGCCGGAGCTAGCCTCCCGCGATCACGTGCGCAAAACCGTGCCGCTGATCCAGGCCGCACTGAAAGAGGCGAATCTGGCCGCCAGCGATATCGACGCTGTCGCCTACACCGCAGGCCCTGGCCTAGTGGGTGCGCTGCTGGTCGGGGCCACGGTAGGGCGCTCGCTGGCCTTCGCCTGGAACGTGCCGGCCATCGCGGTTCACCACATGGAGGGCCACCTGCTGGCACCCATGCTAGAAGAGAATCCGCCTGAGTTTCCGTTTGTGGCGCTGCTGGTCTCCGGCGGCCATACCCAGCTGATCGGCGTGACCGGGATCGGTCAGTACGCACTGCTGGGTGAATCCATTGACGATGCCGCAGGCGAAGCTTTCGATAAGACGGCAAAGCTGCTGGGGCTGGACTATCCCGGCGGGCCAATGCTGTCGAAGATGGCCGCCGACGGCACGGAAGGGCGCTTTGTCTTCCCGCGCCCGATGACCGATCGTCCAGGGCTGGACTTCAGCTTCTCTGGCCTCAAGACCTTTGCCGCCAACACCATTCGTAACAACGGCAATGACGACCAGACCCGAGCGGATATCGCCCGCGCCTTTGAGGATGCGGTGGTTGATACCCTGATGATCAAGTGCAAGCGCGCGCTGGATCAGACCGGCTTTACGCGTCTGGTGATGGCGGGCGGCGTCAGCGCCAACCGCACGCTGCGGGCGAAGCTGGCAGAGATGATGCAGAAGCGTCGGGGTGAAGTGTTCTATGCGCGTCCGGAGTTCTGTACCGATAACGGGGCGATGATCGCCTACGCGGGTATGGTGCGTTTGAAAGCGGGTAGCCTGGCGGATCTCAGCGTGACCGTGCGTCCGCGCTGGCCGCTGGCGGAACTGCCTGCGGCATAGTTGCCTTTGAGCCCGGCGGAGTGCCTGCCGGGCCTACTCTTCGTCTTTTACTTCTTTATCCTTCTCGCGCTTTTTCTTCAGCTTGGTCCAGATTTTGGTTTCCTGATGACGCCATAGGCGTTGAATATTGTCGTGATGACGGAGCAGGATCAGGCAAGAGAGCATGGAGACCGGGAAGGTAAACTGCGGTTTGAACCACCAGACGTAGAACGGGGCGATCAGCGCGCTGATAATCGCGCCCAGCGACGAGTANCCGCTCAGNAGAATGGTCANCAGCCAGGTTCCGGCCATTACCCCGGTAAGATCCCAGCCAATCGGCGCAATCGCGCCAAACGCGGTGGCAACGCCTTTACCGCCTTTAAAACCAAAGAATACCGGCCAGATGTGGCCCAGGCAGGCGGCGATAGCAATCAGCCCCAGCCAGAACGGCGTGACGCCCAGCGCGTAAGCGCCCCACACCGGCAGCATGCCTTTCAGCACGTCAAAAATCAGTACCGCTACGGCTGCACCCTTGCCGCCAATTCGCAGGACGTTGGTCGCTCCGGGGTTGCCGGAGCCACTCTCGCGAGGATCGGGCAGACCCGCGATGCGGCAGACCAGAATGGCGCTGGAGATTGAGCCGCAAAGGTACGCGAGGAGGATCATTCCAGGCGCGATTGCACTCATAACGCTGTTCCGTTTTGAAAATGTCGTTTTATTCTCAGCATCTGTGGATAATACGCATAATTTTTTGAAAGTGGTATCCAGGTTAGCCAAAAAGCGGGCGGTGCGTGATGGACATTGTATTTATAGAGCAACTTTCGGTAATCACCACGATCGGTGTTTACGACTGGGAGCAGACGATCGAGCAGAAGCTGGTGTTCGATATCGAAATGGCGTGGGACAACCGGGCGGCGGCGAAAAGCGATGACGTGAACGACTGTTTGAGCTATGCCGACATTGCCGATGCGGTGGTAGGCCACGTGGAAGGGCAGCGTTTTGCGCTGGTGGAGCGGGTGGCGGAAGAGGTGGCGGATCTGCTGCTGAGCCGGTTCAACTCGCCCTGGCTGCGTATCAAAGTAAGCAAGCCGGGGGCAGTGGCCCGGGCGGCAAATGTCGGCGTTATTATTGAGCGTGGCAATAGTCTGAAAGGAAAAGATTTAAATTCATAATTATTAAACCAAACGGCACTATATGGGTCTTACCTGCGTGCCTTTTCACGGCTTGCGGATGTAGAAGCCGTTTTTTTATGTCTTTTAGGGGTTTAAGTGATGAGTGATATGCACACTCTTCTGGTGGCGGCCATTCTGGGCGTCGTCGAAGGGTTAACTGAGTTTTTACCGGTCTCCAGTACTGGTCACATGATCATCGTCGGCCACCTGCTGGGGTTCGAAGGTGATACGGCCAAAACCTTCGAGGTAGTGATCCAGCTGGGCTCGATTCTGGCAGTAGTGGTGATGTTCTGGCGTCGCCTGTTTGGCCTAATCGGCATCCACTTTGGCCATCCGCCGCACGAGGGCGAAGGCAAAGGGCGCTTGACCCTGATCCATATCCTGCTGGGGATGATCCCGGCGGTGGTGCTGGGGCTGGTCTTTCATGATGCCATTAAGAGCCTGTTCAACCCCATCAACGTCATGTATGCCCTGGTGGTCGGGGGCTTCCTGCTGATTGCCGCCGAGTGCCTGAAGCCGAAGATCCCGCGCGCGCCGGGTCTGGATGATATGACCTATCGTCAGGCCTTTATGATCGGCTGCTTCCAGTGTCTGGCGCTGTGGCCAGGTTTCTCTCGCTCCGGGGCGACCATCTCCGGTGGGATGCTGATGGGCGTGAGCCGCTATGCGGCCTCAGAGTTCTCGTTCCTGCTGGCCGTGCCGATGATGATGGGCGCAACCGCGCTGGATCTCTATAAGAGCTACCACTTCCTGACGACTGCCGATATCCCGATGTTTGCCGTGGGCTTTATCACCGCCTTCATCGTAGCGCTGGTGGCGATCAAAACCTTCCTGCAGCTGATTAAGCGTATTTCGTTTATTCCGTTCGCAATCTACCGCTTTATTGTGGCGGCGGCGGTCTACGTCGTCTTCTTCTAAGCGTTCAGGCGGCTGCCCTCACGCCTGTGGCTGAGGGCAGCGTGCCGCTTTCCACTTCGCTACCGCATCAATTCGCCGCTGGGTCAGCTCCTCGCGGATCTCAGCTCCCTTANAGCCTGCTGCGACCACCTCTTTCGTCGACACCGCCTTCGCTACCTCCCACGCCTCGCGCAGCAGNCGTCCCTGCGGATAGTCTTTNGCTTCAAAATGGGTGCGGCCGCGCACGTCGGCTTCGCTGGTCAGGGCGATCTGCTCCACGCGCTGGGGCTTACGCCAGGCGTCAATAGCATCGAACAGTTTCACAATGGTCTGCGGTTTCAGGATCGGGAAGGTATGGATCAGATCGTGGTACTCCGCCACCAGCTTAGCCAGATCGCGCAGCTCGTTAGGCACGCGCAGGCGTTCGCACAGGTTGGCAACCAGCTTGACGCCTGCCAGGCCGTGCCCGTGGTGGCGCGGCCACAGCGCCGGCGGGGTCAGCCCCTTGCCGAGATCGTGGCACAGCGTGGCGAAGCGGACGTCGATATCCGGGCTAAGCATCGCCGCCATCGAGACCGTCATCAGCACGTGAATGCCGGTATCGATCTCCGGGTGCCACTTCGCCGGGGCAGGGATGCCAAACAGAACATCGAGCTCAGGGAACAGCACTTTCAGCGCGCCGCACTCACGCAGCGTCATAAAGTAGACCTGCGGATTTCGGCTGGCGAGGGCGTTTTCCGTCTCTTTCCAGACGCGCTCCGGCGTCAGGTGTTCCAGTTCACCGGCGGCAGTCATCTCGCGCATCAGCGCCATGGTTTCATCGGCAATACGGAAGCTGAGATGGGCATAGCGGGCGGCAAAGCGCGCCACGCGCAGCACGCGAAGGGGATCTTCCCCAAAGGCAGGAGAGACATGGCGCAGGGTGCGGCTCTTGAGATCCGCCAGGCCATGATAGGGATCGATAATTTGACCGTCCGCGTCCTGGGCCAGGGCGTTAACGGTCAGGTCGCGGCGGAGCAGATCCTGCTCCAGGGTGACGTCAGGCGCGGCGTAGCAGGAGAAGCCGGTATAACCAAAGCCGGATTTCCGTTCGGTACGCGCCAGGGCGTACTCCTCCCGGCTTTTTGGGTGGAGAAACACCGGGAAATCGCGGCCAACCTGCTGGTAGCCTGCATCCAGCATCTCCTGCGGGGTCGCACCCACAACCACCCAGTCTTTATCTTTAACCGGTAGCCCTAACAACGCATCCCGAACAGCACCACCGACCAGATAACTCTTCACTACGCCACTCTCCTAACATACTTTTAACTGATGATACGTTAAGTGTAGAGAAAATGGCTAATCCGGTTCAGCTCATCCAGCGGTCTTTACGCTTACGGCTAGGGATGATGTGCGGCAGTACCAGGCCTAAGAACAGCCCTGCGCCGAGCACGCCGCCGCCGTACATAAACCACTGCATGATGATGGTGCGCTGCTTGTCGTCCAGCTGCAGGTTGGCAGCACTGACTTTCTTCTGCGCGACAATCAGCTGATTTTTAAGCTGCTGGTTCTCTTCTTTCAGGCCGTTGATCACGCTGTCGCTCTGGGCAACCTTCTGCTGCATGTCAGCGGTGCGCAGGTTCCAGGTATTGTCGATATTGGTCAGCTTATCGGTCAGGGTTTTGACCTGGTTCTCCAGATCCGGCACGCGGGTGCGCAGGCTTGGCTCGCTGCTCAGCTCCTTCAACGGGATCCAGGCGGTACGACCGCTGCTGTCACGCACCTGACCGTAGTTTGAGTCCCCGTTGGTTTGCAGCAGTGCAACCTCTTCACCCGCGTTAACCGTACCCACGAGGCGATAGTGATCCCCCGGGCCGCTACGAACCCAGGTATTCAGTTCATCCGAAACGTAACGCTTTTCTTCGGCATGGGCCACGGCAGAAACGCATACAAGTAAAAACAGTCCAGTCAGGCGTAATTTAGGCATTAGCAGTCATTTGTTGTCATAAAAAAAGTGGAACGATAGTAGTGGCATCAGTCTGACGACGCAAAGGATTCGGTATCAATCAGAATCATCTGGGTCGCAAACGATCGGCACCGTGGAAATTTGGCGCAAAATACTATCTACTGACAAACATCAAGGGCGTAAGTTCGCCGAAAATTTCACTGATGTGACATAACCATAAGTACAAGGCCATGACTCAAGAGATCGAACTGAAATTTATCGTTGACCCATCCCGCGTGGATGCCCTGCGCAGCCATCTGCATACCCTGACGGATGAGCACGTTGCGCCTGCGACCCTGCTCAATATCTACTACGAGACGGCGGACAGCTGGCTGCGTAGCCATGATATGGGCCTGCGCATTCGTGGCGCACAGGATCGCTATGAGATGACGATCAAAACCGCTGGCCGCACCGTGGGTGGCCTGCATCAGCGTCCAGAGTACAACATTGCCATCGACAAGCCTGAGCTGGATCTTACCCGTTTCCCGGCCGAGGCGTGGCCGGAGGGCGGCCTGCCAGCGGATCTCGCTGAACGCGTCAGCCCGCTGTTCAGCACCCACTTCGATCGTGAGAAGTGGCTGGTTAACGTTGGCGATAGCCGGATTGAGATTGCGCTGGATCTCGGGGAAGTGAAAGCCGATGAGCTGGCTGAACCGATCTGCGAACTGGAGCTTGAACTGCTGAGCGGTGCGGCAGAGGACGTATTAAAGCTGGCGCGTCAGCTGGTGACCCAGACCGGCCTGCGCCAGGGCAGCCTGAGCAAGGCCGCTCGCGGCTACCATCTGGCAAAAGGCAACCCGCCGCGCCCGCTGCGGGCGACAGAGATCCTGACCGTCGCGCCGAAGGCGAGCGTAGAGCAGGGGCTGGAGGCGGCGCTGGAGCTGGCGCTCTCCCAGTGGCAGTACCACGAAGAGCTGTGGGTGCGCGGGGATAAAAACGCGCAGGCGGCGACCTTGGCCGCTATCGCCCTGGTGCGCCACACCCTGATGCTGTTTGGTGGCATTGTGCCGCGAAAAGCGAGCGCTCGCTTACGCGATCTGCTGACCCAGTCCGAGGCGACCCTGACGTCCGCAGTCTCTGCCGTCACGGCGGTGTACAGCCCGGAGATCGCCACGGCGAAGCTGGCCCTAACCGAATGGCTGGTAACGCGTGCCTGGCGCACATTCCTTGATGACAAAGCGCAGGCCAAAATCAACGACTCGTTTAAGCGTTTTGCCGACATCAACCTGTCGCGGCACGCCGCCGAGCTAAAACGTAACTTTGCCCAGCCGCTGATGGATAAGTACCAGGATCAGCTCCCGCGCCTGTCACGCGACATCGACAGTATGCTGCTGCTGGCGGGCTACTACGACGGCGTCCGCGCCAGGGCCTGGCTGGAGAACTGGCAGGGCTTGCTGCACGCCATCAAAACCCGCCAGCGCATTGAAATTGAACACTTCCGTAACGAAGCCATTGTGCAGGAGCCGTTCTGGCTGCACAGCGGAAAACGCTAACTCAGGCAAAGGATCCCCCTCATGATGCCGCTCTCTTCGCCGCTTCAGCAGCACTGGCAGACGCTTGTTGAACGTCTGCCGGATACCCTCTCCGCCTCAACGCTTAGCGCAGAGGCGAAGTCAGTGCTTACTTTTAGTGACTTTGTGCAGGCAAGCGTTGCCGCGCACCCCGAGTGGCTGACGGCGCTGGAGAGCGAGCCGCCGCAGGCGGAGGAGTGGCAGAGCTATCCTGCCTGGCTCAAGGAGGCGCTGGCAGAGGTCAGCGACGAAGCGTCGCTGATGCGCGAGCTGCGCCTGTTCCGCCGCCGCATCATGGTGCGCATCGCCTGGGCGCAGGCCCTGCGGCTGGTGCCTGAAGAGAACACGCTCCAGCAGCTTAGCGCCCTGGCGGAGACGCTGATCGTAAGCGCCCGCGACTGGCTCTACGACGCCTGCTGCCGGGAGTGGGGCACGCCGTGCAGCGCCGACGGCACGCCGCAGCCGCTGCTGATCCTCGGTATGGGCAAGCTGGGCGGGAACGAGCTGAACTTCTCCTCGGATATCGATCTCATCTTCTCCTGGCCGGAAAACGGGGCAACCCGCGGCGGGCGTCGCGAGCTGGACAACGCCCAGTTCTTCACTCGCCTCGGACAGCGGCTGATCAAGGTGCTCGACCAGCCCACCCAGGACGGCTTTGTCTACCGGGTGGATATGCGCCTGCGCCCCTTCGGCGACAGCGGCCCGCTGGTGCTGAGCTTTGCTGCGCTGGAGGATTATTACCAGGAGCAGGGACGCGACTGGGAGCGCTACGCGATGGTCAAGGCGCGGATCATGGGCGACAACGACGGCGTCTACGCCACCGAGCTGCGGGCCATGCTGCGTCCCTTTGTTTTTCGCCGCTACATCGATTTCAGCGTCATCCAGTCGCTGCGCAACATGAAGAGCATGATCGCCCGCGAGGTGCGGCGACGCGGATTGAAAGACAACATCAAGCTGGGGGCGGGCGGCATCCGCGAGGTGGAGTTTATCGTTCAGGTCTTCCAGCTGATCCGTGGCGGGCGCGAGCCGTCGCTCCAGCAGCGCTCGCTGCTGCCGACGCTGACCACCATCGATCAGCTTCATCTTCTGCCGGCGGGGGATGCCGACACGCTGCGGGCCGCCTACCTCTGGCTGCGTCGGCTGGAGAATCTCCTGCAAAGCATTAACGACGAACAGACCCAGACTCTGCCAGGGGATGAGCTTAACCGCGCCCGGCTGGCCTGGGGAATGGGCGTCGCCGACTGGCAGGCGCTCAGCGACACCCTGGAGCGGCATATGGCCGCCGTGCGGCGCATCTTTAACGAGCTGATTGGCGATGACGATACCGATACCCAGGACGAGCAGCTGTCGGAGCAGTGGCGCGAGCTGTGGCAGGACACGCTGGAAGATGATGACGCCACCCCGGTGCTGGCGCATCTTTCGGATGGCGATCGGATCCGGGTGGTGGCGCTGATCGCCGATTTTCGCCGGGAGCTGACGCGCAGGACCATTGGCCCACGCGGACGCCAGGTGCTCGATCACCTGATGCCGCACCTGCTCAGCCAGGTTTGTCCCCGAGCTGACGCACCGGTGCCGCTGGCGCGTTTGATGCCGCTCCTGACCGGGATTGTCACTCGCACCACCTATATTGAACTGCTGAGCGAGTTTCCCGGCGCGCTCAAGCACCTGATCTCCCTCTGTGCCGCTTCGCCAATGGTCGCCAGCCAGTTGGCGCGCTATCCGCTGCTGCTGGATGAGCTGCTGGATCCCAATACGCTCTATCAGCCGACGGCGATGGACGCCTACCGGGACGAGCTGCGCCAGTATCTGCTTCGCGTGCCGGAGGAGGACGAGGAGCAGCAGCTGGAGGCCCTGCGCCAGTTCAAGCAGGCGCAGCTGCTGCGCGTGGCGGCGGCGGATATTGCCGGTACGCTGCCGGTGATGAAAGTGAGCGATCACTTAACCTGGCTGGCAGAGGCGATGATCGACGCGGTAGTCCAGCAGGCGTGGACCCAGATGGTGGCGCGCTTTGGTCAGCCAACGCACCTGCGCGATCGGGAGGGACGCGGCTTTGCGGTGGTGGGCTACGGCAAGCTCGGCGGCTGGGAGTTGGGTTACAGCTCCGATCTCGACCTGGTCTTCCTCCACGACTGTCCGGCGGACGTAATGACCGACGGCGAGCGGGAGATCGATGGCCGCCAGTTCTACCTGCGCCTCGCCCAGCGCATCATGCACCTCTTCAGCACCCGCACCTCGTCGGGCATTCTCTACGAGGTGGACGCCCGCCTGCGGCCCTCCGGCGCAGCGGGGATGCTGGTTACCACCGCCGATGCGTTTGCGGACTATCAGCAGAACGAGGCGTGGACGTGGGAGCACCAGGCGCTGGTTCGCGCCAGAGTGGTGTACGGCGATCCGCGGCTTCAATCCCGCTTCGATGAGATCCGCCGCACCATTCTGATGACGCCTCGCGACGGGGAGAAACTGCAAACCGAGGTGCGGGAGATGCGCGAGAAGATGCGCGCCCATCTTGGCAACAAGCACCGGGAGCGTTTCGACCTCAAAGCCGACGCGGGCGGCATTACCGACATTGAGTTTATCGCCCAGTATCTGGTGCTGGGTCACGCACACCACAAACCAAAGCTCACGCGCTGGTCCGATAACGTGCGCATCCTCGAACTGCTGGCGCAGAACGATATTATGGATGAGCAGGAGGCTCGGGCATTAACCCACGCCTATACCACGCTGCGTGACGCGCTGCACCATCTGGCGTTACAGGAGCAGCCCGGCCACGTGCCGGAAACGGAGTTTGCGGAGGAGCGCGAACAGGTCAGCGCCAGCTGGCAGAAGTGGCTGCTAAAACCGTGCGCGCAAAATTAAGTATGATATTATCGCGCGCAAATTTTGCATTTCGAGGGGACAGGAATGAAAGTAACGCTGCCAGAGTTTGAACGTGCAGGGGTGATGGTCGTCGGTGACGTGATGTTAGATCGCTACTGGTATGGCCCGACCAGCCGCATCTCACCGGAAGCGCCTGTACCGGTGGTCAAGGTCGATGCGGTTGAAGAGCGGCCTGGCGGCGCGGCGAACGTGGCGATGAACATTGCCTCTCTCGGCGCGCACTCGCGCCTGGTTGGCCTGACCGGCATCGATGACGCCGCGCGTGCGCTGAGCAAAACGCTGGCCGACGTCAACGTGAAGTGCGACTTCGTCTCCGTTCCGACCCATCCTACTATCACCAAGCTGCGCGTGCTGTCGCGCAACCAGCAGCTGATCCGCCTCGACTTTGAAGAGGGCTTTGAGGGCGTTGACCCCGAGCCGCTGCACGACCGCATTAGTCAGGCGCTGGGCAACATCGGCGCGCTGGTGCTCTCTGACTACGGCAAGGGCGCGCTGGCCAGCGTCCAGCAGATGATCGCCCTGGCGCGCAACGCCAACGTGCCGGTGCTTATCGATCCAAAAGGCAACGATTTCGAGCGCTATCGCGGCGCAACCCTGCTGACGCCGAACCTCTCTGAGTTCGAAGCGGTGGCCGGGAAGTGTAAAAACGAAGCTGAGATCGTCGAGCGCGGCATGAAGCTGATCGCCGATTTCGAACTCTCTGCGCTGCTGGTCACCCGCTCCGAACAGGGCATGACCCTGCTGCAGCCGGGCAAAGCACCGCTGCATATGCCAACCCAGGCGCAGGAGGTCTACGACGTGACCGGCGCAGGCGACACGGTGATTGGCGTGCTGGCGGCAACGCTGGCGGCGGGCAACGCCCTGGAAGAGGCCTGCTACTTCGCTAACGCCGCGGCGGGCGTGGTGGTCGGCAAGCTAGGCACCTCAACCGTTTCGCCTATCGAGCTGGAGAACGCCGTACGCGGACGTTCAGAAACCGGCTTCGGCGTGATGAACGAAGAGGAGCTGAAGCAGGCGGTGGCAGCAGCGCGCAAGCGTGGCGAGAAGGTGGTGATGACCAACGGCGTGTTCGATATTCTGCACGCGGGCCACGTCTCTTACCTGGCTAATGCGCGCAAGCTCGGCGATCGCCTGATCGTCGCGGTGAACAGCGACGCCTCTACCAGCCGTCTGAAAGGGCCGACTCGTCCGGTTAACCCGCTGGAGCAGCGCATGATCGTGCTCGGCGCGCTGGAGGCCGTGGACTGGGTGGTCTCGTTCGAAGAGGATACGCCGCAGCGCCTGATCGCCGGGATCCTGCCGGATCTGCTGGTGAAAGGCGGCGACTACAAGCCGGAAGATATCGCGGGCAGCAAAGAGGTATGGGCTAACGGCGGCGACGTGCAGGTGCTGAACTTCGAAGACGGCTGCTCAACCACCAACATCATCAAGAAGATCCAGAAAAACTGATCATGTAGGCCGGGCAAACGCAGTGCCGCCCGGCGTTACAATGTCAGCACAGTCACGCCCGGTGGCGCTACGCTTACCGGGCCTACAACGTGCACAGCACTCACCGGGCAATATCGACTATAGGATCAGTCAATATTCTCCACCGGCGGAATAGCCGGTGCGGGCTTTACTTCGCTCGGCAGATCCTGCGGCTGAGCCGGTTCAGCCGACGCGGTGGCCGGGCGGTTCTCCAGATCGCTGATCCGCTGCTCCAGCGCGGTCAGTTTCTCACGGGTGCGCAGCAGAACCTGCGTCTGGACATCAAACTCTTCACGGCTCACCAGGTCGAGTCGCGCCAGCTGGGATTGCAGCGTCTGGCGGATCTTCTTCTCTACATCCTCGCCGAAATCACGAATGCCTTTTGGCATGGATTCATGAACCTGGCGGGCGATCTGTTCAATTTTTTTCGGGTCAATCATAGTCGTTTCCCTGAACTGGTAAGTATTAACATTAGTGTAGCGTGGTTTAGTGTAACGTGGATTAGGCTGTGTGAAAGCAGAATTGTTACGGTGAATGGATTGCCGGAGATAATCAATAGCGTTATAGTTAATCCGCTTATTCTCAGGGCGGGGCGAAATTCCCCACCGGCGGTAAATCAGCCAACGCTGAAAGCCCGCGAGCGCTCCACGCATGGCATCACGTCCTGCATGGAGGTCAGCAGATCCGGTGTAATTCCGGGGCCGACGGTTAAAGTCCGGATGGGAGAGAGTAACGATCCAGTCGGGTTTATGCCCGCTCACGTTATTTTTTTGCCGCTTGCGGTACTCCTAAGACTGCCCTGATTCTGGTAACCATAATTTTAATGAGGTTTTTATTACCATGAATCAGACGCTGCTTTCCTCTTTTGGCACGCCATTCGAACGTGTGGAACACGCTTTAGACGCACTGCGCAACGGGCGCGGAGTGATGGTGCTCGACGACGAAGACCGTGAAAACGAAGGCGATATGATCTTCGCCGCAGAAACCATGACCGTTGAGCAGATGGCGCTGACTATTCGCCACGGCAGCGGCATTGTCTGCCTCTGCCTGACCGAAGATCGCCGTAAACAGCTCGATCTGCCGATGATGGTGGAGAACAACACCAGCGCCTACGGCACCGGTTTTACCGTGACTATCGAAGCCGCTACCGGCGTGACCACCGGCGTATCCGCCGCTGACCGCGTGACCACCGTGCGTGCCGCCATTGCCGACGGTGCTAAGCCATCCGATCTCAACCGTCCTGGCCACGTCTTCCCGCTGCGCGCGCAGCCGGGTGGGGTGCTGACCCGCGGCGGCCACACCGAGGCAACCATTGACCTCGTGACGCTGGCGGGCTTCAAGCCTGCGGGCGTGCTTTGCGAACTGACCAACGATGACGGCTCTATGGCGCGCACGCCGGAGTGCATCGAATTTGCGAAAGCCCATGATATGGCCGTTGTGACCATTGAAGATCTGGTGGCCTACCGCCGCGAGCAGGAACGTAAAGCCAGCTAAGCGCTAGCGTAAGATAAAGCAAAGCCGGGCATGCCCGGCTTTGTTGTTTCTGGTGTTTCGACTGATTAGCCCGCAAAGCCGATGCTTTGCAGCAGCACCAGGCTGAGTCCCATCACCGACATGCCGCACAGTACGCCATAGCTCGGGTTGTTGTTGGGATCGATCTCTTTCGCCAGCGGCATCAGCTCATCCACCGACAGCGCCACCATGATCCCGGCTACCGCCGCCATGATGGCCGCCATGACTACCGGCGAGACCAGGCTACCGAGGATCAGCCACGCCAGCACGCCGCCGAGGATTTCCGCCAGGCCTGAGATCCCCGCCCACATTACCGCTTTACGCTTTGATCCCGTAGCGGCATAGACCGGTGCTGCCACTGCCAGCCCTTCAGGAATGTTGTGCAGGGCTACCGCCAGGGCGATCCCCAGCCCCAGTTCAAGGTTACTGCTGGCCGTCACGTAGGTAGCTACGCCTTCGGGGAAGTTGTGCAGGCTGATGCCAAGGGTCAGCAGGATCGCCGTACGCTTGATATTGCTCGGCATGGTTTTGCTGCTGGCGCGCATAAGATCCTGAGCATGGGCGTGGGGGAGCAGGCGATCGAGGCCGTAGTAGCCCAGCAGGCCGACGATAAACATGCCGTAGCCAAGCACCGGCGACATTCCCTCAGTACCGAGCGCGGCGGGGAGCATCTCCATAAGCGAGATCAGCAGCATAATCCCGGCGGCAAATCCCAGCGAAAAGGCCAGCACGCGGTTGGAAGGCTTCTGGCCAAGCACGCCGAGGATCGCGCCAATAAAGGTGGCCGCACCGGCTAATAAGGTCAGAATCAACGGGACCGACATTCAGAACTCCTTGTGATAATGATTCTCATTAATATTATTTAACACTGCCCCGTAAGGCGAGAGGGTAAGTCACTCTTTACGCATTTCTTACATTCAAATTATCTGATGATCTTCATCACGCTTATCTGAGTTCATCCTCTACGAGAAAAGCGTACTCTGCTTCTATCAAAATGACACTTTTTCTGAGGATATCATCATGTCTGCGTCTCGTATGCCAGCGCTGTTTCTGGGCCACGGCAGCCCGATGAACGTGCTGGAAGATAATATCTATACCCGCGCCTGGGGCGAGCTGGGGCAGACGCTGCCGCGTCCAAAGGCGATTGTGGTGATCTCCGCCCACTGGTTTACCCGCGGCACCGGCGTGACGGCAATGGAAACCCCGAAGACGATCCATGACTTTGGCGGCTTCCCGCAGGCGCTCTTTGACACGCACTATCCCGCACCCGGCTCTCCCGAGCTGGCACAGCGGCTGGTGGATCTGCTGGCGCCCATCCCGGTTGCGCTGGACAAAGAGGCGTGGGGCTTTGACCATGGCTCCTGGGGCGTGCTGATCAAGATGTACCCGGACGCCGACATCCCCATGGTGCAGCTGAGCGTAGACAGTACTAAGCCCGCCGCCTGGCACTATGAGATGGGCCGCAAGCTGGCGACGCTTCGCGATGAAGGCATTATGCTGGTGGCGAGCGGCAACGTGGTGCATAACCTGCGCACCGCGCGCTGGCACGGTGAGAGCACGCCCTACGCCTGGGCGGAATCGTTTAATGATTACGTGAAGGCTAACCTTACCTGGCAGGGGCCGGTGGAGCAGCATCCGCTGGTGAACTATCTGCAGCACGAGGGCGGCTCGCTGTCGAACCCGACGCCGGAACACTTCCTGCCGCTGCTCTACGTGCTCGGCGCATGGGACGGCGCAGAGCCGGTGACCATCCCGGTAGAGGGGATGGAGATGGGCAGCATCAGCATGTTGTCGGTGCAGGTGGGTTAAAACCAAAACGCCCGGTGGCGCTGCGCTTACCGGGCCTACGCGTTATGGTTACTCGACAAAAATATGCGGGTAGAAGCGGGAGAGATCCTGGGTGATCAACGCCCGATCCTCACGAATGCCAATCCCGGCAGGTTGATCGTTGATCAGCCAGCTGCCGATCAGCACGTAGCTGTCGCCAAACTTAGGTAGCGGGTAGAACTGCTGGACGATCATGCCCTCTTCACCGTAGGGACCCTCTACCTGCTCGATAGTCTGACCGTTTTCCACGATAGAGACGTTAGCGCCTTCCCGCGAGAAGATCGGTTTAACCACGTACTTCTCCAGCGGCGGATGGTCGTCTTCGGCAAAGTAAGCGGGCAGCAGGTTCGGATGATCCGGGAACATCTCCCACAGCATGGGCAGCAGCGCTTTGTTAGAGATAATGCTCTTCCATGCCGGCTCCAGCCAGCGCACGCCAGCATCTTCCAGCTTGGTAGAGAAGATCTCACGCAGCATGTACTCCCACGGGTAGAGCTTGAATAGGTTGCTGATCACCTGATCCTGAAGATCGGTGAACTGGCCTTTTTCGCCCAGTCCAATATCTTCGATGTAGAGGAACTCGCTGGCGACGCCCGCTTCAGCGGCGCAGTCCTGCAGATACTGCACCGTGCCGCGATCTTCCACGGTGTCGCGGCAGCAGGCCAGATGCAGCAGGTTGAAGCCGTACTGCTCGCGCAGCTCGCCGAAGCGCTCGATTAGCTTCTCCTGCAGGCTGTTAAACTGATCGCTCTCCGGCGGCAGCTTGCCCGCGTTCTGCTGGTCTTCCAGCCAGATCCACTGGAAGAATGCGGCTTCATACAGCGAGGTGGGAGTATCGGCGTTGTTCTCCAGCAGCTTAGGTTCACCCACGCCGTCCCACGCCAGATCGAGGCGGGAATAGAGCGACGGCTGCTGCGTCTGCCACGCCTGGCGCACAAAGCTCCAGGTGTGTTTCGGAATGCGGAATTTGGTCATCAGCTCATCGCTGGCGACGACATTCTCCACCACCTTCAGGCACATCTGATGCAGCTCGGCGGTAACCTCTTCAAGCTTCTCGATCTGCGCAAGAGTGAATTTATAGTAGGCCTCTTCACACCAGTACGGCTCACCGTACATGGTGTGAAAATTGAAGCCGTACTCGGTCGCTTTTTCGCGCCAGTCCGGGCGCTCGTCAATAGTGACTCGTTCCATGAGGCTTAGCCACCCATTGAGCGTGAAGAGGAGGTGCCTGCGGCGCTACGCTGCATGGTGGACTGCTTGGCAACCGACTCGCCGAAGCCGCCGCGCGTAACCGTAGAAGTCGTGGCCGGTTTCGGGGCCAGCGCGGTTTTAGGGACGGTCGCGGTACGGCCCGGCTGGGCTGCGCCGTAGCCTTTACCGGAGGCGTCGGTATACTGACCGTAGGCTGGGCTGGCCGGGTTACGCGAGCTAAACAGCGGCTGCTGGGCGAAGCCCGCACCGCCGCCCATCAGGCGTCCCATCATGTAGCCCGCCATCAGCGGCATCCAGAAGCTGCCGCTGCTCTGCTGGGCCTGCGCCTGGTTTTCCGGGGCCATGCCCGCCTGAGCAGGTGCCTGCTGGCACTGGCCTTCACCAAACTCGGCGACGCAGTCTTCACGCGTTTTATACTTCGGCGCGGTGCGTTCGGCCTCTTTCAGGGCGTTGTTGTATGCGGTAGTACATTCGGCGCTTTTGCCTGGATTGGCAGTCGAGCAGTCATCGGCGTTTTGATACATCGATACCGTCTCGTCGTTCTGTTCGCAGCCCGCCAGCATAAACGCGGCGGTAAGGGCGAAGGCGACGGGAGTCAGATGGCGAGCGCCCCAGCTTTTGCGGAACGTCGCATGATTAATCGTTTTTGTCCGTTTCATATGTCTCTTTTAATACCCAGAGTTAAAGCGAGGTAGCTACTGCTCAGGATAGAGGATGAGTGGTCGAAATTGAAGCGCAATGAGGCGGAATGCGGGTCTGGAGCAGGGATCTTTACGTTGTCTTACGTTGAAACGGGGGCAGGCGCCCCCATCTCGTTTTCACAGCAATTTCAAACAGGCGCGCTTAGCGCGGCAGCGCGGCGTTGAGCAGGTCGTTGCCGTTGCCATTGCCGTTGCTGTCCGGGGCGCTGTTCTGCACGCGTGCATCCTGGTCAGGCGTCGACGGGGCGACGGCTTCCGGCGTAGTGGAGACCGGTTTACCCAGGGCACCGTTCAGGGTCATCAGATCCTGCTCGTTCAGCGTACCGAGAGCCGATTTGATGTTCAGCTGGTTAATCAGGTAGTTGTAACGCGCGCTGGAGAGCTGCTGCTTGGCGTTGTAGAGCGTCGTGGTCGCATCCAGCACGTCAACGATGGTACGGGTACCTACCGAGTAGCCTGCTTCGGTTGCATCCAGCGAGCTCTGGGCAGAGACCACGGACTGTTTATAGGCGTTGATGCTGCTGATGGACGCATTCACGTTGTTATAGGATGAACGTACGGTCTGCACCACGCTGCGGTGAGCGGTTTCCAGCTGCTCGCTGGCGCCAACAAAGTTGTACTGCGCCTGTTTCACCTGAGAGTTCACCAGGCCACCCTGATAGAGCGGCAGGGAGAAGCTCAGGCCAACTTTGTTCTGGCCGATGTTGCTGTCGTCATAGGCCGCGCCCTGGGCACCGCTGGTGCGGGAGCCGCTGTAGGAGGTGTCAGAGACGCCGCTTGACGCGGTAAGATCCAGGGTCGGCAAGTGGCCATCCTGCGCCAGACGGATCTGCTCGCGGGCCAGATCCTGGGAGAGACGCGCCTGCAACAGAGAGAGGTTACGGCTTTCGGCCTCTTTCAGCAGGGAGTTAACCGGCTGCGGCTTGTCGGTCTGGAAGCGGTCAACGTTCAGCGACGCCAGCTCCGGGTAGTAGTTGCCGGTCACCTGACGCAGCTGCTCAACGGCGTTGTCCAGGTTGTTACGGGCAGTCACTTCGTCTGCCAGCACGGTATCGTACTGGGAGCGGGCGTTCTGCACGTCGGTAATGGCAACCAGGCCCACGTTAAAGCGCTGGGTTGTTTGATCCAGCTGGCGATAGATAGCCTGTTTCTGCGCTTCGGTATAAGAGAGCGCATCGATGGCGCTTAATACGTTAAAATAGGCAGTAGCGGTATTGAGGATCAGCGTCTGCTGATCGGTCTGGAACGTCACATCCTGAATGCCTGCTGATTTCTCTTGCAGGGTCAGGGCGCGCCATTTGGACATATCGAACAGGGTCTGCGTCAGCTGTAAAGAGGCGCTGGTCGAGTTGCTATTGAGACCATTCTGGTCGCGGAACCCGTTGCTGTAGCTGTAGTCTGCGCCCAAACCGAGCTGGGGCAGTAATGGGCTGCGCGCTTCGTTGATTTTCTCAAATGCGGCATCGCGATCCGCGGCAGATCTGCGCAGTTCAGGGTTGCTGAGACGCGCTTGCTGATAAACCTGAAGCAGGTTCTCTGCCTGACTCATCGAACTGAAAGCGGCCAGGCTCAGGCCGATAAGCATGGGGAGCAATTTCTTCATTTGCATTCCTTGTTACGAAGCTTTGTTAGCGCTAATGAAATTTAAAAAATAAGGCCGATTCTAGCAGAAAGTGTCGCTGCAAAAGGTTGGCGTTAAGTGCCATCCGGCGTTAATTTGCACCAATCTACCATATAGCATGGGAAACGGCAGTCTTACAGACTGGAAATCCATAATTTCGTCATTATTTGCCAGCAGGATGAAACCATGAAGAAACCCGAGCCATCAGCAGTGACTTTCACTAAAAATGATGTAGAAATTATTGCACGCGAAACACTCTATAACGGTTTTTTTTCTCTGCGCCGTTACCGCTTTCGTCATCGGCTTTTCAACGGTGAGATGAGCGGAGAGGTAACCCGTGAAATTTTTGAGCGCGGTCATGCCGCCGTCTTGCTACCCTATGACCTGGCGCGCGACGAGGTCGTACTGATCGAGCAGATCCGTATTCCGGCTTACGANACCAGTGAAACNCCCTGGCTGCTGGAGCTGGTTGCTGGCATGATCGAAGAGGGCGAGAGCGTGGAAGACGTNGCCCGTCGCGAAGCCGTAGAAGAGGCCGGGCTGCAGGTTGGCCGGGTAAAAGAGTTTATGAGCTATCTGGCCAGCCCTGGCGGCACCAGCGAGCGCTTATCGTTAATGGTTGGCGAAGTGGATGCCACGCAGGCCAAAGGTATACATGGCCTGGTGGACGAAAACGAAGATATTCGTGTTCATGTGGTGAGCCGGGAACAGGCTTACCAGTGGGTTGAAGAGGGGAAAATAGACAACGCCGCGTCGGTCATCGCCCTGCAATGGCTGCAGCTGCACTACGAAAAGTTGAGAACTGAGTGGAAAAAATGAAGCGTTATACACCTGACTTTCCTGAAATGATGCGCCTGTGCGAGACCAATTTCGCCCAGCTACGCCGCCTGCTGCCACGCAATGACGCACCCGGCGAAACAGTGAGCTATCAGGTGGCCAATGCGCAATACCGAGTAACGATTACAGAATCAACCCGCTACACTACGCTGGTGGAAATTGTGCAGACAGCACCGGCGATCAGCTACTGGAGCATGCCGTCGTTAACGGTACGCCTCTATCACGATGCTATGGTCGCTGAAGTGTGTTCAAGCCAGCAGATCTTTCGCTTCAAAGCGCGGTATGATTACCCAAATAAAAAGTTGCACCAACGCGACGAAAAGCATCAAATTAATCAGTTTCTGGCCGATTGGCTTAGGTACTGTTTAGCACATGGAGCAATGGCGATTCCGGTTTGTTAGCATCGTGAAACCTACCTAAGGACACCATTTGGAAAGCCTGTTAAACCTGAATCTGGCGGGTGAGGCCAGTATCAGGATCTTACAAATAACCGATACTCACCTGTTTGCCGAAAAGCATGAAACGCTGTTAGGGGTCAATACCTGGGAGAGCTATCAGGCAGTATTAGACGCTATCCGGGCCGAGCAGCGTCACTGCGATTTGATTGTCGCTACCGGCGACCTGGCACAGGATCACTCTGCTGCGGCCTATCAGCACTTTGCTGAGGGTATCGCCAGCTTCGACGTGCCCTGCGTATGGCTGCCCGGCAATCATGACTTTCAGCCCGCCATGTACAGCGCGCTGCAGGAGGCCGGCATCTCGGGTGCCAAGCGGGTCTTCGCTGGCGATAGCTGGCAGATCCTGCTGCTCGACAGCCAGGTGTTTGGCGTTCCACACGGTGAACTGAGTGAGTTTCAGCTAGAGTGGCTGGAGAAAAAGCTGGCGGAGGTGCCGGAGCGCTACACGCTGCTGCTGCTGCATCACCACCCGCTGCCTGCGGGGTGCGGCTGGTTGGATCAGCACAGCTTGCGTAACTCGCAGGAGCTGGATAACGTGCTGGTGCGCTATCCCCGGGTCAGGCACCTGCTGTGCGGCCATATTCATCAGGAGCAGGATCTCGACTGGAACGGCCGCCGTCTGCTGGCGACGCCTTCGACCTGCGTCCAGTTTAAGCCGCACTGCGCCAACTTTACCCTGGATACCATCGCGCCGGGCTGGCGCTGGCTGGAGCTTAACGCCGACGGCACGCTGCATACCGAAGTCAGCCGTCTGCAGACCAGCCGCTTTCGCCCGGACACAGCATCTGAAGGCTACTGATGGCGAGGCTTCTCTATCTACACGGGTTTAACAGCTCACCGCGTTCGGCAAAGGCCGTGGCGCTACAGCAGTGGCTGGCGGAGCACCATCCACAGATTGAGATGGTGGTGCCGCAGCTGCCGCCCTATCCGGCGGATGCCGCCGAGCTGCTGGAGTCGCTGGTGCTGGGACACGGCGGCGAGCCGCTGGGGCTGGTGGGCTCCTCGCTCGGCGGCTACTATGCCACCTGGCTCTCCCAGTGCTTTATGCTGCCAGCGGTGGTGGTGAATCCGGCGGTGCGTCCGTTTGAACTGCTGGCCGATTATCTTGGCCGCAACGAGAACCCCTACACCGGACAGCAATATGTGCTAGAGTCACGCCATATTTACGATCTCAAAACCATGCAGATCGATCCGCTGGAGGCGGCAGATTTAATCTGGCTGCTTCAGCAAACGGGTGATGAAGTGCTGGATTACCGTCAGGCCGTTGCGTACTACGCCTCGTGCCGTCAAACGGTTGAAGAAGGCGGAAACCATGCCTTTGTGGGCTTTGACGATCACTTTTCACAGATTATCGATTTCCTCGGGCTGCACTGAGCCTCGTAGGGGTCGATGCTGTCACTATCTACGAATACACCATGACGCAATCCTATAACGCTGATGCCATTGAGGTATTAACCGGGCTTGAGCCGGTCCGCCGCCGCCCGGGGATGTATACCGACACTACTCGTCCTAACCATCTTGGTCAGGAAGTTATCGATAACAGCGTGGATGAAGCGCTGGCCGGACACGCCAAACGCGTGGAGGTGATCCTTCATGCCGATCAGTCGCTGGAAGTCATCGACGACGGGCGTGGTATGCCGGTGGATATCCACCCGGAAGAGGGCGTTCCGGCCGTGGAGCTGATCCTCTGCCGCCTGCACGCGGGCGGTAAGTTCTCGAACAAAAACTACCAGTTCTCCGGCGGCCTGCACGGGGTAGGGATCTCGGTGGTTAACGCCCTGTCCAAGCGCGTTGAAGTTAACGTTAAGCGCGACGGCAAGATCTATAACATTGCCTTTGCCAACGGCGACAAGGTGAAAGATCTCTCCGTGGTAGGCAGCACGCCGAAGCGGACCACCGGAACCAGCGTTCACTTCTGGCCTGACGAAAGCTTTTTCGACAGTCCGCGCTTCTCGGTATCGCGCCTGACTCACGTGCTGAAGGCCAAAGCGGTGCTCTGCCCCGGCGTGGAAATTGTCTTCAAAGATAAGGTCAACGACAGCGAGCAGCGCTGGTGCTACGCCGACGGCCTCAACGACTACCTTGCCGAAGCGGTTAACGGCCTGCCGACGCTGCCGGAGAAGCCCTTTATTGGTGCCTTTGCCGGTGATACCGAGGCGGTGGACTGGGCGCTGCTGTGGCTGCCGGAGGGCGGCGAGCTGCTCACCGAGAGCTACGTTAACCTGATCCCGACCATGCAGGGCGGGACGCATGTCAACGGCCTGCGTCAGGGGCTGCTAGACGCGATGCGCGAGTTTTGCGAATACCGCAATATCCTGCCGCGCGGCGTCAAGCTGTCGGCGGAGGATATCTGGGACCGCTGCGCCTACGTGCTGTCGGTGAAGATGCAGGATCCGCAGTTTGCCGGGCAGACCAAAGAGCGCCTGTCGTCACGCCAGTGCGCCGCATTCGTTTCTGGCGTGGTAAAAGACGCCTTCAGCCTGTGGCTGAACCAGAACGTGCAGGCGGCGGAGATGCTGGCCGAGATGGCGATCTCCAGCGCCCAGCGTCGTCTGCGGGCGGCGAAGAAGGTGGTGCGTAAAAAGCTCACCAGCGGCCCGGCGCTACCCGGCAAGCTGGCGGACTGTACCGCGCAGGATCTCAACCGCACCGAGCTATTCCTGGTAGAGGGTGACTCGGCGGGCGGCTCGGCCAAGCAGGCCCGCGACCGTGAGTTCCAGGCGATCATGCCGCTGAAGGGTAAGATCCTCAACACCTGGGAGGTCTCCTCTGATGAAGTGCTGGCCTCACAGGAGGTGCACGACATTTCGGTGGCCATCGGCATCGATCCGGATAGCGAAGATCTCAGCCAGCTGCGCTACGGCAAGATCTGCATCCTCGCCGATGCGGACTCCGACGGCCTGCACATCGCGACGCTGCTCTGCGCCCTGTTTGTGAAGCACTTCCGTACCCTGGTGAAGCATGGTCACGTCCACGTGGCGCTGCCGCCGCTCTACCGTATCGATCTGGGCAAAGAGGTGTACTACGCCCTGACCGAAGAGGAGAAGGCGGGCGTGCTGGAGCAGCTGAAGCGTAAGAAGGGCAAGCCTAACGTTCAGCGCTTTAAAGGGCTGGGGGAGATGAACCCGATGCAGCTGCGTGAGACGACGCTCGATCCCAACACCCGCCGCCTGGTGCAGCTCACCATCAGCGACGAGGACGATCAGCGCACCAACGCCATCATGGATATGCTGCTGGCCAAGAAGCGCTCGGAAGACCGGCGCAACTGGCTACAGGAAAAAGGCGATATGGCCGATATCGAAGCCTGATAAACCAGCCCCGCACTGCGGGGCTTTTTTTTACCCCCTCCGCTACCCCTTTAGGCGACTCACTTTCCCCTTTTAACAGGTATATGATCTGCAAGAGAAGTTTCTCCAAACCCCTTACCAAGAGGATGAAACATGCAGCGCATTGTCATACCTACCCACTATGTTCACGTTCGCTCGACGCCCCTGTGGACGAAAGAGACCGCCCCGGCCTCTATCTGGCAGCGTCATCTGGACGCGGGCACCCGCCAGGGCGTTAACCCACGCCTTTGCGTGATGCAGGGCGCTATCCGCTATTACGGGTACGCCGATGAGACCAGCCCGGAGCCGGTAGAAACGCTGACCATAGAAGCAGGGCAGTTTGGCGTCTTTCCGGCAGAGAAGTGGCACCGCATCGAAGCCCTGTCGGACGATACGGTATTTAACGTCGATTTTTGGGTCGATCCTAAAGTGCTAATTGAAGGTTGAGGAAGATATCATGACCACAGAAAACAGAGGTTACGCCTTAACGGTGGCAAACTGCGGCAGCGGCGCAACGGCAGAGAAAACGTATCTGAAGCCGATGTCGCTCTACGTGCCGACCATTGCCCACGAGGCAGTATTGGAGCTTATCAACACGCTGGCAGATAAAAGTGAAAGCGAGAAAGGTTTTACGTTGACGGTAACGAACAACAACAACGGCGTCTCCGCCGATAAAGACTTTTCCCGCCTTGCTGAATTAGAGGATGCCACCACGGCGGCGGACACGGTAAAGGATCTGATTAACATCGTGCGCGGTTATGAATCTGACGAAGAGACCAACGTCTGCGGCTGGTAGCGCGATTGCCCACGCAATAAAAGCCCTGTACCATCGAGTTACAGGGCTTTTTTATTTCCGCCATTAGGAAATGTCGAGGGATTAAAACAGTGATATTCGTTGACCGCAGCGTGTTTAGTATTCCTTGGGATAATGACAAGGCAGTCCAGAAAGATATTGAATATATCATGGATAACATGCCACGTTCTGAAGGTTTTTTGGGGGAGCCACTGTTTCGTGAGCTGCGAAGAAGGTTAATATCAAGAAGTAGAACTAATGTTTCAAAGTACAGAAAGGCACTTTACACTTTATTTAATGAAAAGTGTGCTTTTTGCGAGCAAAAAATTCCAGATGTGACAATGCATGTTGCTAATTTTAGACCGACAGGCGGCATCGTTGATATTAAAACAGGCAGCGCTTATCCTCTTCATTACTTATGGTTAAGAAACGATTGGAATAACCTGTATTTGTGCTGTCCAGAGTGCAGTGCACATAAAGGCAATAAATTTCCTTTGTCGGGTAAGGTGAGTGAATTATTGACCATAGGTAATGAGCTTAACCGTGAGTTACCGTTATTACTTGATCCTTGCGATCCGAATTCTAAAATAGAAGAACACTTAAGTTTTCTGGACGATGGTATTGTAGTACCCCTAAGTGAGCGAGGGGAAGTAACCATTAATATATTTGGGTTGAACAGGCCATCCTTAGTAGGTGCAAGAAAGCTGCATGCAGCACTTCTATTTCAAATCCTTAATATAAATAACAGCGAAGACAGCTTTGAAAGCTTCTTAAACGCCCACGATCGGCAGTTTTTAGCATTTTCAAAAGAATTGAGATCGCGGATCAACAAAAATAATAGAGTAAGTAAAAAATATCAGCGCAAAACCCTCACCCCAACGGATACCGAAATACGCCTCTACGGCCCTAAAATTAAAACTATCACTCTCAAAGATATCGGGCCAATATCGGGTACGCACACGCTGGAGTTAAGCGACGATGATGATGCGTGGCTGATGCTGCTCGGCGATAACGGCGTCGGCAAAAGCACCGTGTTAAAACTCACGGCGCTGCTGCTGGCAGGTGAGCAGCGTGCTACCGCGTTGCTGTCGTCGCTGAATATCTCTTTCCAGGATTTCCTGCGTCACGGTGCAAAAGAGGGCTACATTAAACTACAGTTCACCAGCGAATTCCCCGAGCAGACCTTAACGCTGACGCCTGACAGAGCGGTATTCTCTGACTCGGCGAAACAGACTAGCGCGATTATCCTCAACGCCTACGGCGCATCGCGCCTGCATCCTAACGCTCGCCATCCGGCACGCGCGCGACAAGACACCTGCTTTATCGACACGCTATTCGATAACTTTGAACCGCTCTCTGACGTTAATGACTCTATCCAGGCGCTTGATGCGCAGCGGCTTGCTTACAGCACCGATAGCCTGTCGCAGCTCTTTGGCAAGCGGCGGAAATTTAACATCACCAAAACCGACGATCGGGATAACGACGTGCGTTTTGTTATCGATAATAAACCGTTCGCCTTTACCCAACTGAGCGACGGCTTTAAATCCATAGTTTCTCTCTATATGGATATCGCCAATACGGCGATGAACCTCGGCTTTGAGCGCGCACAAGATTTTAACGGCATCGTGATCATTGATGAGCTGGGAACCCATCTTCATCCACGCTGGCGCATGAATATTGTCAAAAGCCTGCGCCAACTCTTCCCGCAAACGCAGTTTATCTGCAGCACGCACGAGCCGCTCTGCCTGCGGGGCTTAAAGGATGACGAGGTGCGAGTCCTGCGCCGTATCAAGGGCAAGGTCAAATTCGTCGAGGATCTCCCCCCAGTGAGCGGCCTGACCGCTGAGCAGCTGCTGACCTCGGCGCACTTCGGTCTTAGCTCCACTATCGATCCTGAGGTCGAGGCAGAGTTTGAAGAGTACTATGACCTGCTCTACAGGCAGGCGAAAGGCGACGCGCTATCTGAAGACAGCCTCAGTCGGTTGGATACATTACGCAGCAGGCTGGCCGCTTCCGGCGCACGCACGGGGATCTTCTCTGGCACCCGGCGCGACCAGCTGGTCTATGAAGCGGTCGACAAACTCATCGCTGCCACTCCTGAGCGCAATGCCATAGAGTCCCTGAATGAAGCGCAAATTGCAGAGCTTGATGCGCTGTGGAATCAGGCGGCGGGGCGATAACCATGCGATATTTTGACCGAGGAAAAGTCGATCGGCCCAGCTGTCTCGACATGGATAAAAAAACCAGCGCGGCCTATAAAGAGCTGCAAAAGAATATCCAAAATAAAAAGAAAGTATTTAACGCCTATGGCAATGATGCTGTTAAAGCCGCGCTAGAAAAGCTCTTTTATGGCAAATGTTCTTACTGTGAAAGCCACTACTCGGCGACGCAGCCGATAGACGTTGAGCATTACAGGCCCAAAAACGTGGGTACCGGCTATTTCTGGATGGCGGCGGTGTGGGAAAACCTTTTACCCTCCTGCATCGACTGTAATCGCGAGCGGTATCAACTCATCTTCGATCCGCTCACCGGCGTGCTGGCTAAGGATGAGAAAAAAGCGGGGAAATATGACCATTTCCCCTTAAGCGGCCCAAAGGCAGCGGTGGTATTCGATAAATCATTTATCATCAATAACGCCACCCTCGCCGCTACCGTTACCGCTGAAAAATCGCTGTTGCTTAACCCTACGATCGACCAGGTGGATGCATTGTTCACCTATACCCATGAAGCGATTATTGCCCCTTCCAGTAAGGCAATGGTTTCACAGACCGATCTGGCGCGAGTTGATAAAACCATTGAGCTGCTTGGGCTGAATCGCGTTGGGCTGGTGGCAAAGAGAAAAGAGATCCTGCTATCGCTGAATGTGCTTCTCTATACCGTCGATAAGCTCACGCTGCTCCTTGGAGACAGTACATTGCCTGCGGCCAGTCGGGAACTGGTCAAAGATCTGCTTTACTATCTTTTCAAAGAGATACAGCGCACCTGTGAGCCAAACTTTCCCTACTCACTGATGTGTAGAACGGTTGTTGAAAAGAGATTAGGCAAATTACCCTCAGTCGCTACGCCGGGTGGCGGCTCCGCCTGACCCGGCCTACAAAACCGTAGGCCCGGTAAGCGCAGCGCCACCGGGCGTTACCCCCGCTGAGTGATTCTTCCGGTACTGGAGCGGCGTCTCGCCGATGCCCCGCTTAAAGGAGCTAATAAACCAGGTCACATCGGAAAAGCCCACCCGCGCGGCGATATCGCGCACGCTCTCGTCGCTGTGCAGCAGACACTCGCAGGCCTTGCGCAGCCGCAGCGTATTCAGATAGTCGTGGATCTTTTCGCCCGTTTCGGCATGAAACTTTCGCGACACGTAGCTGCGCGATTTACCCAATTCCTGCGCGAGGGCGTCGAGGCTAAATTTATGCTGGTAGTGCTCATCAAGCCAGAACATCGCCTGGCTAGCAATGCGGCGGCTGTCGCCGGGCGCACCGTCGCGATCGGCAGGCAGCATGGCGAACAGGCTGATGAGCAGGCTGGCGACGCTTTCGCTGTTCATCGGCTGCGGGTAGCAGCTAAACAGATAGTCGATATGGCTATGGCAGGCGGCAACGTCCGCTACCCACGCCGGGCCGCCGCGTCGGGAGAGCTTCTGTAACCGCTGCTGGGTCTGGGGAAAATCACGCAGCGCTTTCAGCACCGCGTGGTGATCGAGATGGATAATGGTCCGCCGGTAGATCGCCTCGGCCTGCTCATCCACCATCACCTTGTGCAGGGTAAAGGGCGGAAAGAAGAAGAGCCGCCCCGGCCGCATGGTGTAGTGGCGATTATCGACGATCGCCACCCCGAAACCCTCCTCAACGTAGAGGATCTCCAGGCACTGATGCCAGTGGTGATAGCGCACGGTATTGGCAAACAGGCGGCTGAACGACACCACGGCGTCGTTTAAGGTAATCAGTTCCAGATAATCAGATTTTAGCTCATCGCGCATAGTGCAATAAAACTCAACTTTTACCCCTCTGCACGCCTTTATAAACCACCTTTTTAAATTTTCTCAACTGCGAGTTTATTCATCTTTCCCGGCTGTGACGTGGCTAACATTTCTACGCGCCAGCGATTCACTATCCTTGAGCCACTTTGTTAAGAGGCTGAAGCGAAAATGGAAACATCAAATGTATTGTCATCCCGACAGGACATCGTTGATCTGGTCACGGAGATGCTGGGGGCGCTGGATAAACAGTTTCCCGAGGGACAGTCACGCTTCGCATTAGGCAGCACCTGCGCCCACTACAGCGTGGAGATCGCCAACATGGAGGGGCTGTCGCGCGCTCTGTGGGGCCTGTTTCCGTTGCTGGCTGGCGGAGAGGAGACGCCGCTCAGCGCGAAATACATCGCTGCCATCAAGCAGGGGACCGATCCGCACAGCCCAGGCTACTGGGGCGAGACCGGGCCTTACGACCAGCGGCTGGTGGAGATGGCGGCCTATGGTTTAGGTCTGGCGCTGATGCAGGATCGCCTGCTGGCCTGCTTTACCCCGTGCGAGCAGGCGAACCTCCACGCCTGGCTAAACCAAATCACCGACGCCGAAATGCCCGACAGCAACTGGAACTATTTTGCCATCATGGTGCAGCTCGGCTTTAAACGCGCCGGGCTGCCCTGGGATCGGAATGCAGTAGAGCGGCGCTTTACGATGATGGAGGCTTACTACCTCGGGGATGGCTGGTACTCAGACGGTCCAGGGCGACCAAAAGATTACTACATCTCAATGGCGTTTCACTTTTACGGCCTGATCTACGCCACGCTAAATGCCGAGGACGATCCGCATCGTGCCGCCACCCTGCGGGAGAGGGCACAGCTGTTCGCTCAGGACTTTATCTACATGTCGGCGGCGGAAGGGGAGTCGGTGCCCTTTGGCCGCAGCCTGACCTACCGCTTTGCAATGGTGGCCTTCTGGAGCGCGGTAGCGTTTAGCGGGCTGGACGTATTTACGCCGGGGATAGTGAAGGGGATCGTTCTTCGCCACCTGCGCTGGTGGCTGGCGCAGCTTATCTTTGACCGGGACGGCATTCTGACCCTCGGCTTTGCCTACCCGAACCTCGCCATGTGCGAAGACTACAACTCTCCCGGCTCGCCCTACTGGGCGCTGAAGGTGTTCCTGATCCTCGCCCTGCCCGAAGCGCATCCGTTCTGGCAGGCGGAGGAGCAGCCTTTACCGACGCTGGCGGCGCGACGGGCGCTTCCCCATGCCGGGCAGATCCTGATGCACAGCGAAGCCTCGCGACACGTCTGCATGCTCGCCTCCGGCCAGCTTGAGCTGAACAACTACGTCAATACCGAGGCGAAATATACCAAGTTTGCCTACTCCAGCCGCTTCGGTTTCACCATCGAGCGGGGACGTTACGGCATCAAGCACGCCGCCTGCGACAGCATGCTGCTGCTGGCGGAGGGGGATGAGTACTACCGGGGCCGCCGCGGCTGCGACGAAACTCGCGTTCACAATGATTACATCTTCTCGCGCTGGTCGCCCTGGCACGACGTGCAGGTTGCTACCTGGCTGATCCCCTGCGGTGACGGCCATCTGCGCCTGCACCGCATCGATACCGCGCGTCATCTGAACAGCGTTGAGGGCGGTTTCGCGGTGATGAAAGCCCCGCACCAGACTCAGGCTTCCGGCTGCGTGGTTCACGCCGCGAACGGCAGCAGCGCTATCTACGATCTCTCGTTCGGCCTTGAGCGTCACGGCGACTGCGTGATCACGACGCCCAACAGCAGCGTGATGTTTGCCGAATGTGCGGCGATCCCGGTACTTACCGCCACCCTGACGCCGGGGCGTCACTGGCTCTGCTGCGCGGCTATTGCGGGCGATCCGGCATACAGCGATATGACCTCTCTTCCCGAGGTGCTTCTGGATAACGAAACGCTGACGGTGCGCCATGTCGGCCACCCAACGGCGTTAGTCATTACGTTATAAAAAACTCTGACCCCTACATGCTTTCGTCGAGGATAGTATGGATAAAATAATTAAAACCAACCGGACTGAATATTACAAAATCAGCTCCTTTATCTTTCTCTACTTCTTTACCTGGTCGGCCAGCATTGGGCTGCTGGCCATCTGGCTCGGGCAAAAAGCGAACTTAAGCGGGACGGTGATCGGCACGGTATTTGCCGTCAACGGCATCTTCTCGGTGATCCTGAAACCGATCTACGGCTACATTCTGGATAAGATCGGCATGAGCAAATATCTGCTCTATTTCGTGGTGGCCGTATCGGCGCTGATGGCCCCGTTCTTTATCTACGTCTACCAGCCGCTGCTGCTCTCTAATACGCTGCTGGGGATCGTCGTCGGCGCTATCTATTTAAGCTTTGCCTGGTACGCGGGCGTTGCCGCCTGCGAATCCTATACCGATCGCTACAGCCGTCTGAACGGCATGGAGTTCGGCCAGATCCGCATGTGGGGATCGCTGGGCTGGGCGGTGGCCTCCTCTTTCTCCGGCCTGCTGTTTAACCTCTCTCCGGCCTATAACTTCATCATGGGCAGCGTGGCCTCTCTCGTAATGCTGGTGGTGCTGTTTAGCCTGAAGGTGGATACGCGAACCGAGCGTGCGGGCGAGGTGCTGGCGAAGGAGAAGATTGTTCCCGCCGACGTTTACGCCCTGCTGAAAAACCGTAAGTTCTGGGCCTTCTGCCTCTACGTTGCTGGTGTGGCGTGGATGATGTTTATCGCCGAGCAGCAGTTCTCCCGCTACTTCGTTACCTTCTTTGACGATGTGCACCAGGGCAACGCCGTGTTTGGCTATCTGGGTACCGTGCAGTCGGGGATGGAGTTTGTGATGTACATGATCATCCCGATGTTTGTGAACTACGTCGGGGCCAAGCGCGGGCTGCTGATCGTCGGGCTGGTGGTTGGGGCGCGGCTAATTATCTCCGGGCTGTGCGACTCCCACCTCTTAATCTCCGTGCTCAAGCCGCTCTACGGTCTGGAGATCTGCCTCCTGCTGGTGTCGGTCTTTAAATATATCGCCGAGCATTTCGATAAGCGCGTGAATGCCACCATGTACCTGCTGGGCTACCAGGCGATGCTCTACGTCGGCAACGTAGTGGTCTCATCCCCGGCGGGGATCCTCTACGACAAAATCGGTTTTGAGCAGACCTATATCATCATGGGCGCGATAGCTCTGACCTTTACCCTTATCTCAGCCTTTACCCTGTCGGCCTGTCAGAGCAAGCGTCGCGGCGCGCCTGCGGTCAACGTCGCCGGGTAGATCATTTATTCACAAAAAGAAGGACCGGAATATGTTAAATCGTATCGTTGAGGAGCGTCTGGGAGAGGTTCCTGCGCCGGTGGATGAGCGCGCCTTTCAGGATGAGCTGATTACCGCCCGTCGTCAGACCCTTGAACTGATAAGCCGTCATTTAACGGAGTTCGGTGAAAAGTTTCCAGCCGAAACCTGCGTCAAAGGCTACTACCCGCTTACCGATAACGTGGAGTGGACCACCAGCTTCTGGACCGGTCAGCTGTGGCTGGCGTGGGAGCTGAGCGGCGACGCGTCGTATCGTGCGCTGGCGGAGAAGCACGTGCGCTCCTTTGGGCTGCGCATTGCCGGACGACAGGATACCAATACCCACGATCTCGGCTTTCTCTATACGCTCTCCTGCGTGGCGGCCTGGCGCTTGACCGGCAATCGCGACGCGCGCGGCTTTGCACTTCAGGCTGCCGAGGCGCTGCTGGAACGGTTCCATCAAAAGGCGCAGATCATCCAGGCGTGGGGCGATCTTAGCGATCCGCAGCAGGCGGGAAGGATGATCATCGACTGCAATATGAACCTGCCGCTGCTCTACTGGGCCAGCGAGCAGACCGGCGATCCGCGCTTTTCCGAGGCGGCCAAAGCCCACGTTCAGCAGGCGGCGGCGTATTTGATCCGCGACGATGCGTCGACCTTTCACACCTACTACATGGACGTGCAGACCGGCGCACCGCGCTACGGCAATACCCAGCAGGGCTATGCCGATGATTCGTGCTGGTCGCGAGGGCAGGCGTGGGGGATCTACGGCTTCCTGCTGAGCTACCTCTACACCGGTGATAAAAATATGGTCGCCCTGTCAAAAAGGCTGGCGAACTACTTCCTCAACCGCCTGCCGGAGGATGGCGTCTGCCACTGGGATCTGGCCCTGGTCGGCAGCGATGCGCTGCGGGACTCCTCGTCCGCCGCCATTGCCGTCTGTGGCCTGCTGGAGCTGGTCAAGCAGCTTCCGGTGAGCGATCCCGATCGCGCCCGCTATCAGCAGTGGGCGATGCACATTATGTCGTCGCTGAATAAGCACTATCTGATGGGGGTTAACGAACCCGGTAATGGGCTGCTGAAGCACTCGGTGTACCATCTTGCGAGTAATAAGGGCGTGGATGAGTGTGCCAGCTGGGGGGATTACTTCTACGTCGAGGCGCTGATGCGGTTTAGTCAGAGCTGGAAGCTCTACTGGTAACGGATACGGGTGGTAAACGCCCGGTGGCGCTGCGCTTACCGGGCCTACGTCGTATAACATGCGGGGGCCTGGCCCCCGCCTGATTAAACCCCTTGCTCCAGAATTCGGATATGGGTTTCTAACACGTCGCTTTTTACCGCCTCGCCCCACGCTTTCATGTGCGGGGTTTGCAGGTGCGCTTCAAGATGAGCAACGGTCTCCCACTGCTCCACCATCACGATGGAATCGGGATTGGTGGCCTGAAAGCTCACGTTAGCGGCGGTATCTACCATTGGCGCATAGCCGTGGCAGCCCGCTTCCTCTAATACGGTGGGGATAATTTTCGCAAACTCGTCCAGCACGGCCTGGCGATGATGCTGGCCCGGACGGGTGCGAATCTCTGCAATCACTGTCAACATGGTCAACTCCTTCTTTGTACCGTCAAACAGTTAAGCAAAAATTTCCGCAAGATGCTTGCGATATTCTGCGGTATAGCGAGGCACGTCCGGCATTTTAATCACATCGTTAGCGATAAAGGTCGGCAGCGCGTCCATCCCAAGGAATTGATTCGCCTTGTGGAACGGCAGGTAAACACCGTCAACGCCGACGCCGTGGAAGAACTGCTCTTTATCGGTGAAGGCCTGTAGCGGTGCGTTCCAGGTCAGCGACAGCATGTAGGTTTTGCCCTGAATCAGGCCGCCGGAACCATATTTTTTCGCATCGTCGGAGCGGGTACGGCCATCGCTGGCGTACAGGGAGCCGTGTCCTTCGGTAAAGACGTCATCAATGTACTTTTTCACCGTCCACGGCGCGCCCATCCACCAGCCCGGCATCTGCCAGATCACGGTGTCGGCCCACAGGAAGTTCTGCACTTCCTCTTTCACATCGTAGTCGCCATCGGTGCGAACCACTTTCACGTCGTGACCGCTGTCGCGCAGGAAGCTGGCGGCCACGTCGGTCATGGTGTCATTCAGCTGGCCGTTAGAGTGGCCGAATTTTTTAGCGCCGTTGATAATTAAGATGTTGCTCATTATTTGTCCCGTTAGAAAACGAATTTGCCGACTATTCTAACGGCCTCGACCCTATTGAAAAATGAGCAAAATGTGCAAAGACTTTTGCACTTAAAGCAACAATCATCCATGCAGAGGGTAAAAAAAGTTAAATTTTTCAGCCCGCCACACATTTCGCTCTACCCTGTTAAAGGACAATGAAACAGATGAAAGGGAGAAACACGATGAAAAAATTTGCTGCTATTGCCGCTATTGCCATGATGGCTTCCGCCCCCGTTTTCGCCGCCGAGGGAGGTTTCAACGGGCCATCGGCCGCGCAAACCCAGACGCAAAACCAGGCCCAGCAGGGCGGCTTTGTGGATAACAGCGTTAGCCCGACCACGGCCGCAAAGGCGAAAGAGCTGAAAGACGACAGCTGGGTGAAGCTGCGGGGTAACATTACCGAGCGCCTCTCTGACGATCGCTATGTTTTCCGCGATGCCAGCGGTACGGTAAACGTGGAAATTGAGCAAAAGCGCTGGAACGGCCAGAACGTGACCCCGCAGGATCAGGTTGAAATTCAGGGTAAAGTTGACAAAGACTGGAACGAGTTTGAGATTGAAGTGAAGCAAATCACCAAGCTCGCTAAGTAAATCCCTGAAGGGCCGGTTAACCGGCCTTTTTCTTGTGACTCAGGAGGGCAGATAAGGTAAAATCTGCGGCAATATTGCCCCTGAATAATTGGGTGCAAACGCTGAGGAATCACACGTAATGAGCGATATGGCAGAGCGCCTCGCGCTACATGAATTCACTGAAAACGCCTACCTAAACTACTCCATGTACGTCATCATGGATCGTGCGCTGCCGTTTATCGGCGACGGCCTGAAGCCGGTGCAGCGGCGTATCGTGTACGCCATGTCTGAACTGGGCCTCAACGCCAGCGCGAAGTTTAAAAAATCCGCCCGTACCGTGGGCGACGTGCTGGGTAAATACCATCCCCACGGCGACAGCGCCTGCTATGAAGCCATGGTGCTGATGGCCCAGCCGTTCTCCTACCGCTATCCGCTGGTTGACGGCCAGGGGAACTGGGGCGCGCCGGACGATCCGAAATCCTTCGCAGCGATGCGTTACACCGAGTCGCGCCTCTCCAAATACGCCGAGCTGCTGCTGGGTGAGCTGGGGCAGGGGACGGTTGATTGGGTGCCTAACTTTGACGGTACGATGCAGGAGCCGAAAATGCTGCCTGCTCGCCTGCCAAACATTCTGCTGAACGGCACCACCGGGATCGCCGTTGGCATGGCGACGGACATTCCGCCGCACAACCTGCGCGAAGTGGCCCAGGCGGCCATTACGCTCATCGACCAGCCGAAGACCACCCTCGATCAGCTGCTGGATATCGTCCAGGGGCCGGACTATCCGACCGAAGCAGAGATCATCACCGCCAGGGCTGAGATCCGCAAAATTTACCAGAACGGTCGCGGCTCCGTGCGCATGCGCGCGGTGTGGAAAAAAGAGGACGGTGCGGTGGTGATTACCGCCCTGCCGCACCAGGTTTCCGGGGCGCGGGTGCTGGAGCAGATCGCGGCCCAGATGCGCAATAAAAAGCTGCCGATGGTGGACGACCTGCGTGACGAGTCGGATCACGAGAACCCGACCCGTCTGGTGGTGGTACCGCGCTCTAATCGTGTGGATATGGATCAGGTGATGAACCACCTGTTCGCCACCACCGATCTGGAGAAGAGCTACCGCATCAACCTGAACATGATCGGCCTCGATGGGCGTCCGGCGGTGAAAAACCTGCTGGAGATCCTCACCGAGTGGCTGGCGTTCCGCCGCGATACCGTGCGCCGCCGCCTGAACCATCGTCTGGAGAAGGTGCTCAAGCGCCTGCACATCCTTGAAGGTTTGCTGGTGGCGTTCCTCAACATCGACGAGGTGATTGAGATCATCCGCGGTGAAGATGAACCTAAGCCGGAGCTGATGTCGCGCTTTGGCATCAGCGAAACCCAGGCGGAAGCGATCCTGGAGCTGAAGCTGCGCCATCTCGCCAAGCTGGAAGAGATGAAGATCCGCGGCGAGCAGAGCGAGCTGGAAAAAGAGCGCGACCGCCTGCAAAGCACGCTGGCCTCCGAGCGCAAGATGAGCACCCTGCTGAAGAAAGAGCTGCAGGCTGATGCCGACGCGTTCGGCGACGATCGCCGTTCACCGCTGCACGAGCGTGAAGAGGCGAAGGCGATGAGCGAGCATGACATGCTGCCGTCCGAGCCGGTGACTATCGTGCTGTCGCAGATGGGCTGGGTGCGCAGCGCCAAGGGTCATGACATTGATGCCCAGGGCCTGAGCTACAAAGCGGGCGACAGCTGGAAGGCATCCGCCAAAGGCAAAACCAACCAGCCGGTGGTGTTTATTGATACTACCGGGCGCAGCTACGCCGTCGATCCGTTGACGCTGCCGTCGGCACGCGGGCAGGGCGAACCGGTGACCGGCAAGCTGACGCTGCCGCCGGGGGCTACCGTTGAGCATATGGTGATGGCCGGTGAGGAGCAGAAGCTGCTGATGGCCTCTGACGCGGGCTATGGCTTCGTCTGCACCTTCAACGATCTGATTGCCCGCAACCGTGCCGGTAAAGCGCTGATTACCCTGCCGGAAAACGCGCACGTGCTGCCACCGCTGGAGATCGTTGACGACAACGACCTGCTGCTGGCGATCACCGCCGCCGGGCGCATGCTGATGTTCCCGATTAGCGATCTGCCGCAGCTGTCGAAAGGTAAAGGGAATAAGATCATCAGCATTCCGTCAGCCGAAGCGGCGAAGGGAGAGGATAGCCTGGCGCACCTCTTTATCCTGCCGCCGCAGAGCACGCTGACCCTGCACGCCGGCAAGCGCAAAATTAAAATGCGCCCGGAAGAGTTGCAGAAGGTTCACGGCGAGCGTGGCCGTCGCGGGACGCTGATGCGCGGACTCCAGCGTATCGACAAGGTCGAGATCGACTCGCCGCGTCGGGCAACCACTGGCGACAGCGAAGAGTAATCCCTGTGTGCTTCTCCCCCTTCCCGTCGAAGGGGGAGCTACCATAAAATTTCCCGTAAAGTCATTGTTAAATCGCAGGTTACGATTGACAATACCCTTTTTCACGGACCCGATGGAACAAAGCCGTACGCCGTCAGCCGCTACACTATACTGGGCGGGTGTCCGGGCTTTCGAGGTAGCTATGCTATTCATTTTACGTGCAATCATCATTGTTATTTACAGCATCCTGGTCTGTATCTTCGGCTGTATCTACTGCCTGTTTAGCCCACGGAATCCAAAACACGTCGCCACCTTTGGCCATCTGTTTGGCCGTCTGGCACCGGTTATGGGCTTAAAAGTAGAGCTGCGTCAGCCCGCTGATGCCGGGACGTATGGTAATGCGATCTACATCGGCAACCACCAGAACAACTACGATATGGTCACCGCGGCCAGCATTGTGCAGCCGCGCACCGTCACCGTCGGTAAAAAGAGCCTGCTGTGGATCCCGTTCTTTGGCCAACTCTACTGGCTGACCGGTAACCTGCTGATCGACCGTGATAACCGCGCCAAAGCGCACGGCACCATTGCGCAGGTGGTCAAAAACATCCAGAAGCGCGATATCTCTATCTGGATGTTCCCGGAAGGTACCCGCAGCCGCGGACGCGGGCTGCTGCCGTTTAAGACCGGCGCGTTCCATGCGGCTATCGCCGCCGGGGTGCCTATCATTCCGGTATGTGTTTCGAACACCTCCAATAAAATTAACCTTAACCGTCTAAATAACGGCCTGGTGATCGTCGAAATGCTGCCGCCGGTGGACACCAGCCAGTTTGGTAAAGATCAGGTGCGTGAGCTGGCGACCCACTGTCGTGCGCTGATGGCGGAGAAGATCGCCGAGCTTGATAGCGAAGTTGCCGCCCGCGAGGCCGCCGGCAAGCGCCAGGCGTAGCCGGACCTTTTTACGCGCTTTAGTCCGTTTTACAGGGAGCAAGATATGTCACTCAGTCGGCGTCAGTTTATCCAGGCCTCCGGCGCTGCGCTTTGTGTAGGCGCGGTTCCGCTGCGGGCTAACGCCGCCGGGCAGCAGCAGCCGCTGCCTGTGCCGCCGCTCGTTGAATCTCGCCGTGGGCAACCGCTGTTTCTGACCCTGCAGCGGGCGCACTGGTCCTTTACCCCCGGCACCCGCGCCCAGGTATGGGGCATTAACGGGCGCTATCTTGGGCCGACCATTCGCGTCTGGAGCGGCGATGACGTGAAGATGATCTACAGCAACCGGCTGACGGAGAACGTCGCCATGACCATCAGCGGCCTGCAGGTTCCCGGCCCGCTGATTGGCGGCCCGGCGCGGATGATGTCCCCCAGCGCTGACTGGGCGCCGGTGCTGCCGATCCGCCAGAGCGCGGCGACGCTCTGGTATCACGCCAACACGCCAAACCGTACCGCCGAGCAGGTCTATAACGGCCTGGCGGGAATGTGGCTGATTGAAGATGAGGTGAGTAAATCCCTGCCGATCCCCAATCACTACGGCGTGGATGATTTTCCCGTTATTATTCAGGACAAGCGGCTGGATAACTTCGGCACGCCGGAGTACAGCGAGCCAGGCAGCGGCGGCTTCGTTGGCGATACGCTGCTGGTTAACGGTGCGCAGAGTCCCTACGTCGAGGTATCACGCGGCTGGGTGCGCCTGCGCCTGCTGAACGCCTCCAACGCCCGCCGCTATCAACTCCAGATGAGCGATGGTCGGGCGCTGCACGTTATCTCAGGCGATCAGGGCTTTTTACCCGCGCCGGTGTCGGTAAAACAGCTTTCGCTGGCCCCCGGCGAGCGGCGTGAAATTCTCGTGAATATGACCGACGGCGACGAGGTGTCGATCACCTGCGGCGAGGCGGCGAGCATTGTCGACCGTATCCGCGGCTTCTTTGAGCCATCGAGCATTCTCATCTCCACCCTGGTGCTGACGTTGCGTCCTACCGGGCTGCTGCCGCTGGTGACCGATACGCTGCCGCTGCGGCTGCTGCCGACGGATCTGATAAGCGGCGCAGCGGTGCGTAGCCGCGATATCGCCCTCGGCGACGATCCGGGTATCAACGGTCAGCTGTGGGATATCAAGCGTATCGATATTACCGCCCAGCAGGGGACGTGGGAGCGCTGGACGGTACGCGCCGATACGCCGCAGTCGTTCCATATTGAAGGCGTTAGCTTCCTGATCCGTAACGTCAACGGCGCGATGCCGTTCCCGGAGGATCGGGGCATGAAGGATACCGTCTGGGTGGATGGGCAGGTTGAGCTGCTGGTCTACTACGGCCAGCCTTCGTGGCCGCACTTCCCGTTCCAGTTCTTTAGCCAGACCCTGGAGATGTCAGATCGCGGCTCTATCGGCCAGCTATTGGTCAACCCGGCACCGTAAATCGCCGGATGGCGGCTTTACCTTACCCGGCCTACGCAATCTGTATGCCGGGTAACTATCCCGTACAAAATTCCTTCATTTCCCCCACTGTTAAAGCGTATAATCGCCGCCCTTTGACGATCTCTTTTTAACCATCCCGGAAGCATTATGAGCGCTATTTCCCTGATCCAGCCGGATCGCGACCTCTTCTCATGGCCGCAGTATTGGGCTGCCTGTTTCGGCCCCGCGCCGTTTTTGCCTATGTCACGTGAAGAGATGGATCAGCTTGGCTGGGACAGCTGCGACATCATTCTGGTTACCGGAGATGCCTATGTTGATCACCCGAGCTTCGGTATGGCGATCTGCGGACGTATGCTGGAGGCTCAGGGCTTCCGCGTTGGCATCATTGCCCAGCCGGACTGGAACAGCAAAGAGGACTTTATGCGGCTCGGCAAACCGAATCTGTTCTTCGGCGTTACTGCGGGCAACATGGACTCGATGATCAACCGCTACACCGCCGATCGCAAGCTGCGCCATGACGACGCCTATACACCGGATAACGTAGCGGGCAAGCGCCCGGATCGCGCCACCCTGGCCTATACCCAGCGCTGTAAAGAGGCGTGGAAAGACGTGCCGGTGATCCTTGGCGGCATTGAGGCGAGCCTGCGCCGTACCGCGCACTACGACTACTGGTCGGATACCGTTCGTCGCTCGGTGCTGGTGGATTCCAAAGCTGACATGCTGATCTTCGGCAACGGTGAACGTCCGCTGGTTGAGGTGGCCCATCGTCTGTCGCAGGGTGAGCCGGTGGCCAGCATCCGTGACGTGCGCAACACCGCAATTATGGTCAAAGAGGCGCTGCCGGGCTGGAGCGGGGTCGACTCCCGCATTATTGACATGCCGGGCAAGATTGATCCAATCCCCCATCCTTACGGGGACGATCTGCCGTGTGCCGACAACAAACCTGTCGAACCTAAAAAAGCCGAAGCGAAAGCCGTGGTCATCCAGCCGCCGCGTCCGAAGCCGTGGGAGAAGATCTACGTTCTGCTGCCCTCCTTTGAGAAGGTGAAGGCCGACAAGGTACTCTACGCGCACGCCTCGCGCATTCTGCACCATGAAACCAACCCAGGCTGCGCGCGGGCGCTGATGCAGAAGCACGGCGATCGCTACATCTGGATCAACCCGCCAGCGATCCCGCTCTCCACCGAAGAGATGGACAGCGTCTTTGCGCTGCCCTACAAGCGTGTGCCGCATCCGGCCTATGGCACCAGCCGTATTCCGGCCTACGAGATGATCCGTTTCTCGGTCAACATCATGCGCGGCTGCTTCGGCGGCTGCTCCTTCTGCTCCATCACCGAGCATGAAGGGCGCATTATTCAGAGCCGCTCCGAAGAGTCGATCATCAACGAGATCGAAGCGATTCGTGACACGGTGCCGGGCTTTACCGGTGTGATCTCCGATCTTGGCGGCCCGACGGCCAACATGTACATGCTGCGCTGCAAGTCACCGCGTGCAGAGCAGACCTGCCGCCGCCTGTCATGCGTCTATCCAGATATCTGTCCGCATATGGATACCAACCATGAGCCGACGATCAACCTCTATCGCCGCGCCCGCGATCTGAAGGGGATCAAGAAGATCCTTATCGCGTCCGGCGTGCGCTACGACATCGCCGTGGAGGATCCGCGCTATATCAAAGAGCTGGCGACCCATCACGTGGGCGGCTACCTGAAGATTGCGCCAGAGCACACCGAAGAGGGCCCGCTGTCGAAGATGATGAAGCCGGGGATGGGCAGCTACGACCGCTTCAAAGAGCTGTTTGATACTTACTCCAAGCAGGCGGGCAAAGAGCAGTATCTGATCCCGTACTTTATCTCCGCCCACCCCGGCACGCGTGATGAAGACATGGTGAACCTGGCCCTGTGGCTCAAAAAGCACCGCTTCCGCCTCGATCAGGTGCAGAACTTCTACCCGTCGCCGCTGGCCAACTCGACAACCATGTATTACACCGGCAAGAACCCGCTCGGTAAGATTGGCTACAAGAGCGAGAACGTCGTGGTACCAAAGGGCGAGAAACAGCGTCGCCTGCATAAGGCGCTGCTGCGCTATCACGATCCGAAAAACTGGCCGCTGATCCGCCAGGCGCTGGAAGAGATGGGTAAAAAGCATCTGATCGGTAGCCGTCGCGACTGCCTGGTGCCTTCACCAACCCTCGACGAGATGCGTGAGGCGAAGCGCCAGAACCGCCATACGCGCCCGGCGCTCACCAAGCACACGCCGATTGCCCACCAGCGCCAGACGCCAGCAGGCAATAAAGCGCGCAGCAAGGCAGGCGCGAAGGGCTAGTACAGCCCAATCATCTTCCACCAGGCGAGTCCGACGCTAATAAAGACCGCCTGGTTGAAGAGGCTGACCAGAAACCCCGTGCGCCACCAGACCCCGGTGGGCACGTAGCCCGCACCGAACAGGATCGGACCGCGGGCATGGGTGTACTGGGTCAGGGAGCAGTAGAGGCTGCTGGTAAACGCCAGCATCAGCGCGCACGGCGCTGCCGGGATCCCCAGATGCAGTCCAACGCCAACAAACACCGCGTAGAGCGCGGCAATCTGCGCGTTGCCGCTGGCAAAAAAGTAGTGGGTGTAGAAGTAGGCCGCGTTCAACAAGAGTAAAACCACCACCCAGCTGGTACCGTGCAGCGAGCTGGCAAGGCTGTCGCCAATCACATTGCCAAACCATGTAGTAAACCCGAGCTTTTTCAGCTGGTTGGCCATCATCAATAGCGCTGCAAACCAGATCAGCGTATCCCAAGCGCCTTTTTCGCTCTTCACATCTTCCCAGCTCAGCACGCCGGAGAGTAGCAGGATGGAGAGACCAACAAACGACGCTGTTGTCGGGTCGACGCCGAGCGCATCGCCAAAAATCCACAGCACCAGCAGCACCACTACCGTACCGAGCATCAACCACTCGCCGCGTGACATGCTGCCCATCTGCGCCAGCTCCTGGCGAGCCAGTGCCGGGGCATCCGGCGTATGGCGTATCGTTGGGCGGGTAAGCCAGTAGACCAGCAGCGGGACGATCAGCAGCGATACCAGGCAGGGCAGGAGGGCCGCCATAAACCAGCTTCCCCACGTCAGGGTTACACCGGCATTAGCCGCCAGCTTCACCGCCAGCAGGTTGCCGGTATAGCCGGTCATAAACAGCGCTGCAGTGACGTCGTTAACGTTGCCGATACAGGTGATGAGAAAGGTGCCGATTTTACTGCGGGACTCGTCATCCGGGCGAGAGTCAAAGCTGCGGGCCAGCGAGTCGGCAATGGGGTAGATCACACCTCCGCAGCGGGCAGTATTGCTGGGCATCGCCGGGGAGAGGATCAGATCGGCAAACGCCAGCCCGTAGGCCAGCCCGAGGGTACGTTTACCCAGCAAACGGATCATCTGCAGCGCGATCCGCCGTCCGAGGCCGGTTTTAATAAAGCCGCGGGCGATCATAAAGGCAACGACGATCAGCCAGATCAGCGAGCTATTGAGTTCGCTAAGCGCCGTAGTAATGGCCCCGCTGGCGGTGGTGTCGCCGGCGGCGTAGGCCAGTGCAAAGACGGTGATGCCGATAATGCCCACTGCGCCAATCGGCAGCACCTTTGCCACAATGGCGGCAATGGTTGCCACAAAAATCAGCGCCGAGCGCCATGCCGCTACGCTCAGACCAGAGGGAGGTGCCAGTTGCCAGAGAGCCGCCGCAGCGACAACGATGATGATGAGCGGGAGCCAACGGACGCCCGACGATTTTTTTTCCGCCACAGCCATATCCTTATTCATCGTGCGGATGAAATGTGTGAAAGCAATGGATTGTATGAATAATCAAAGGGTTATATCGTTAATATGCTGCGCCCGAGCGGGTAAGAAATACACCTATTAATGCAGTGGAATTGTTGCAGGATGTTTCTTGTGCGGGGCGATGGGCATTAAAAAACCCGGCACTGAGGCCGGGTTTAAAGGGGAAGGGCGTTTAGCCGCCGAACTGGTCCGGATCCGGGCCAAGGCGTTTGCCTTGATCAAGCTTGGCGATTTCGCTCAGCTCGTCTTTATCGAGGCGGAAATCCCACACCTTAAAGTTTTCCGCAATGCGTGCCGGGGTGACCGATTTCGGGATCACCACCAGGCCCTGGTCCAGGTGCCAGCGGATGACGATCTGCGCCGGAGTTTTGCCGTACTTATCAGCCAGCTCGCGAATGATCTTCTGATCGAAGACACCTTCGCCGCCCTGGGCCAGCGGGCTCCAGGACTCTGTCTGGATCTTATGAGTCGCGTTCCAGGCATGGAGCTGACGCTGCTGTAACAGCGGATGCAGCTCAATCTGGTTGATCACCGGCGTCACGCCGGTCTCGTCGATCAGACGTTGCAGGTGGCTAATCTGGAAGTTACAGACGCCGATGCTCTTCACCAGCCCCTGCTCCTGAAGTTTAATCATTCCTTTCCAGGCTTCAACGTAATGATCGCTAGCCGGTACCGGCCAGTGCATCAGGTAGAGATCAACATGATCGAGCTTCAGCTTGTCGAGGCTCGTCTGCAACGCTTCCTGAGGGCGAGTCTGATCGTCATTCCACAGCTTGGTGGTGATAAACAGATCGCTGCGCGGGATCCCCGCGCTTTCGATAGCCTTGCCGACGCCCTCTTCATTTTTGTAGGCCGCAGCGGTATCAATCGAGCGATAGCCCACTTCCAGCGCCTTATGAATGGCGGTGACGACCTCCTCATTGCCCGCTTTCCATACGCCGAGGCCCAGCTGCGGCATGATATTGCCGTCCTGAAGCTTAATCACGGTTGGATTTGCCATATATTCCTCCTTATATGAAATCCACCCGGGCTGGCCCAGGTGGAGTTGAGTGACTTAAGTCTGGACGAAAAGCCCAAAAACGAAAGTCGCAGAAGAAAAAACCTTTAGCGTGCGGCTTCGTAGATGCGGCGGCTGACCTCAAGGGTAATATCCTGATGTTCGCCTAATTGGGTCATGCCGTGCTCGTTCAGCTTCTCAAGCAGGGCAGGGATAGAGCTGCCGTCGAGGCCGTAGCCGGAGAGGCGGGTAGGGACGCCCATCTGCTCGAAGAAGCTGCGTGTGGCGGCGATGGCCGCGTCAATGCGCTCGTCGTCGCTGCCTTCGGTGATGTTCCACACGCGCTCGGCGTACTGCAGCAGCTTGCCGCGTTTGGCGTCGCGTTTTTCATTCCACAGCGCGGGCAGCACCACCGCCAGCGTCTGAGCGTGATCCAGACCGTGCATCGCCGTCAGCTCGTGGCCCAGCATATGGGTTGCCCAATCCTGCGGCACGCCTGCGCCGATCAGGCCGTTCAGCGCCTGGGTTGCGGCCCACATCACGTTGGCGCGTACGTTGTAGTTTTCCGGCTCCTGCAACGCTTTCGGGCCATCCTCGATCAGCGTCAGCAGAATACCTTCCGCGAAGCGATCCTGAATTTTTCCATCGACCGGGTAGGTCACATACTGCTCAACGGTATGGACAAAGGCATCCACCACGCCGTTTGCCACCTGACGCGGTGGCAGGGTGTAGGTGTAGACCGGGTCAAGAATGGCGAATACCGGCTGGACGAACGGGGAGTGGAACGCCTGCTTGTCGCCGGTGGCTTTACGGGACACGACCGCGCCTTTGTTAGATTCGGAGCCGGTGGCGGGCAGCGTCAGCACGGAGCCCATCGGGATGGCGCTTTTGATTTCGCTGCCGCGGGTTTGCAGGATGTGCCACGGATCGATGCCGTCAGCGTAGTGCGCAGCGGCGGCGATAAATTTCGTGCCGTCCAGCACCGAGCCACCGCCGACCGCCAGCAGGAAAGTAACTTTCTCTTCACGGGCAATCGCTACCGCTTTCATCAGCGTTTCGTAAGAGGGGTTCGGCTCAATACCGCCAAACTCCAGCACGTCGAGACCGTTCAGGGCGCTATAGACCTGATCCAGCACGCCGGTTTTTTTAACGCTGCCGCCGCCGTAGGTGATCAGCACGCGGGCGTCTGCCGGGATCTGGTCGCGCAGATCGGCAATGGCATTTTTACCAAACAGGATGCGGGTGGGGGTATGCAGATTAAAGTTATTCATGACGCTTTCCCTTGTATCGGTGAAAAGACAAACGGCAGCGGGCTGCCTGCTGGAGACTATTGTGGTCTCCGCGCCCGGTGCTCTCAATGCACATTCCTGCCGATGTCTTGCCCATTCCTCCTGTACGCTGGAGGAATCGCACAAAAACGCGCACACTGAACGCAATAAAAAACGCGAGTGGAGTGGGATGAGATGAACCGCGAAGCGATCTGCCTTCAGCTGACGGAACAAATTAAGCAGCTGAAAAGTAATGAAAACCGGCTCAGCGCTCTGCTGCCCGACGTGCGTCTGCTGTATGGCACCCAGCCGGGGACGCGTACGCCGGTCATGTACCAGCCTGGCATCGTGATCCTCTTTTCCGGCCATAAAATCGGCTATATCAACGATCGTGTGTTTCGCTACGACACCAATGAGTATCTGCTGCTCACCGTGCCGCTGCCCTTTGAGTGCGAAACCTTCGCCACGCCAGAGGTGCCGCTGGCGGGGATCCGCCTGAACGTTGATATTTTGCAACTGCAGGAACTGCTGATGGACATCGGTGAGGACGAGCATTTTCAGCCCGCCATGGCGGCAAGCGGCATCAACTCGGCCACGCTGTCTGGGGAGATCCTGTGCGCCATCGAGCGGCTGCTGGATGTGATGGCCCGACCGCTGGATGCGCGGATTTTAGGTAAACAGATCGTGCGTGAAATTCTCTACCACGTGCTAACCGGGCCGTGCGGCGGGGCGCTGCTGGCGTTGGTGAGCCGTCAGACCCACTTCAGCCTGATCAGCCGGGTGCTGAAGCGTATCGAAAGCCAGTACACCGAGAGCCTGAGCGTGGATCAGCTGGCGGCGGAAGCGAACATGAGCGTGTCGGCGTTTCACCATAACTTTAAATCGGTGACCAGCACCTCGCCACTGCAGTATCTGAAGACCTACCGCCTGCACCGGGCGCGAATGCTGATGATCCACGACGGTATGAAGGCCAGCGCGGCGGCGATACGCGTTGGCTATGAAAGCCCTTCGCAGTTCAGTCGCGAGTTCAAGCGCTACTTTGGCGTGACGCCGGGAGAGGATGCTGCAAGGATCAGAGGCGTATAATGGCGATGTAGGCCGGATAAGCGCAGCGCCATCCGGCTTTTACCCTAACGAAGAGATCAGGCGTTGCAGTATTTCTTCTTGATCACCACTACCAGCGTACCCAGCAGCCCGGCGACCAGCAGGAACACCGGCAGGATCATCAGGAAGGTCATGACCTGATCTTCATGACGCTTCACGAAGGGGATCATGCTCAGGGCATAGCCGAGGCCGGTGACCACGCCTACCCACAGCAGGGCGCTCAGCCAGTTAAAGAGCTGGAAGCGGCGGTTCGACAGCCCAGAGATACCGGCCATGGTCGGCAGCAGGGTGCGCACAAAGGCGAGGAAGCGCCCGGCCAGCAGTGCCAGCAGGCCATGCCTGTCAAACATGCAGGTAGCACGTTGGTGATACTTAGCTGGCAGCTGTGCCAGCCAGCCTTTGACTACCCGCGTATTGCCGAGCCAGCGGCCCTGGATATAGCTCAGCCAGCAGCCAAGGCTGGCGGCAGTCGTCAGGATCACCAGCGCCGGGACAAAGTCCATCACGCCGCGAGCGATCAGCGCCCCGGTGAGCAGCAGCAGGCTGTCGCCGGGTAAGAACGAGGCAGGAAGCAGTCCATTTTCCAAAAACAGCGTTGCAAACATAACCAGGTAAACAACGCCAACAACATGTGGATTCGCTAACGCTGCGAAATCGTGTTGCCAGAGCGCAGCGATAATTTCTTGAATAACAGCCATGGACATTCCTGTGGAACCGCGTAATTAAGGCTTATTGTACTCCTGAAATGCCCGCAGCACCTTGATCGTTAGCGCAAGAAATGCAGACAATTCCACTGGTTTTGTCTCGATTTGTACCAGCCTTATACACTTTACACGATACGCTGAAATCCTGCCGCTAAATCAGCCTTCAGATCGTCAACGTTTTCTAAACCAATATGTAGGCGGATCAGCGTCCCGGTGAAGTCAATCTCCCCCTCAGGACGGATAGCGGCGATGTGCTCCGGCTGGTTAGCGAGGATCAGCGACTCAAAGCCGCCCCAGGAGTAGGCCATGCTAAACAGGCTGAAGTTATCCAGATAGGCCGCCAGCTCATCGTTGCTTAGGCGTTTATTCAGCACGAAGGAAAAGAGACCGCTGCTGCCGGTAAAGTCCCGCTTCCAGTACTCATGGCCCTTGCTGCCCGGCAGGGCAGGGTGGTTCACCTTCGCCACCTGTGGATGCGTCGCCAGCCACTCGGCAATCGCCAGGCTGCTCTCATGGTGCTGACGCAGGCGTACGCCGAGGGTGCGCAGGCCGCGGCTGGTCATGTAGGCGGTGTCTGCATCCAGCATCTGGCCCATCAGATAGGCATTCTCGCGCAGCTGATCCCAGCAGCGGGCGTTGGATACCGCTGTGCCGACCATCGCATCCGAATGACCAATCAGGTACTTTGTTCCCGCCTGAATAGAGATATCAATCCCAAACTCCAGCGCCTTAAACAGGATGCCCGCCGCCCAGGTATTATCGATCATGATGATCGCCTCTGGGACCACGCGTCTGACCGCTGCCACAATCGCCGGAACGTCGTGGACTTCCATGGTGATGGAGCCGGGCGCTTCAAGGAATACTACTTTCGTATTGGGCTGGATCAGATTAGCGATATCCGCGCCGATCAGCGGATCGAACCAGCCGGTGGTGACGCCGAGCTTGGCCAAAATTTTGGTACAGAAGTCCTGGGTTGGTTCATAGGCGGTGTTGGTTATCAGGACATGGTCGCCCTGCTCAACAAAGGCGAGAAGGGTGTTAGCCACGGCAGCTGCGCCGCAGGGGAAGAGCGCGCAGCCTGCGCCGCCCTCTAGCTCGCACATCGCTTCCTGCAGGGAGAAGTGGGTCAGCGTTCCCCGACGACCGTAGAACAGTTCGCCTTTGGCCCGACCGCGCGTTGCCTGCTTCTTGGCTTCCACCGTGTCAAAGACCAGCGACGAGGCGCGCTGGATCACGCTGTTCACCGAACCCTGGGTGTATTTTTTGCTGCGCCCGGCATTCACCAGTGCGGTATCAATGTGCTTCGCTGTCATCTTCACGCTACCCTGATTTTTATACGTCTGGATGTCTAGACTACCACGACAGGAGGTAAAATGACCCCAGCAAGCGCAGGAAGAGCGAAATTTTTTTAATACGGCTTTAGATCGAAAATTCTGAAAATTGTCTTTACCGCCTTTTTTACTGCGTAAGCGCAAGGAAACTTTGTCAAAATTACGGCACTATGTAAATACTAATGAGAACTACTATCAATTCGATGCTGTTTTGATATTATTGCGTTCAGATTTTGTGATTTGCGTCCGGAGATACAGAGTGGGTAATAATTTGATGCAGACGGATCTCTCCGTTTGGGGTATGTATCACCATGCCGATATCGTCGTGAAGCTGGTGATGATTGGTTTGATTCTGGCGTCCATTGTCACCTGGGCCATTTTCTTCAGCAAAAGCGTGGAGATGTTCTCGCATAAGCGCCGCCTTAAGCGCGAGCAGAAGCTGTTAAGCGAAGCACGCACGCTGGATCAGGCAAGCGAAATCGCAGCTAGTTTCCACGCCAACAGCCTGAGCACGCTGCTGCTGAATGAAGCGCAGAACGAGCTTGAGCTCTCCGCGGGCTCGGAAGACAACGAAGGCATCAAAGAGCGTACCGGCTTCCGTCTGGAGCGTCGCGTCGCCGCTGTAGGTCGCCACCTGGGACGCGGTAACGGCTTCCTCGCCACCATTGGTGCAATCTCACCGTTTATCGGCCTGTTCGGTACCGTATGGGGCATCATGAACAGCTTTATCGGTATCGCTCAGACGCAGACCACTAACCTCGCCGTCGTGGCACCCGGCATCGCCGAGGCGCTGCTGGCAACGGCAATCGGCCTGGTTGCTGCTATCCCGGCCGTGGTCATCTACAACATCTTTGCGCGCTCTATTGGCGGCTATAAAGCTATGCTGGGCGACGTCGCCGCGCAGGTGCTGCTGCTGCAGAGCCGCGATCTCGACCTGGCCGCCAGCCCGTCGGCTGCGCCGGTTCACTCCGCACAGAAATTACGTTTAGGTTAATTCCGTATGGCAATGCGTCTTAATGAAAATCTGGACGATAACGGTGAAATGCATGAGATCAACGTGACGCCGTTTATCGACGTCATGCTGGTGCTGCTGATTATCTTTATGGTGGCGGCCCCGCTGGCCACCGTTGATGTGAAGGTAAACCTACCGGCCTCTTCCAGCCAGCCGCAACCACGTCCGGAAAAGCCGATCTACCTGTCGGTGAAAGCGGATAACAGCATGTTTATCGGTAACGATCCGGTGACCGAAGAGACGATGGTTAGCGCGCTGAACACCCTGACTGAAGGCAAGAAGGATACCACCGTCTTCTTCCGTGCGGATAAAACCGTCAATTACGAAACGATGATGAAGGTGATGGACACCCTGCATCAGGCAGGCTATCTGAAGATTGGTCTGGTGGGTGAAGAGGTGACGCGCGCGAAATAAGCGCGGCGTTCAGACAAAGAAAAGGGGCTATCGCGGCCCCTTTTTTATTAGCTTAAAAAGCTGTAAGCGATTCATATTTGTGCCGTTTAGGTATCATATTCCACCAACCTTTTTTAGTTTATAGTTAAGTTCAGTAGTAAAATGCTACGCCTTATCGAGAGTAACGCTTATGGAGTCTATCGTGAAGATCCACCATTTACAGGCAGCAGTAGCGCTGGTCATTGCCAGTCTTCAGCCACAGCCTAAAGCGGTTGCTTGCCAGCCTATGATTGTCGAACGGGTTTATGAGATGGGGGCCCGAGTTAATAAGCGCGATATCAAAGAATTAACCGAAGCGCTTAATCATGTGGCTGAAGAACTACGCTCTGGCCGCGCTGAACTTGCGCGTTATGCTGATAGCGACTTTGATGCAGCAACCACCGCCGCCGAAGGGATCAAGAGCCAGGCTATTCACGTGGCAGGTATCGCTGAATCCTTTGTCTTAATGCTGCCTGAAAAAGAGATCATCCTCTCTTACGATAAAGATTCGGTTGAATTCGCTTTTGTGAAGGCGATTAAGATGCTCAGCTTCGCAACCAAAAACTATCTCAATCTTATTGACCAGGTAACACGTACAACTGAAGTGCGTGAGTCTGGTGTCGATTTCGCAGCGATGCGTCAGCTGCTGATGACCGGCAACAAGGCTGCGGAAGATTTTCATGCTTCAGCACTCTAAAAAAGCGCGGCGTTCAGACAAAGAAAAGGGGCCATCGCGGCCCCTTTTTTATTGCATGCAAAAACTAGCTTAAATGCATCCCGCCGGTGACACCATGTACTTCGGCAGTCACGTAGCTCGACTCCTGGCTCGCCAGGTAGACGTAAATAGCGGCGACCTCAGCAGGCTGCCCGGCGCGTTTCAGCGGCGTGGACTGACCAAACTGTGGCAGTTTCTCCTGCGGCTGGCCGCCGGAGATTTGCAGCGCGGTCCAGACAGGGCCTGGGGCAACGCTGTTCACGCGAATGCCTTTCTCTGCCACCTGTTTTGCCAGCCCGCGGGTAAAGTTAAGGATTGCTGCCTTGGTAGAGGCATAGTCCAGCAGGGTCGCGTTTGGCTGATAGGCTTCCACCGACGAGGTGGTAATGATGCTGGCACCCGGCTGCAGGAATTTCAGCGCTTCCTGAACGGTCCAGAATAGCGAGAAGACGTTGGTTTTATAGGTCTGCTCAAACTGCTCTGAGGTGAGATCGGCAATATCCTCAATTGCGGTCTGTTTCCCCGCAACCAGCGCCAGAATATCTAAACCGCCTAGCGCATCGCGTGCCTGGTTAACCAGCGAGCGAGTAAAGGCCTCATCGGTCAGATCGCCTGGGATCAGCACCGCTTTGCGTCCTTCCGCTTCAATCAGCGCTTTGACTTCTTGCGCATCCTCTTCCTCAGCGGGCAGGTAGTTGATAACCACATCAGCGCCTTCACGCGCGTAAGCGATGGCGGCAGCGCGTCCGATACCGGAGTCGCCCCCTGTCACCAGTGCCTTACGATCCTTAAGACGGCCGCTACCTACATAGCTCTTCTCGCCACAGTCTGGGACGGGATCCATTTTAGCCTGCACCCCTGGCGCGGGCTGTTTCTGTTTCGGAAATCCCTCAGTGTAATACTGGGTAGTGGGATCCTGAATTTTCGTCTGATCGTTTGCCATAAGTCGTCTCCATCTGTGATACATCCAAGTTAAGGATAGATGCTTGTGTGGGAAATGCAGGCGAATCGGACGATTTCCTATGGCTAGCGATCGCGACCTAAGGTCTTACCAGAGGATGGATTGGAGGCGGTAGAGGGGCTCGCAGGCACGCTTTCCCGCTCTTCAGGAAGCGCGACCACGTTGACGTTGCCGGTGCGGTACTCGCCGTCAGCAAGCTTGCGCGTGAGCCGCAGCGTGGCGGCTTCACGCTCCAGGATGTGCTGGTAGTTGGTTTCCAGCGTTGCCATTATCTTTTCCTGTAGGTCAGGATGCAGAGCGATAATTTCATCGATCGCCGCGCCGTAGATCTCCTCTTTAACCTGCAGGGCATAGATCTCGCGGCGGTTCTGCCACTTCAGCTTTATCAATGCCGCCGGGATAGAGAGTGACTCTCTGGCAATACGCTGAACCGTCTCATTTTTATTTTGAATTAACGCATCCAGATTTTGCTTTAAGATAAATTCATCGGTTTTTGTCTCATCTAAAGCCAAATAGACATTATTATTGTTAATTTCTTTATCCACGCGAATCGTCCTGTAGCGTATAAAACATAGGCGTATCTTTTTCGTGGGTTATGAGATTAAGCCAAATTTCATTTCCCGCATCATTAATCTCGGTGGTTTTTTTGGCAATTATTTGACTTAAAAGCTGGGGATCGATGTCGCCTGCGCCCTGGAGATCGTTTAGCAACCGACGAAAGCATTCAATTTTTACCACCCGGTATAGCCTGTCTTTTATATGGCGGTCGCGCTCTTCCAGCAGCATATTACGTGATTGGCGGGTAGGGCTCACGTTAGTTAATATATCGCTTTCATAATCGGCGAGCGTTCTTTTTCCCTGGGCTAAATTGACATCTTTTTCTGCTTCTCCCGCGTCCGTTTTCGCCGTGCAAACGTGAAAACGTGCCGGGACAAGGTTCTCGGGCAGCATTGGTAATATCCTGTTATTTCAACGAGGTGGAGAAGGTTAGGGCGTGAGTTTCGTTGACAATATCATGGTGCAATTTTAAAATCAAAAAAAATGGAGCCCGCTGATGAACAGTATTTTTTATTCTGTTATTGCCCTGCTGCTGCTTACCGGCGGCGTACTTTTAATGATGCGTGGGTTCAATGAAAGCTCGCCAGAGGCAGAGATAAGTCCCGATTACGGCCCCGAACCCTTAACAAAAGAGGAGGGGGAAGATCATTTTTCCATCCTGATGAACGCCATTACTCCCGTATGGTACTGGCGCATAAACCATGAATATATTGATTTTCTGCACGCCACTATTAAGCGAATGAACATGGCGGATCTGAACCGCACGCCAGGCTTATTTGAGGCGCAGCGCCGCTGTAGCGATCTCAATTCGGCGGTGTATCGCTACTACGACAATATAAAAAAACGCTGCCTGAACGGCGAGAAGGTTTCTCATGCCGATCTGGAGGTGCTCAATTTACGACAATGCTTTCGTGAATTTAGCCTGCAAGCCTACCCCTCGTTGGTCGCGCTGGTATGGCCTGAGTATCAGCGTCCGGATGTCGATCCCAACCAGGTAACAACCTTCCCCGCAGAGTAGCCGCTCGGGTGGCTGACATAGCCACCCGCCCTCAACGGGTCTCCAGGCAAACGCGCCTCACTAAAGTTACTTAAGTAAAATTTAAGCAACTTATGTCAAAAACGCCTCGTCCTCCCTCTCTATAATAACCTTTGTATTAGCATGGTTAATGAGACCTGTTACATGTCATATGAAGGGTTGAAAGAGTTCATGGACGACAGAGTGGCAGATACGCCTGCTGCACCACAGGTGCAGCATTTTCCCTGTGTGGTATATGAAACACAGAAAAAGATGGATGATTATCAGGCCCCCGATATGCGTTACGGCGACCTCAGTGCCCATCGCCTGATGACGTCCTACGGGCTCAACGATGTTTCAACCTTCGTTGATCCCTATACTCTGCAGCAGCTACCGAGGAATAACTTTCACGTTCCTATCTACCAACCGTTGCCAAAAAGGATAACGTTAAGCCGTGATGAGTGTATTCGACGTATGTTTAACGAGATGCGTTCGCTCTCCCATATGCCGTTTTCGCTGTATGGGCCGTATCGCTATGTGATAAATGAGATGATTGATCATCTGCAAAACGGTCACGGGCAGGTCTTCCGCTCACCGCTGTTGAATCAGGCACTTAGGGAGCAAATTACGCAGGACCACTCTAAAGATAATACGCTCAAAAGAATAAAAGATGCTTTGGATGTTAGTATTAATAAAACAAATAAAACTGCTCCAGCCTCTTTTAAAGCATTTGTTAAAGAGAGAATTTCAAGCGGCCGTTTACCAAAATTTGATCGCCTTGAGGACAGAGCTAACGGGCTGGGGATCACCGTCCATGATACGTGGGCCACACACATCACCATCACTTCTCTTGTTTTCAATGCCACAGGTTGGACAGCCTCAGTTCATTACCGCATTCAGGATCACTTTGGACTGGATGACGACGACATCCAGAACTGGGAGTTTCGCCAATGGCGTTTTTTCCGTTTGTGGTTTGTCCTGCAGCGGTACAGTGCCATGGCCCACCGCCCCTTTATTACCGAGATGGAAACGACAATGGAGATCGCTGGCACGTTATGAAATTATCTTTTAAAACATGCGGGATTGTGACTTGTCTCATGGGAGCGCTGTTGCTGGCATGGCTTAACCTCCGTCCAGTAGAGCTGGTTGCCGTGCATCAGCACGATGAATTTGCCTATATCCTGGTGCGTAACTTTCCTCTGACGGATAAAGGCAAAATTGCGTGGTGGCTGGAACACGCCGATGAGCTAAAAGCGAAGTATGCGATTCCCCACCCAGGCCCGTACGGGCTGTACTCTGTCTCTTTCTGGGATTTCAAAGACGGCTATAAAGAAGACGCGTTCGATCTGTTCTGCTTTAGGGATATGAAAACCAAGAAAAACTGCATCGAAAAAAACATTGTGTTTAGTGTCGATAATACTCGTTACGGCACAGTTTTTTTTACCACTGACTATGGCAGATACACGTTGAAAGAAGGAAAAGTTGTTCCCTTTAAACTTTGACTAATTGAATAGAAACCATGGTAGGGATCGCTGGCGCTATGAAATTATCTTTTAAAAAATTGGGGATTGCTGCTTGCCTGACGGGGGCACTTATCCTGGCATGGATAAACCTCCGCCCGGTAGAACTGGTTGCTGTGCATCAGCACAATGAATTTGCCTATATCCTGGTGCGTAATTTTCCCCTGACGGATAGAGGCAAAATTGCGTGGTGGCTGGCGCACGCCAATGAGCTAAAGGCAAAATACGCGATTCCCCGTCCCGGCCCGTATGGTTTGTACTCCATCTTATTCTGGGATTTCGGGGACGGCTATAAAGAGGACGCGTTCGATCTGTTCTGCTTTAGCGATATGAAAACCAAGAAAAATTGCGTCGATAAAAACTTCGTTTTTAGTGTTGATAATACCATCGATGGCACAGTTATTTTTACCACCGATAATGATGCATATACGCTGAAAGACGGAAAAATGATCCCCTATAAGATTTAACGTGTTGAACGAAAAAGACAACGTAGATCGCTGGCGCGCTATGAAATTATCTTTTAAAAAATTGGGGATTGCCGCTTGCCTGACGGGGGCGCTGTTGCTGGCATGGATTAACCTTCGCCCTGTAGAGCTGGTTGCCGTGCATCAGCACGATCAATTTACCTATATTCTGGTGCGGAACTTTCCCCTGACGAAAAAAGGCAAAATTGCATGGTGGCTGGCTCACGCCGATGAGTTAAAAGCGAAATACGCTTTTCCCCGGCCCGGTCCATACGGACTTTTCTCTGTCTCTTTCTGGGATTTCAAAGACGGCTATAAAGAAGATGCATACGACTTTTTATGCTTTAGCGATATGAAAACCAAGAAAAACTGCATCGAAAAGAACATTGTTTTTAGTGTTGAAAATACCATCGAAGGCACAGTTTTTTTTACCACTTATGATGGGAGATACACGCTGAAAGACGGAAAAATCGTTCCCTTTACGCTTTGATGCGGCGCGCTACCCATTCCCTTCTGATGATTGCGTTAAGAAGATTGCCAGTCTTCATTTTCCTGATAACGGGATGTTTCTCGCGAAATAGTAAATCCATGCAACTGTTTAGCACTGCTAAAATACACCTGCTTGCGATCGCTTCCTGCTGTGCCAGTCGGCCCCTTCGCTGATGTAAATAACCCCTTGCAACGTCGTTCTTCAGCGCCTCCAGGTTACAACGGGCTGCCAGCCGCTCTACCAGATGGTGCAAAGCCAGCAGTGGCGCGGTTTGGTAGCGGGTCGCTGCCTATTTATAATGTTGCCCTTAAATAAATAGCGTAGTTACTCACTTCTTATCAAAATAAATGAATAGGTATTCATTTATTTTATTTTAATAAAAATAGATCGTCTCTTTGAGCACGTTATTAACGTTATTTTAATGGGAGTAAGCTTTTTTGTAAGCCAGCTAACTATATTTAGGATAGGCGAAGAGTAAAGCAGATTCAGGTAATAAAATGCTTTGGGAAAATCATCGCGACTTATCTTTTTGTGCTTATTTTTCAGCACGTTGCATTTAAGATTATTCTTAATGATGCGTTTTTTTTAAAAAATTATAGGCGCAAATCCAGCCCGCAAACTATTATAGCGCACCAGACCCTGTTTTAAGCAGGATAACTCACAGCGCGTTTTTTGATCAAAAAAATTATGCGTTACTCTACATATTGTCATTAACATGCCGATAACTCTGCTAAGTCGCTTGCGACAAAAAGTATCCCCCTTATCGGCAAGGAATTAATTATGCGCGTGCTGCAAAACTTCACCATTCGTTTGGTGTTGCTGGTTATCCTCGGCATCTTTTGCCTGATGTGGTCCAGCGTTGGACTGTATAGCGTCTTTTCGCTCTCTAAGGTGGCTGAAGGCAATGAGATCGATCGTCAGCTGGTGAACCAGATGACGCTGCTCAGCCAGGGCAACGATCAATATTTTCGCGTGGTGACCCGCCTGTCCCGTGCGCTGGAGACAAAAGCCGCTGGCGGCAACGCGGACTTCAGCCAGGTCGAACTGGCGCTGGACAACATGAAAACCAAGCTGGATGCGCTGAAAGCCATCTCGCCAGGCCCCATGGATGAGAAGGTCTCCGCGCAGGCCATTGCCAACTGGCAGGCGCTGCTGGATCAGGGCGTAACGCCGCAGGTTCAGCTGGCGCAGCAGGGCTTGCTGGACGCTTATCGCCAGCAGGCAAATAACGTCACGCCCGCGCTGAGCCGCGCCTTTGGCGCATCGGCAGAGGCCTTTAACACCGCCGCCAGCACACGTCTGGACGAGACGCGCGTGATGGTTGACGGGCAGACCAGCGTAACCCGCATCCTGATCCTGACCGCGGTGATCCTCGGCCTGCTGATCCTGCTGTTTACCGATCGCTACCTGGTTGCCATGCTGGTTAAACCGCTGGCCATCATTCGCGAACATTTCCGCACCATCGCGCAGGGCGATCTCAGCCAGCCGGTGCAGGATCTGGGTCGCAACTGCGTCGGCCAGCTGGTTCCGCTGCTGCGTGCCATGCAGGATAGCCTGCGTGACGCGGTCAGCACGATCCGTCAGGGCAGCGACAACATCTGGCGCGGCGCCACCGAAATCTCCAGCGGCAATAACGATCTCTCTTCCCGTACGGAAGAGCAGGCGGCGGCATTGGAAGAGACGGCAGCCAGCATGGAGCAGCTGACCGCGACGGTGAAGCTGAATGCGGACAACGCGCGCCAGGCAAGCGAGCTTGCGGACGTGGCCTCGACGCGAGCGAGTAAAGGCGGCGAGCTGGTCGACGCGGTGATCGGCACCATGACCGGCATCTCCGATAGCTCGAAGAAGATCGCTGAGATCACCACGGTGATTAACAGTATCGCTTTCCAGACCAATATCCTGGCGCTCAACGCGGCGGTAGAGGCGGCACGCGCAGGTGAGCAGGGACGTGGTTTCGCCGTCGTGGCCGGTGAGGTACGTAACCTTGCCAGCCGCAGCGCCGATGCGGCGAAACAGATCGAGTCGCTGATCGCCGATTCCGTTAGCCGGGTTGATAAAGGGGCGCAGCTGGTTAACGACGCCGGTACAACCATGGAAGGCATTTTGCGCGCGGTGACGGAAGTGACCACCATCATGAAGCAGATTGCTAACGCCTCCGCCGAGCAGAGCAAAGGCATCTCCCAGGTTGGCGTCGCGATTACCCAGATGGACAGCGTAACGCAGCAAAACGCCTCGCTGGTGGAAGAGGTCTCTGCCGCCGCAGCGGCGCTTGAGCGTCAGACCGAAGAGCTACAGCGTTCGGTACAGCGGTTCCGCCTCTCTGCTGGTGATGAGCAGAGAGCAGGGAGCACCGCAGTAAATTCTGCCGCTATGCCGCGTCCCGCGGTAGCGCATTCCGCGCAGGATGAGTGGGTTGCATTCTAAACGCGTCTGTCAGAGCGACGTAGCGGTGGGTTGCCGTATCCCCGCTACGTTACTCACCCTGAGAGCAGCGTGGCACCGATAGCCGCGCCGTTCTTACCGCTGTGTTTGATCTGATACATGGCCAAATCTGCCCGGACGAGCGAGTTGACAAAATCATCCTCGTCCAGGGCTTGTTCAATACCAATCGACGCGCCCACGCTTGCCACGCCGTTAGCCAACTCAAACGGGGTTAAAGCTGCCTGCAGGCAACGCTGTGCAGCGCGGGTGACCTGCTCTTGATTAAGTGCAAAAGGCAGCAGCAGCACAAACTCATCCCCGCCAAGCCGCCCAACGATCGTTCCCGACGGGCAGGCCTCGCGCAGCCGCTGGCTAAGCTGCATCAGCAGCTCGTCGCCGCTGCGGTGACCAAAGGTATCATTCACGTTTTTAAAATCATCGAGATCGATAAACGCCACGCAGAGCGCCCCCGCCATCTTTAACGCCTCGAAATGCTGGATCAGAGCATGACGGTTGGCAAGTCCGGTAAGCGGATCGTGGTTCGCCAGCAGGGCCAGCTGCTCCTCATACTGCTTCTCTTTGGTCATATCGATATGCGTACCGGTGACCTTCAGCGGCTGGCCGCTATCGTCCCACTCGCTGACGCGCCCCCGGTCAAGCACCCACGTCACGGTGCCGTTTTTATGCTGCATGCGGTGCAGCGCTTCGTAGAAGGGAGTTTTTCCGTGCAGATGGCCGTAAAAGGCGTCCAGCACCCGCTCTCTGTCATCCGGATGCAGATGCTCTTTCCAGACCTCAAAGCGGGCGTTGAGCTCTTTCGGCTGGTAGCCCAGCATCGATCCCCAGCGACGGTTATAGATGATCAGCTTGCCGCTGGGCACGTCCAGCTGCCACAGGCAGAGGCCGGTACCGTCCAGCGCCGCGCTGAGCTTGCTACGGGCGTCACGCGCCAGCCGCACCAGTCGGGCGTTGTGCTTCTTCAGATTCTGGATCTGCTGCTTAAGCGCGAGTTCAGACATACCGGCCGATTAGGAGTAAATAAAAACCATTCTTACTAGTTATTTTTTTGTTGTAAATACAGCAGGAAAAAAAGAGGAAGCGTAATCGATTTCAAAAGATGACCGGGCAGAAGATGCCCGGTCGGAAAGCGTTAGGCCTGGCGTTTGTCCTGCGTGTTATTCGCAAAGTCGCTGGCGTCGTGGCGCTCGTGCAGCTGCTCGTTAAGCGGTCCGTTGGTGCGGTTAACGATGCGGCCGCGCTGTACGCCGGGACGCTCAGCAATCTCTTTGGCCCAGCGCAGCACGTTTTTATAGCTGCCTGCGTCGAGAAACTCTGCCGCGTCGTAAACGTTGCCAAGCACGACGTTGCCGTACCATGGCCAGATAGCCATATCGGCGATGGTATAGTCGTCGCCCGCCACAAACTTGTGCTCGGCAAGCTGCTTATCAAGCACGTCGAGCTGACGCTTGGCTTCCATGGTGAAGCGGTTAATGGCGTACTCAATTTTTACCGGCGCATAGCTATAGAAGTGGCCGAAACCGCCGCCGAGGAACGGGGCAGAGCCCTGTAGCCAGAAGAGCCAGTTCAGCGTTTCAGCACGGCCTGCCGGATCGGTTGGCAGGAAGTGACCAAACTTTTCTGCCAGATAGAGAAGAATTGAGCCGGACTCAAATACGCGGGTAGGGGGCGTTGTGCTGTGATCGCGCAGGGCCGGAATTTTTGAGTTCGGGTTTACCTCCACGAAACCGCTTGAGAACTGGTCGCCCTCGCCGATGCGAATCAGCCAGGCATCATACTCCGCCTCGCTGACGCCTTTTTCCAGCAGCTCCTCCAGCAGAATCGTGACCTTTTGACCGTTCGGCGTGCCGAGAGAGTAGAGCTGCAGCGGGTGTTTGCCCACCGGCAGCGTTTTTTCATGCGTCGGCCCAGAGACAGGACGGTTGATGTTAGCAAACGCGCCGCCGCCGGATTTATCCCACGTCCACACCTTAGGTGGCTGATAGTTGTTGTCTGACATAGCGATTCCCCATTTTTATTCATGTCGATAAACAGTCTACTCCACTTTTTTTGCTATGGGGTTAGCTAAAAAATGCACTTATTAATTAAGATATTACGTAAGGATAAAGCCTATGTTTTCTATAAGCCTTATCTCTACCGTCTGTGGGGAAATATGAAATTAATCCTAATGCTCGCCTCACTTTTTAGCCTGTGCGCATGCTCGGCCTTTCATACCTCTAAAAGTCATCTTGATAAAGGAGAACCCTACTGGCTCACCTATGACGCTAACTACCGTGGTGCATTAATCGTACCGAATGGGAGTCCGGTCAGATACTGCCCTGAGCCACCGCCAGATACCGCCACGGCGTTAGCGCTAAAATCGTCTGCCGGCGCTGCAACAACGTCTGCTGGGCAGGATAGCGGCTCACGTGATTACAGCCGCTCCATCGTGGAACTGGCAAAAAGAACGACCACCGTTGAGGTATTACGCTATGCGCTGTTTTCAATTTGCGTGGGGGAGATGAACGGTTCGATATCAACTCAGCAAAGAGAGGAAATGACCGATCATATCCTGATGGCGGTGGTCAATATTTCCAAATCAGAGTTTAACGATAGCGTTAAAGAGGCCTTAAAGAGCGCAGCTGAAGCCAAAAGGTCAGGGGTAGATGAGAATGTTATTAATACTATTACGCAACAGCAGTAAACCGTGACTAATGAAATAGATATTATTATCAGTAACCATATTAGATTGTTGGGCAATGTAAAAAATAAAAATATAAACCCGATAATGGATAAATTATCGGGTTTATATTACAGCGCAGATCGCTGCTTATGCAGCGCCACTCACAGCAGCAACATAAGTCTGGCCCTCTTCATGCTCTACCATTACGGTATAATTGTTGCGCATCGCATTTTCCAGGAACTGTGCGATATTAAACATATCATGGGCAAGCAGGAAATCAGTATCTTTAGAAGGACTCGTTTCATTAGGTGCTACTGTGAACGCAATCATATTGGTCAGAGTATTGTATTGCATTAATGTAACGCGGCCGATAGTAACAGAGATAGACATAATTTATTACCTCATTTAGATAGAGAGTGTTTTCGCATCCCAATAAGGGAGTCACACAATAATGTCTTAATGAGTACAACGACGTTGCTCTTCATTTGCGCCGTGATAGGGCAAAAATTAAGTATTTTCTTAATTTGAGGAGTGAAGAACGCTGGCCCGCAGGGTGAGCCACTTGTGGCGAATAATCGAACGGAGTTCGATGGAGAGTCCGGCTCGCCAAAAGCAAAAACCCAGCCATAGGCTGGGTTCTCTGAATAAGTGGTGCCCGGACTCGGAATCGAACCAAGGACACGGGGATTTTCAATCCCCTGCTCTACCG
>Ga0058691_1000119_pt1 | contig 74684 bp, 71 predicted proteins | sample AgamicAtPrz_FD_55051 | JGI IMG/M metagenome (GOLD analysis project Ga0058691, IMG submission 55051) | Agave microbial communities from Guanajuato, Mexico - At.P.rz | ecosystem: Host-associated > Plants > Phyllosphere > Phylloplane/Leaf | place: Guanajuato, Mexico | collected 2012-05-28
GCCTTAACGCCGCGTGCGGCGGCCCCGGAGGGGAGAGTCTCAGGATGAGACGAATTGTGTAGGACACTGCCAGGCATCAAACCAAGCCGAAAGCCCTGAACATCAGTTCAGGGCTTTTTGCTATGCGTAAAACGGAAAATCCCCGTTGCAATCCGCTTCAGCTTTCAGCGTGCGGTTTAATATTCATCACAAATTCCGCGCATTGTCCCTCCAAACGCCAGATATTCTTCGTCCGCTATTAAGTTTGGCTGTTAACTTATAAATAACAATAAAGTAACAACCAGAGCGGCAGGACGCCGAATTTCATCATTGCTATGGCTCGGAGAAAATACCATGACAGAAACAACCTCGGTTCTTGAGGATGAACGCGGCGTCGAACAGGGGGCGCTGGATAACAAAAAACGCATTTTTGCCATCGTCGGGGCTTCATCAGGCAATCTGGTGGAGTGGTTTGATTTTTACGTTTACTCCTTCTGCTCAATCTACTTTGCCGCCTCATTTTTTCCGGCGGGCAACAGCACGACACAACTGCTGCAAACTGCCGGTGTGTTCGCCGCCGGCTTCTTTATGCGGCCGATCGGCGGTTGGCTGTTCGGCTACATTGCCGATAAACACGGCCGAAAAAACTCAATGTTGCTTTCGGTCTGCATGATGTGCGCCGGATCGCTGGTGATCGCCTGTCTGCCGACGTATGAGTCGATCGGCAGCTGGGCGCCGGCGCTGCTGCTGCTCGCGCGATTGTTCCAGGGGCTGTCTGTGGGCGGCGAGTACGGCACCAGCGCCACCTACATGAGCGAGGTGGCAATCAAGGGGCGGCGCGGCTTCTACGCGTCGTTCCAGTATGTCACGCTGATCGGCGGGCAACTGCTGGCGCTGCTGGTATTGGTGATCCTGCAGCAGATATTGTCCGGCGAAGAGCTGAAGGCCTGGGGATGGCGCATTCCGTTTGCCCTGGGGGCGGTGTTGGCGGTGGTGGCGTTGTACCTGCGCCGTTCGCTGAATGAAACCTCCGATGCGAAAACACGTAACCACCAAGATGCCGGTTCGCTGACGGGGCTATGGAAAAACCGCAAGGCGTTTGTGATGGTGTTGGGCTTTACCGCCGCCGGTTCACTGACCTTTTACACTTTTACCACCTATATGCAGAAATATCTGGTGAACACCGCCGGTATGGACGCCAAGCTGGCCAGCGCCATCATGACCGCCGCGCTGTTCGTCTTCATGCTGTTGCAGCCGGCGGCAGGCGCGTTCTCGGACAAAATCGGCCGTCGCAGCTCGATGCTGATCTTCTCGGCATTGGCCACCCTGTTGACGGTGCCGATCCTGTTCGCCCTGAAAGGGGTGAGCAACCCCTTTATGGCGTTCGGCCTGATCGTACTGGCGCTGTTCGTTGTCAGCTTTTACACCTCGATCAGCGGGCTGCTTAAAGCCGAGATGTTCCCGCCGGAGGTGCGTGCGTTAGGGGTAGGTTTGTCTTATGCGGTAGCGAATGCCCTGTTCGGCGGTTCGGCGGAATATGTCGCGCTGTCACTTAAATCGTTCGGCGTGGAAAATGCCTTCTTCTGGTATGTTTCCGGCATGTGCCTGCTGGCGTTGCTGGTCTCACTCCGGCTGCATCGCAAAGGCAAGGAAATACAGCTGTAATAAAAACCCCGGCCTTGGCCGGGGTCAGAGTAGATCTTACAGGATACGGCTAATCAACCGATCGATGCGGATACGCCGCAGACGGCGAATCAGCTTGCGCACCTTGATCGGGTACTGCTGAATGCTTTGCAGCTCCTGATAATGGCCGACCACGGTGGTGTGAGTGCGGATGCACTCCAGTTCTGTTTGCCGCTGCTCGCGCATTTCCTGCTTGGGATCGTGGATCAGAATGGCGTTTTCCAGATCCAACCGCCAGGCGCGCGGGTTGAGATTATTGCCGGTAATCAGCTGCCACTCTTCGTCAACCCACATGCCTTTCAGATGATAGCTGTTATCGCCATCCTTCCACAGACGCACGATCAGCTGCCCGGTGTCGATATAGCGCTGCAAGCGGCTCAGAAAACGGCGCAGGTTGATCTCGTACAGGTAGGGCAGCGCGCCGATGATTTTGAACGGCTGGTCTTCCGGAATATAGAAGTCGTTGGCGGTCTTGTCGCCGACGATGATCTCCACCTGTTTGCCCTGGCGCAGCAGATAAATGATATTGCGCACCAGCAGCGCCGGCAGGTTGAAATAAGGGGTGCACAGCGTCAGTTTCTGGTCGGCGCACGACATCAGGTGATGAATGGTTTTATTCAGCACGCTTTGCTTGCCAAGCCCAACCAGCGGCGTCACCGCCAACTCATCGTTGCCGGCCTTACCGCGGAAGTGATAGCCGGCACGGCGCAGGGCGAAACGGAACAGGCGGGTCTCGTTTTTGATCTCCGGGCTTTTCGGCCGATCGCTGCGATCGAGGCGCTGTACGGCGCCGGCGGTGAGCAGATGCTGCTTGATGTAATCGATCAGGGTATCGGCCAACACCTCGTTGGTGATCAGCTGGTAGCGATCGTAACGGTATTTCTCATGCTGATGCAGATAAACGTCGTTGATGCTGGCGCCGCTGTAGATCACGGTATCGTCGACCACAAAGCCCTTCAGGTGCAGTACGCCCAACGCTTCGCGGGTATTGACCGGCACGCCGTAGATAGGCACCGACTGCTCGGGATGTTGGCCGGCCATGGCGCAGTACCAGTCGGCGTTGGTATTGGCGGCGGCGGCGCCGATGCGGCCGCGCTGTGCGCGGTGCCAGTCGACCAGCACGCAGATTTCCAGCTCGGGCCGCTGCTGCTTGGCTTGATACAGTGCGTTGAGGATCTCGCGCCCGGCGTCGTCATGCTCCAGATACAGGGCCACCAGATAGATGCGTTGGGTAGCGTTGGCGATGGCGTCCAGCAGCGTGGTGCGAAAATCGGACGGCGCGTACAACGTACGAACATCAGCAACCGTCTGGGGGAGTTTGGGCAGTTGTGCAAGGTGTTGTTGATGTTTGCTACGTTTAAATTTTGACAACATCACAGTGCGTTTCTTCTCTCATGATTGATGGCCGGAACGCCACAGGCATAAAACATTAAACCGAATAATCGGGCGATAATACCATTAGTTGCCTCGATTGTGCGTATGTTTTGGCGTTAAGTGGTGGATTCGTAGCGCATTGCGACGCAGGTCACTGCGCGTCGGCGGCCTGCAGCGGCAGCGTCAGATTGACGATGCCGTCCTCAAGCTGCACCTCGATGCCAAAGCCCAGCCGCTGCGCCAACGCGATCATGCCGCGGTTATTCGGCATGGTGATGCCGCTCAGACGGGTCAGGCCATGGGCGCGCGCATAGGCGATCATTTTCTCCAGCAGCTGGCGGCCCAGGCCCAGGCCTTTCAGGTCGGAACGCACCAGCACGGCGAATTCGGCGTCGGTGTTGTCCGGATCGGACAGCGCGCGGGTCACGCCGATGATCTCGTCTGCGCGCACCGCCACAAAGGCCATTTCTCGATCGTAGTCGATCTGCGTCATGTTGGCCAAATCGTCATGGGTAAACTCGTTGATCTCGCTGAAGTAGCGATAATAGAGGTCTTCCTTGGTCACCCGGTCAATGAAATGCTTCAGCGCCGGCTCGTCTTCCGGCAGGATCGGGCGGAACAGGCATTGGCTGCCGTCTTTCAACGCGATGGTTTCTTCCAGCTCATGCGGATAAGGGCGAATCGCCAGCCGCGCCTGCGGATCGCCGCTGAACGGCGCGAGCTGCATCGAAACGTCCAGCAGGGTGAATTCGCTGCCGGAGGCCAGCACCGGGTGAATATCCAGTCGGGCGATCTCCGGGCAGTCGAGGATCAGGTTGGAGACCTGCACCAGCAGGCGGCTCAGCCCAGGGATATCCAAAGGCCGCAGCGCGCTGCGCCCGCGGATCTTGCCGCCTTTCACCGCCTGCAGCACCAGATAACGCGCCAGCGCCATGTTCAGCGGCGGCAGCGCGACCGCCACCTGATTTTCCTGGCGCCATTCCACGCCGCCTTCGCCCAGCATGATCAGCGGGCCGAAAATCGCATCCTGCTCCACCGCGATGCGCAGCTCCTGGGCGCCGGCACGGTTGGCCATGCTCTGCACCAGCAGGCCATGGATGCGTGCCTGGGGGTAGGTGCGCTTCACGCGGTCGAGGATCGCCTCCGCCGCGCGCTGCACTTCGGTCGCGGTGCGCAGGTAGAGCATGACGCCCTGAACTTCCGATTTGTGCGGGATATCCGGCGAACGCAGCTTCAGCGCTACCGGGTAGCCGATCTGTTCGGCGATGTGTACCGCTTCGGCGCTGTCTTCGGCAATCCAGGTCGGCAGGGTGCTCAGGTCATAGGCCTGCAGGATGGATTGCACCTCGTGGGTATCCAGCTGGGTGGCGCCTTCGGCCAGCGCCTGATGGATCAACCTGTGGGCGTCGGCGGTGTTGGCGGTGAGGCCGATCGGCAGCGCCGGCGTCTCTTTCAGCTGCTTCTGGTTGCGGCGATATTCCACCATATGCATAAAGGCGGTCACCGCGCCTTCCGGGGTGCGGTAGGTGGGAATGGCGGCCTCGGTAAACAGCCGGCGCGCCTCTTGCGAAGAGTATTCGCCGCACCAGTTGGTCAGCAGCGTGATGCGCTTGCCGCGCGCATGGCGGTGCAGCGCCTCGATCAGTCGTTCCGCCGTGGCGGTGCCCGGCGCCGCCGCGCTCGGCGCGTGGATCAACAGCAGCGCGTCATAGTCGTGGCTGTCGAGCAGCGCTTCGATTGCCGCCAGGAAGCGCTGCGGCGTGGCGTCATCGCGCAGGTCGAGCGGATTGCCGGCGCGGATGAAATTCGGCAGCGCGTCGCTCAATTTTGCCAGGCTCTCATCGCTCAGCGTGGCCAGCTTGCCGTTGCGTCCGAGCAGTTCGTCCAGCGCCATCGCCGCCGGCGCCGCCCCGTTGCTGACGATCATCAGCCGCTCGCCGCGCAGCGGATGCATATGGCTGAGGGTTTCCACCGCCGAGAACAGCTCATGGGTATCCTGGACGCGCAGCAGGCCGGCGCGCTGGATGGCGGCGTCATAGGCGGCGTCCAGCCCCAGCTGGCTGTTGAGCAGCAGCTGCGCCTGTTGGCTGCGGCCGCTTTTGATCACCAGAATGGGCTTGTTGCGTGAGGCGCTGCGCGAGGCGGAGAGAAAGCGCCGTGCGTCGCTGATGTTTTCCAGATACAGCAGGATGGCGCTGGTCTTGCTGTCGCGCGCCAAAAAGTCGAGCAGGTCGTCGACGTCGATATCCAGGCTGTCGCCCAGCGCGATGAAGTAGGAGAAACCGACTTCGCGCTGCTGCGCCCAGTCGAGAATGGTGTTGGCCACGGCGGCGGACTGCGAGATAAACGCCAGCTTGCCCTTTTGGATCGGCACCGGCGAGAAGCTGGCGTTGATGCCCTGCCACGGCGCCAGCAGCCCCAGGCTGTTGGGCCCTAACAGCCGCATGGCGTAGCGCTGTGCGCAGGCCTTCAGCTCGGCGAACTGTTCCGGCGGCGAAGAGAGCACGATGGCGGTTTTGCAGCCGCGTTGGCCCAGCGCTTCAATCAGCGCCAGATTGCGTTTGGCGTGGGTGCAGATGATCGCCAGATCCGGCGTCAGCGGCAGGCTGGCGACGTCGGGGTAGGCCATCACGCCGCATACCGCCTTGTAGCGCGGCGTGACCGGCAAGATGGGCCCGCCGAAACCGCCGGCCAGCAGATTGCTCATCATCAGGTTGCCGGCGCGGCCGGGCTGCTGCGACGCGCCCAGCACGGCGATCGATTTGGGACGTAGTAGCGCTTCTAACCCTCGCTGGCTCATGCACGGCTCCTTTTGGCAACGTTACGCCTGATTTTAGGCGCTTTCTGGCTATATTGCTGTGACCGGTGCCTCCGGCCGGGTCGGTTTTCCCGCCAGATACTGTTGACGGAAATAGCGGAAATGCTGATTCAATCCGTCGGCGGCCGGCAGATCGCCCGCCTGTTGCAGCAGGGCGGCGGCCACTTCCGCCGTGCAGTGTTGCTCGGCGCGGCTGGCTTCGCGCAGCTGGTAGTCCGATGCCGCGTCGACGTTGAGGGAAAACACCGGGAATTGATTGAGGTACGGGCTTTTACGGAACATTTTGCGCGCTTCCGCCCAGGTGCCGTCCAGCATGATGAACAGCGGCGGTTTGCCGCCGGCGGGCAGCTCGCTGAACACCGGCCGTTCGGCGTCGGCGTAGGAAGCGGGGAACACCACGTAAGGCTGTCGCGCCGGATCGTTGATGGCCGCCAGCAGAGCAGGATCGATCTCGGTGCGTGACCAGAGAAACGCCTGGGTGTCCGGCAGGATATCGGCGATCAGGCGGCCGGTGTTGCTGGGCTTGAGCGGCTCGGCGCCGAACATGATCAGGCAGAAACGGCTGCCGGCCTGCTGCGGGCGAATGGTGTCGCACAGGCAGTTTTTATGCGGTAGCAGGCAACCCTGACAACGCGCCACCCGGCAACCGCGCGCCAGAAAAGGGCGGGTGGCGCGGTCTAAACGGAATTGGCGCAGGCGAAGTACGGCGTTGTCGGTCATAACGATCCTGGGGAAAAACCGCCATTGTAACGCAGAAAAAAGCCCGCCGGGAGGGGCGGGCTCGATCGCGGCGCGTTCGCGCGCGATGGCGGGATACGGCCTATACTTGCCGAATCACACTAACTCGTTGAGCCAGTTGTCAAACGGCGCTTTCGGCATCGCGCCGTTGAGCATGTCGACCATCTTGCCCTGACGGAACACCATGATGGTCGGGATGCTGCGGATGCGGAAACGGGCGCTCAGCTCCGGCTCGGCTTCGGTGTTCACTTTCACGAAGCGCACTTTGCCGGCGCGCTCTTCGGCCACGTCTTCAAAGATCGGCGCAAAGCTGCGGCACGGGCCGCACCACGGCGCCCAGAAATCGACCACGACCGGCAGATCGTCCTGCAGCAACTGGTCCAGCGTGGCGGCGGTGGCGTTGATCACTTCACCGTCGAAGAGCTCATGGCCGCAGCGGCCGCATTTCGCGTTGTCCGCCAGACGCTCTTCCGCCACGCGGTTGGTGGCATTGCAAGCTGCACAAACTGTATTCATGTTGACCTCGGGTACAGAGAAAGCATGGTCCCCGCAACGCGGTTGCGGAGATGTTTCTTTAATGCTGACAATTATCGGCAAAACCCGGCGCATGAACAATGAGGTTTGTTCAATGGATGTGATAGTTGGGAGCTTTTAGCGCAAGTTGGTGGCTTCGTGCACCAACATCAGGTAATCTTCGCGCCCTGCGCGTTGGTGGAGAAGACAATGAACGATTCATTTAGTGGCAAGAACGGTAAAGTCAAAGTGATGTACGTCCGCAGTGACGACGACAACGGCGACGACCGCAACAAGAATAAACGTCCGGCCGGCAAAGGCCGTCCGGCTGACGGTGCGCGCTCAGGCCGCACCGGTCAAGACAAGGCGCGCGGCGGCAACGATCGCCGCGGCGCCGACTCCCGCCGCAGTGAAAGCGATCGTCCTCGCCGTCCGGCGCGCTCTGAAGATCGCGGCGGCAACGAGTCGCCGTGGAGAACCGTCTCGCGCGCGCCGAATGAAGAGCCGGCGTTCGATCACGGCGGCATCAGCGGCAAAAGCTTTATCGATCCTGAGCAACTGCGCCGCCAGCGCGCGGAAGAAACCCGCGTTTACGGTGAAAACGCCTGTCAGGCGCTGTTCGCCAGCCGCCCGGAAGCGATCGTGCGCGCCTGGTTCGTGCAGTCGGTCACCCCGCGCTTCCGCGAAGCGCTGCGCTGGATGGCGGCCAACCGCAAGGCTTACCACGTGGTGGATGAGGAAGAGCTGGCCAAGGCTTCCGGCACCGAGCACCACGGCGGCGTGTGCTTCCTGATCAAAAAACGTCAGGGTCTGGACGCGCAAACCTACCTGAAAACCGCCCCGGCGACCGACTGCGTGCTGGCGCTGGAAGAAGTGGGCAACCCGCATAACCTGGGCGCCATCGTCCGTTCGTGCGCCCACTTCGGCGTCAACGGCGTGCTGCTGCAGGATCCGGCGCTGCTGGAGTCCGGCGCGGCGGTGCGTACCGCAGAAGGCGGCGCTGAGCATATCAAGGCGATCAACGCCGACGATTTCCTGTCGGTGCTGGATACCTTCCGCAAGGCGGGTTACACCATCGTTACCACCTCCAGCCATAAAGGCACCGCGCTGGCGCAGGCCAAGCTGCCGGCCAAGATGGTGCTGGTGCTGGGCCAGGAACGTGACGGTCTGAGCGACAGCGCCTGGCAGCAGGGCGACATGAACGTCTCGATCGGCGGCACCGGCAAGGTGGAAAGCCTGAACGTTTCCGTGGCGACCGGCATTCTGCTGGCGGACTGGTGGCGTCAGAATCAGGCGTAATCTGTTCTACGTCGGATAAAAAACGGGCGCCCCAGGGCGCCCGTTTCGTTTATTGAAGCTTAGTGAGCGCCGCCGCCCCCACCGCCGCCGGAGCTGAACGGCGGTTTCGCCACCCACACCAGCGCCAGCAGCACCAGGAATACCCCGGCCGACAGCCAGAAGATCTCGTTGGCGGAGATGATCAGGCCTTGCGCGGTGATCTCGTTGGCGATATAGGCCGACGCCTGCTGCTTGCTCATGCCGAGCTGCTCCAACTGCCGGTACATCTCCTGCGACTGCGGGTTGTACGGGTTGACGAACTCCGTCAGCTGCGAATGGTGCTGCGATTCGCGCTGCGTCCACAGGGTGGTGGTGATCGAGGTGCCGATCGAACCCGCCAGCGTCCGCGTGAAGTTCGACAGGCTCGACGCCGCCGCCATGCGTTCCGGCGGCAGGCCGGACAGCGTGATGGTGGTCAACGGCATGAAGAAGCAGGCGATGGCGAAGCCCTGAACGAACTGCGGCCAGGCGGACGCGCCGAAGTCCATGCCCGGTTCAAACGTATAGGCGCGCCAGTAGAAGCACACGGCATACATGATGAAGCTGAAGGTGACCAGCCGGCGCATATCGAGCCGGTTGCCGAACTTGCCGATGATCGGCGACAGCAGCACCGGGATCAGCCCGACCGGCGCCGACGCCAGCCCGGCCCAGGTGGCGGTATAGCCGTACACCTCTTGCAGCAGCTGCGGCAACAGCACGATGGCGCCGAAGTACAGCATGTAGGCCAGGCTGATGCACAGGCAGCCGATGGTGAAGTTGCGCGACTTGAACAGCGACAGATCCACCACCGGATGGTCGTCCGTCAGCTCCCACACCACCAGGAACAGCAGCGCCACCACCGCTACGACGGTGAGGGTGATGATCTCGGTCGAGTTGAACCAGTCGAGCTCCTTGCCCTGATCGAGCATCACCTGCAGCGAACCGATGCCGACGATCAGCAGCACCAGGCCGACGGTGTCGATCGGTTTGATCTCGGTTTTGGTTTCTCGCCCCTTCAGCGTCGCCATCGCCGCCACGATCACGAAGGCGCCGATCGGGATGTTGATGAAGAAGATCCAGCCCCAATGGTAGTTGTCGCTGATGTAACCGCCGAGGATCGGCCCGAAGATCGGCGCGACGATAACGGTCATCGACCAAAGCGCCAGGGCCATCGCCCGCTTGGCGGGCGGGTAGTTGTTCAGCAACAGGCTCTGCGACAGCGGGATCAGCGGCCCGGCCACCACGCCCTGGATCACGCGGAAGAAGATCAGCATGCCGAGGCTGTTGGAGATGCCGCATAGCCAGGAGGCGAGGACGAACAGCGCGGTGGACCAGAGGAACAGCCGCACTTCGCCGATGCGCTTCGCCAGCCAGCCGGTGATCGGGATCGAGATGGCGTTCGCCACGCCGAATGAGGTGATCACCCAGGTGCCCTGCGAGTTGGAAGACCCGAGGTTACCGGCAATGGTAGGGATCGCCACGTTGGCGATGGTGGAGTCCAGCACCTGCATGAAGGTCGCCATGGCGAGCGCGACCGTCATCCAGGCGAGCTGGGCGCCTTCAAGCGGTTTCTGTGGCAAGATGGCCTCCCGCGCGCTTAGCCGGCGTTCGCATGGATCACGTCGGCGATCAGCTGGTTAACCGGCGCCAGATTCAACGCCAGCGCGTCGCTCTGATACAGCGGTTTGTCGCGCACCACGTCGGCCAGCACGCGGCCGTCCAGGTTGGCGGTGTCGACGGTCACCAGCGTAGAAAGACCGATGCGCAGCGGATGGTCGGCCACCTGCTTGGCGTCGAGCTCAATACGCACCGGCAGACGTTGCACCACTTTGATCCAGTTACCGGTCGCGTTCTGGGCCGGCAGCAGCGAGAAGGCGCTGCCGGTGCCCATGTCGATACCGGCCACTTTGCCCTGATACACCACGTCGTCGCCGTAGACGTCACTGACCACCGTTGCCGGCTGGCCGATGCGCATGTTGGCGATCTGGGTTTCCTTGAAGTTGGCGTCAACCCAAATGTGATCGGCCGGCACCACCGCCATCAGCGGCGAACCGGCGGCGATCTGCGCGCCGACCTGCACGCTGCGGCGCGAGACATAGCCGGTAATGGGGCTGATCACTTTGGTACGCTGCAGCGCCAGCCAGGCGTCGCGCATTTGCGCGGCGGCCTGTTGGATCGCCGGCTGCTGTTCCAGCGGGGTGTTCAGCACCATCGCCTGATTGGCGTTGTATTGCTGCACCGCCACTTCCAGCGCGGCCTTGGCGCTGTCGACCGCATCGCGAGCGTGTTGCAGCTCTTCGCGGCCGATGGCGTCAACGCTGCCCAGCACCACGCGGCGCTTCAGATCGTTCTCGGCCTTGCTCAGATCGGTCTTGCGCAGGGCGATGTTGGCCTGATATTGCTTGCTGTTGATGATCAGCTGGTGGGTCTGGCGCACGCTGTTGGCCAGGCCGGTCTTGGCGCGTTCAAACGCCTGCTCGGCATCGGTCGGATCGAGCGTCAGCAGCACGTCGCCCTGCTTGACGTAGTCGGTGTTGTCAAAATTGACGCTGTTCACGCTGCCGGACACCTGGGCCATGATCTGCACCTGGTTGCCGGAGACGTAGGCGTCGTCGGTTTCCTGGTGATGACGCAGCACCAGGAACCAATACACTAAATAAGCCACCCCTATAACAATGAAAATAACCGTCAGCAACAGCAGCCAAAATTTGCGCTGCTTCTTTTTGCCGCTCGGCTGCTGCGGGTTTTGGGTTTCCGCGCTTGCGCTCATGGTGTTCTCCAAGCCTTATATTATTATGCTTTCGAATCCGCTGCGGCCGGGGCCTGATAGCCACCGCCCAGCGCACGGATCAGTCCTATCTTCGCCTGCAGTAAGTTGCTGCTGGCATTCAACTCCGCCTGTTGCTGCTGCAATAGCTGCGTCTGGCTGGTCAACAGATCGTCGCGCCCGATAATCCCTGCCTGGTAACGGGCGTTGGCGACCTGATACACCTGTTGCATCGACTGGGCCGCGGACGCCGCCTGCAGCTGCTGTTGTGCAGAGCTCTGCTGGATGGTGATGGCGTCGGCGGTTTCCTGTACCGCATTCAGGATGGTTTGGTTGTAGGATTCCACCGCTTCGTCATACAGCGCGGATTCCTCACCCAGCTTGCTGCGCAGGGCGCCGGCGTGGAAGATCGGCAGCGAGATCGCCGGCATCACGTTCCAGGCCTGGCTGGCCGCTTCAAACAGATTCGGGCTGGTGCCACTGGTATTGGTGGTCATCAGGCCGGCGAAGGCTGAAATGGTCAGGCTGGGGTAAAACTCTTTACGCGCGGCGCTGACGCGCTGGCTGTAAGACTCCACCAGCTGGCGTTGCGCGGCGATGTCCGGGCGTTTGCCCAGCAGATCCGCCGTCAGCTCGCCCTGCGGCGCCATCAGGTTGTCTGCAGGCAAAGGCACCTGACGCAGGTGCTGCATGGCGTTCGGCCCCTGGCCCGCCAGCGCGGCGAGTTGGTGCCGGAGCTGCTCGATCTGCGACTGCAGCTGCAGGATCTGCTGCTTGGCGACGTCGGACTGCGCCTGGGTTTGTTGCGGCACGTCGACGCCGGTCAGGCCGGCCTGATAGCGCTGTTGGCGCAGCGCGGTCAGGCGCTCATTGTTGTTCACTTCCTGCTGCAGCAGCTTCTCGAGCGCCAGATTGCTCTGCAGCTGATAGTAGGCGGACGCCACCGAGCTGGTCAGCGTCAGCGCCGCCTGTTCCTGCTCGGCGCGCGCGGCGTTGACCTGCGCCTTGGCGGCGTTCACCTGGTTGCGGTATTTGCCCCACCAGTCGAACTCGTACGCCAGGTTCAACCCCAGCGAGTTGGAGCTTGAATAGATCGGCTTATGCGGATACCCCAACCCCATATTGACGTTTTGCGGCACGCGCTGGCGCTGGGTGCTGGCGTTCAGATCCAGGTTCGGCCCGTTGGCGGCGCTGGCTTCGCCCACCACGCTTTGCGCTTCGCGCACGCGGGCGGCGGCCTGCCGCAGGGTCGGCGAGCTTTGCAGCGTTTGCGTCATCAGGGTATCCAACTGCGGATCCTTGAGGGCGCGCCACCACTGCGGGCTGACGGCCAGCGAACTGACTTTCGGCTGAGCCAACTGCAGGCTCTGCGGATCCATCAGCGTGGATTGCGGGGCAATATTATCGGTCGAAGCACACCCGGCCAGCAGCAACACGGCGAACAGCGGGGTGAATCTCCAGTTAAATGGGGATCGCATAATAGGTACCTGAACAGAAATTGTGAATTAGGGTAACTGTTCTGTGATTTCCATTTGATCCAGACGTGCCAGCAATTTGCGCGTCAGCTGTTCCAGCTGTTTTTGCTCATCGTCGGTCAGCGTGGACCACAGGAAATGCAGACATTGGTGCTGCGGCGGCAGCAATTGACTGAGAAACTCTTCCCCCTGCGGCGTCAGATGCAGATGCAGGCAGCGGCGATCGTTGTCGCTTTCCCGGCGCTCGATCCAGCCGCGTTTCTCCAGCTCGTCGGCGATGCGGGTCGCATTGGTGCGCGAGGAGCCCAAGGCAGAGCTTAGCTCAGAAGGTTGGATGCTGTGGCTCTCCTGCGCATCCAGGGTAATCAGCGCCATAAACAGTGTTTCGTTAATCCCCTGCGCCTTGAGCATCTTATTGCGGTTTTCCAGCAGCTTGCCTTGCATGTGCATGCACAGGCGGGTCAGCAGGATTTCCTGATAAGGGAAATCTTTCTGCCGCGTGGCGCGGAAATTCAGCATTTGTTCTATGGGGGCAAACGAGCTTTCCATAATTTAGGGCCTCATTAATTTCGTTCGAGATAGTAACGACGGTGACTAATAATGTAAATGTTCAGCCGTGCGGATAATTTAGCAATTCGTGTCATTTGTCAGTGTTTGTAAAGATGTGGCGCCTGAAAACGCCAAAGTGAAGCCAAACGATCGGAGCGGCGTCAGCCCGGACCGAAAAGCATTAACAGCTTTAATGTGACGCCAAAGGCCGTCGCGCCGAGCAGCGTCGACAGAATGATGCTTTTGCTGCGGTAGAAGCACAGCGCCAGCGCGGCGAACCCCACCAACGTCGGCAGCAGCTTGTCCGGTTCGCGCATCACCACCGGCGTGCTGGAGACCACCAGCAGGGCGCAGATCGAGGCGATGCCGATGCTGTCGAGCAGCAGGGCGGCTTTACCGCGTTTGAGGCCGGGCTGGGCGCGCGCCGGCGCCAGCCGCAGCGGCAGATAACGGAACAGGTAATTGGCGCAGCCCACCACCAGACCGATCGCCAGCACATCAGTGTTCATGGGGGGCCTCCGCAGGGGCTGGCTGGAACAGGGCAGCGACGCAACCGGCGCCGATGCCGGCCAAAATGGCGACCGGAATGGAGAACAGCACTACGCCGAGCAGCGCGCCGGCCAGCGCGGCGGCGATAGTCAGGCTCTGCGGGCGGCGGAAGGCGGCCAGCAGGAAGCTGAGAAACAGCGCCGGCAGCATGAAGGCCAGCGAGGCTTCTATCACCGGGAACTGCTCCAGCGGGCCGTTGCCGAACAGCGCGCCGAGCGCGGTGCCGGCCACCCAGGAGAGCCAGGAACAGAGCGCGATGCCCAGCATCCAGTTTTCGCTCCAGCTGCGGTTATTGCGCATCAGCCTGGCGGTCGCGGCGGCGAAAACTTCATCGGTCAGGCCAAAGGCCCACATCGCCGTTTTGCCGGGTGACATGCGCGAGACGATGCGGTGACGCAGCGCCGGGCCGTACAGCAGGTGGCGCACGTCCATCGCCATCACCGTCAACGCGGAGACCCACAGCGACATTCCGGCGCTCAGCAGGGCGGTGATCACGAACTGGCTGGCGCCGGCGTAGATGATGCAGGAGAAGAAAATGCTTTCCAGCGGGGAAAAGCCCAGTTTGACGGCGCTGAGGCCGAAGGCGAACGCCACCGGGACATACCCGATGACGATCGGCAAACTGTCGACGACGCCGTTGGCGAAGGTGGCGCTGACGGCGGGCGGATTGAGGCTGTCTGCAGCTTGGCTTTGCATGGTTGTGGGTCGCAGGGTAGATAGGACTTCAATAGTTTATGGCCAGAACATTACCAGAGAGTAAGTAATGTTTATACCCTGCACCGCTAATAAATTTCTTAAGTTACTATTTGCACGATAATCAGATTGTCGCCGGCCCCTGCGGATCGTGGTGCTTGCCGAGCCACCAGGTCAGCAGGTTGAGCAGGCATAACACCCCGCCGGCGGCGGCCACGCCGTACCAGCCGGCATGCTGATAGGCCGAGGCGGAGAGCAGTGAACCGAGGGCGCCGCCGATAAAGTAGCTGGTCATGTAGCCGGCGGTCAGGCGGTTGCGCGCGTCCGGCATGATGCGGTACATCACGCTCTGGTTGGTGACGTGTACTGCCTGCACCGCCAGATCGAGGATCAGGATGCCGGCGATCAGCGCCCACAGCGATTGTTTAGCCAACGCGATGGGTATCCATGACAGCAGCAGCAGCACCAGGCCGACGGTGGTGGTCAGCCCGGCCTTGCCCTTGTCCGCCAGATGCCCGGCGCGCGAAGCGGCCAGCGCTCCGGCGGCGCCCACCAGGCCGAACAGCCCGATCACCCCCTCGGAGTAGTTGAACGGCGGCGCGGCGAGCAGAAAGGCCATGGAGGTCCAGAGCACGCTGAAGTTGGCGAACGACAGGGCGCCGAGGATGGCGCGGGTGCGCAGCAGCGGCGTGCGGCAGAACAGGCTGAAGATCGAGGCCAGCAGCTGCGGGTAGTTCAGCCCGGAGTGCTGCTTATAGCGCGGCAGCGCGCGCCACAGGATCAGCGCCATCAGGATCATCAGCACGCTGGCGACCCAGTAGATGGTGCGCCAGCCGCCGAACGACGCCAGTGCGCCCGCAACGGTGCGCGCCAACAGGATGCCGAGCAGCAGGCCGCTCATGATGATGCCGACGGTCTTGCCGCGCTTTTCCGGGTGAGCCAGCGTGGCGGCCAGCGGCACCAGGATCTGCGCCACCACCGAGAACAGCCCGGTGAGCGCGGTGCCGAGGATCATCATCGGCAGCGTGGCGGAGGTGGCGGTGATCAGCATGCCCCCGGCGGCCAGCAGCGTCATGAAAACGATCAGCCCGCGGCGCTCGAACATATCGCCGAGCGGCACCAGCAGCAGCAGGCCGGTGGCGTAACCGAGCTGCGCGGCGGTGACGATAAAGCCGGCCTGGTTGACCGACAGATTGAAGCCGGTGGCGATGGTTTCCAGCAGCGGCTGCGCGTAATAGTTGCTGGCGACCGCCAGGCCGGTAGCGATGGCGATCAGCACGGTCAGCGCCGGGCTGAGGCCCGGGTGGACGTTTTGTTGGTTCATGATTTTTTCATCACGGGAAGAAGATAGCGCGCAGTATCCGGCAATGCGTCTGCGGAAACCAATGTATAATTTTCATTTGATTTATCTCATTTCAAGATAGATGCCATGAACCTGAAACAGATCCGCTATGCGCTGGCGGTGGCGGAGGAACAGAGCTTCACCCGGGCGGCGCAGCGCTGCCATACGGTGCAGTCGGCGCTCAGCCACCAGATCGCCAAACTGGAAGAAGAGCTGGGCTGTACGCTGTTTGAGCGCACCTCGCGTCGGGTGCGATTGACCCCCGCCGGCCAGGCTTTCATTCCCTCGGCGCAGCGGCTGCTGGCGGCACAGCAGGCGCTGGTGGAAGAGGTGACCGCCGCCGGGGATGCGGTGTCCGGCACCTTGACCATCGGCACCATTTCAACCATAAACGCGATTGATCTGACCGAAAAGCTCGACAAGTTTCATCGCCACTATCCGGCGGTGAACATCCGCCTGTACGTCGGCATGAGCGAAGCCCTGCTGGAGGACGTGCGTCAGCAGAAGTGCGATATGGCGTTCGTCGGCATCTGGCCCGGCGACGTCGATTTGCTGCCGATGTCGCACCGGCAGTTGACCGATGAGCCGCTGGTGGCGTTGGTGGCGCCGCAGCATCCGCTGGCCAACCGCGAGCGGGTGAATCTGCAGGTACTGGCGGAAGTGCCGCTGGTGGATTTCTACAGCGGCACCGGCGCGCGGCGCCAAACCGATCGCGCCTTCCAGGCGGCGGGCATCCGCCGCCACGTCAGTTTTGAAATCGATCATATCGAATGGTTGGAGAATCTGGTGCGGCGCGGATTGGCGGCGGGCATCGTACCGATCTCGACCGCGCAACGCCTAAGCACGCTGGTGTCGATTCCGATTGAAGACGGGCCGCGACGCCAGGTGTATTGCATCTGGCCGCAGCCCTTGTCAAACGCCGGCGCACGTTTTTTACAGTTCAGCGGCATTGATATGGCGGGGTAGGGGGCGGCGGATGCGGCGCCCCCTAGCGGTTACGGCTTCGCCGCCTCGGCGGCGGTTTTCACCCAGCCGTCGAAGGTGGCCTGGTGCGCCTTGATCCAGCCGTTGACGTGGTTCTGGATGTCAGCTTCCGAAGCCTGGCCTTCATGCATACGCAGGTTTTGCGCGTTGATGTCGGCGATCGGCAGCTTCATGATGGCGAACAGCTTGGCGGCCGCCGGATTGGCTTCGGCCCACTGCTTGTTGGCGGCGATGCGCATGGTGTTGACCGGGAAGCCGTAGTTGGCGCCGTTAGGCAGCTTGGTGTCGACGTTCTTCTGCTCGCCCGGCAGGGAGGAGAACGGCACCTGCAGCCAGACCACGTCGCGGCCCGGCACCATCACATCGCTGACCCAGTACGGCGTCCAGGTGTAATACAGCACCGGTTTGCCCTCTTTGTAGCGGGTGATGGTGTCGGCGATCATCGCCGCGTAGTTGCCCTGGTTGTGCTCGACGGTGTTGCTCAGGCCGTAGGCCTTGATGTGGTGGTTGATCACCGCTTCGCAGCCCCAGCCCGGGGTGCAGCCGGTCAGATCGGCCTTGCCGTCGCCGTTGGTGTCGAACAGCTTGGCGATCTTGGGATCCTTGAGCTGCTCGACGTTGGTGATGTGGTATTGCTCGGCGGTCTTCTTGTCGATCAGGTAGCCCTGCGCGGCGCCGTTGACGTAGACGCCTTCGCGGTAGAACTTGGCGTCGCCGCCGGCGGCCTTGTACTGATCGGCGTGCAGCGGATCCCAGTTGACCGCGATAAAGGTCGCGTCGCCGGAGGCGATCGAGGTGTAGGCGACGTTGTAATCCACTTCACGCGGTTCTTTCACGTCGTAACCCAGTTTTTCCAGCGCCTTGCTGACCAGCAGCGTCTGGAAGGTCTCTTCGGAAATGGTGCTTTGCACCGGCTGTACCGCGATCCCCTTGCCGGGTAAATCTGCCGCGCTCACGCTCTGTGAGCCAATCAGCGTCGTCAGGGCGAGAGCCCAGATGCCCGTAGTGCGCATAGTGTTTCCCCTTTTTTCGATGTGGTGGTGTCATAGCCCGCCGGGGCCGCAGCCGCCGGCGGGAAAAGCGTCAGGCTTGCTTGATGAACGGGCGAGTCAGCAGCCCGATGGGGCCGCGGCGATACCAGCGGCCGATGCCTTTGCTGCGGCGATCGCGCCCCAGCGATTGGGTGAGGCGATCGAGAATGATCGCCAGGATCACGATGCCGACCCCGCCGACGGCGGCCAGGCCCATGTCCAGCCGGCCGATGCCGCGCAGCACCATCTGGCCCAGACCGCCGACGGCGATCATCGAGGCGATGACCACCATCGACAGCGCCAACATCAGCGTCTGGTTCACGCCGGCCATGATGGTCGGCATCGCCAGCGGCAGCTGCACCTTGAACAGCAGCTGGCGCGGGCTGGCGCCGAAGGACTCGGCGGCCTCGATCAGATCTTCCGGCACCTGCTTGATGCCGAGAATGGTCAGGCGCACGATCGGCGGCAGCGCGAAGATAATGGTCACGACCACGCCTGGCACGTTGCCGATACCGAACAGCATGACGATCGGCACCAGATAGACGAAGGCCGGAGTGGTCTGCATCGCGTCGAGCAGTGGCCTGATGACTTTGGCGGCGTGCTTGCTGCGCGCCAGCCAGATGCCGAGCGGCAGGCCGATAAGGATGCAGAAGAACAGTGCGGTCAGCACCAGCGCCAGCGTGACCATCGCCTGCGACCAGGCGCCGATGGCGCCGATGGCGACCAGGGAGAGCAGCGTCGCGGCGCCCATGCCGAGGCCCGAGACCTGCCAGGCGAGCAGCGAGAACACCAGAATGGCGATCGGCGCCGGCATGCCCAGCAGCAGTTGCTGGAAGCCGCTCAGGATCATGTCGACCGGCACGCGGATGCCCTGGAACAGCGGGCGGAAGTGCAGTACCAGCCAGTCGATGCCCTGCGTGACCCAGGTATCGAACGGCACCCAGGCCTTGTGGAACGGATCGAGCAGGCTGAAGTGTTCCGGCTGCGCCGGGGCGCTGCTGAGCCAATCGGCACCTGACGCGGCGGCGTCATGGGTGGCCGGCGGCGGCGCGCTGGACCAGGCGTCGCCGGCGTTGGCGGCGGCATCGTTTGCGGGTGCGGCGCCGGTATCGGCCGGTGCGGTAGCCCAGGGATCTTGGGTTTGAGTAGTATCACTCATTGGCGGAGCCCTCCTTGTCCAACGCCTGCAGCAGCATGGCCTTGGAGATGATGCCGAGATAGTTATGTTCTTCGCACACTACCGGCACCGCGCACGGCGCCTGGGCGACCAGGGAAATCAGATCGCTGAGCGGCGTGTCGGCCGGCACGGCGGCAGGGGCCTCGAGCAGTGCATCGTCCAGCGTTTGATTGGCGGACAGCGCCTTTTTCAGCGACTCTATCGACACTACGCCGATAAATTTCTTTCCGCGTTCAACAACATAACCATAATCACGGTCCTCATCGCGCAGCAGCTGCAGCGCCGATCGGGGGCCAAAGCCGGGGGTTTTGCGGATCAGCGTCACCGGGCGCCGTTGGGCGATATCCTTGGCGCTGAATACGTGACTGATGTCCACGCCGCGGAAGAAGGTGCGCACATAGTCGTTGGCCGGGTTGTTCAGGATCTCGTCCGGCGTGCCGACCTGGATCACCTCACCGCCCTGCATGATGGCGATGCGATCGCCGATGCGCATCGCTTCGTCCAGATCGTGGGAAATAAACACGATGGTGCGCTGATGCTGGGCCTGTAATTTCACCAGCTCATCCTGCATTTCGGTACGAATTAACGGATCGAGCGCCGAGAAGGCTTCGTCCATCAATAATATATCCGGGTTATTGGCCAGGGCGCGGGCTAATCCCACGCGCTGGCGCATGCCGCCGGATAATTCATCCGGATAAGACAGCGCATAATTCTCCAGCCCGACCTGGCGCAGGGCATCCAGCGCTTTTTCCTGGCGTTCCTGCAGCGGTATGCCGGCTAATTCCATACCGAATGCGGTATTATTCAGGACGTTCATGTGCGGCATCAGCGCGAATGACTGAAATACCATGCTGATCTTATTTCGCCGCACGGTGCGCAGCGCGGCGTCGGATATTTTGGCGATGTCCTCACCGTCGATCAGCACCTGGCCGCGGGTGGGTTCTATCAGACGATTGAGAAGGCGTACCAGGGTGGACTTGCCGGAACCGGAGAGCCCCATGATGACAAATATCTCGCCTTCTTCAATGGCCAGAGTGGCGTCTTTTACGCCGAGCGATAAGCCGGTTTTTTCAAACAGCCGATCTTTTGTCAGACCTTTATCCAGCAGTTTGAATGCGCGTTCCGGGTGTTCGCCAAATATCTTATACAGATTCTTTACTTCGAGTTTAATTGCCATGCAATTTGCTGTTTCCTCTGGTTTAATTAACGCGTTATGGGCTGTCCTTAGCAAAATAAAAGAGCTTTTTACCCTAACACAGTGAATATCTGAGACAACCCTCAATGTCATTTAAATGGGATATTAGTGGTTTACATCAAGGTTTTAATTAGTTATGGTAATTTTGCCCATGACTCGAAATTGACGGCCGCTATTCGCCATAATGGTTTGGTTTTTAGGGAAATAACGCGGCGTGAAGCAATGGGATATTTCGCTTTTGCGCCTGCCGTTTCGGATAATAAAAAACCCGACCAGAGGCCGGGTAAAAGTCATCAGTATTTCATCAGTTTTAACGACAGGTGCCGATATCGAGGGGGATATCGTCGGGCGCTATGTTATCGCCGTAATATGACAGCCAGATGGCAGCCTCAGGCCTTGCGATACAGCCGCCGCGGGTGGCCGATATTGCCGTACAGCATCTCTACCCGCACGAACTGGGTGGCGACGCAATATTCCAGATAACGGCGGGCGGTGGTCTTGCTGATGCCGACCTGCTCCACCACGTCTTCCACCGCATGTGCCACCGCCGGCTGGGCGATAAACAGCGCCTGCACCAGCTCGAGGGTATTGGTTTCGATGCCTTTGGCGCTTGGCTCGCTGGAGAACTGCTTCGACTGCAGGTTGTACAGCGCATCGACGTTGTCCTGATCGATGATCTTGAAGGTGCGCTGGGTTTGCACGAACTGCATGAAGCGTTCGAGCGAATTGCGCAGCCGCTTGTAGGATACCGGCTTGATGATGTAGTCGAAGGCGCCGTTGCGGATCGCCTGGCTGCAGGTGTGCATGTCGCTGGCGGCGGTGATGAAGATCACCGAACAGGCGGGGTTCTTCACCGCCGGCTCTTCCATCAGCTCGATGCCCTGGCCGTCCGGCAGAAAGTTATCCAGCAGGATCAGCCGCGGCTGATGCGCATTGGCTTTGGCCCGCGCTTCGGCCAGCGTGGCGGCGTAAGCCACCACCCGCAGGTTGAAATTTTTCTCGATGAACTCCGCGTGCAGCGTCGCCAGTTGCGGCTCGTCTTCCACGATCAGAACGTCCAGTGCTTGGTGTGACATAATCGGGTGCTCAAAAAATCGGGTTATGGGTTTTATTTAGGGATAAATATAGAGAATATCGCGCCGTGCGGCTCGTTGTCCGACACTTCTATGCTGCCGTGCGCCTGCGCCACGTGGCTGGCGACCAGATGCAGGCCGATGCCGTGGTCGCTTTTATCCGCTTTGGTGGTGACGCCCTGTTCAAACAGCGTATCACGAATCTCCTCGGCGATGCCGGTGCCGCGATCCGCCACCTCGATCACCAGCTCGTCGCTGCCGTCGCTGATATAAAGCTCGATCGCGTCGTGCGGGGCCGGGCAGTGCAGCGTCGCCTCCACCGCATTATCCAGCAGGTTGCCGACGATCGACATCAGTTCGGTCTCATTCAGCGCCGCCGGGATCTGCCGCAGCTGGCAGGCCGGATCGAAGCGCAGCTCGATGCCTTTTTCTCTGGCGCTGGAATATTTGCCCAGCAGCAGGCCGCACAGCGCCGCCGAACTGAAGCGCTGCGAGATGAAATCGAGGATCTCCTGCGCGCCCTCCGACTGGGCCTCCACGTAGCGGATGGCCTCGTCGTAGCGCTGCATATGCAGCAGCCCGGCCAGCGTGGCGGTCCAGTTCAGCTGTTCGTGGCGCATGATGCGCAGGTTGTCGGCATAGCGTTTCACCTGGCTGAGCTGGCTGCTCAGGGTATTGATGTCGTTCTTGTCGCGGAAGCTGATCACCCAGCCTTGCAGCTCCTGCTCCTGCATGATGCGCACTCGGCTGGCGATCACCCGCACGTGATTGAAGCGGCACACCTCGTCGTGCGTATCCTGGCCCAGCTGCGCGGCGGCGAAGAAGTTCGGCTGCGCCTGAATGACGTCGCCGATCGGCCGGCCCAGCAAGCCGGCGGCGGGCTGGTGCAGATCCAATAGCTCGCGCGCCGCATGGTTGATGGTGATGATCCGCATCTGCGGATCGATGGCGATCACCCCTTCATAGATGGCTTCCAGCAGCGCTTTTTGCTGGCGCACCAGCAGCGCGATCTCTTTCGGCTCCAGCCAGAACATCTGGCGCTTGAGGTTTTTCGACAGCAGCCAGGAAAAGACGAACAGGGCGATCAGCAGCAGGACGATGGAGCCGATAATTTGCGTCAGCGTCCTGGCATTTAAATTATCGATGTGCGATTTCAAATAGCCGACGGAAACGATGCCAATGACGCGATTATTTTCATCCAGGATCGGCGCCTTGCTGCGCAATGAAACGCCGATGCCGCCCTTGCGAATGGAAATAATGCTTTTCCCTTCCAGCACCTCTTTATTATCGCCGCCGATCATCGGCGTGCCCAGACGGCCTTCATATTCGGAATGATAAAGATGGCGGGCGTGATTATCCCCGATGACGATATAACTGGCGTCGCTGCTGGCGCGGATTTTTTTCATCAGCGCGGCGATTCTGGCGGTGTCGTTGTTTTCCACCGCGTCGACCAGCGAAGGAATGAGGGCGATTTCCCGCGCCTGCACCTGCGCGCGGGCGCCGAGATCGCGGTGCAGTTGCGCATCCAGCTGGTAATAGGTGTAGGCGCCGATGCAGGTCAGCAGCAGGCAGGAGAAGGCCACCAGGCACAGAAACAGCTTGATTTGAAATGAGAGTTTGAGCCGCATGGCGGAGCTTCACCGTAAAGAGATCCTGAAGCCTTACCCTATCACGAGAAGCGGGGTCTGTAATATTGCGCCCGATCAACTTGTGATCCCTCACACGGGATTAGAGTGAACCGGACGAGAATTGTTCGTCTGCGATAAAGTTGATAAGCTTTAAAATAAAAACGGCATTAACACCATTAAAACCACGCCGGTTTTTACATAATCTTAATTAACCCCATAGAAACCATAACCACCATTAAAAACCCTTTTTAACTTTGAACATAATCACAGCAGATAATCCGTGCGCTTCTCTATGATGGCTGAACAAACTAATAAGAGGCCAGATTATGAGCACAACAGATGATTCTTACCTCGTAGCCAAAGACAAGGCCGCCGATATTCCTCTGCGTGAGAAATGGTGGCGGATACTGGACAATTATAAAGTAGGGATTATTCCGTTACCGTTCTTTATTCTGGCCGGCGTATTGATTCTGCTCGACTGCCTGGAAGGCAAATTGCCGAGCGATATCGTGGTGATGGTGGCGACGTTGGCGTTCTTCGGTTTCGCCTGCGGCGAATTCGGCAAGCGCCTGCCGCTGATCGGCAAAATGGGCGCGGCGGCGATCTGCGCCACCTTCATTCCTTCCGCGCTGGTGCACTACGGCCTGCTGCCGGACGTGGTGGTGGAGTCGACCACCAAGTTCTACAAATCGACCAACATTCTTTATCTCTACATCTGCTGCATCATCGTCGGCAGCATCATGAGCATGAACCGCCAGGTGCTGATCCAGGGCTTCCTGCGCATCTTCATTCCGATGCTGTGCGGCGAGATCGTCGGCATGCTGGTGGGGATGGGTGTCGGCATGGCGCTGGGCCTGGAGCCGTTCCAGATCTTCTTCTTCCTGATCCTGCCGATCATGGCCGGCGGCGTGGGTGAAGGGGCGATCCCGCTGTCGATGGGCTACGCGGCGATCCTGCACATGGAGCAGGGCGTGGCGTTGGGGCGCATTCTGCCGATCGTGATGCTCGGCAGCCTGACCGCCATCGTCATCGCCGGCCTGCTCAACCAGCTGGGCAAGCGTTATCCGCACCTGACCGGCGAAGGCAGCCTGATGCCGAGCAAGCAGGGCGACAGCGACATGAACGCGGTGGAAAAAATCAGCGGCAAGGTGGACGTCAGCACCATCGCCTGCGGCGCGCTGCTGGCCATCCTGCTGTATATGGTGGGCATGTTGCTGCACCGCCTGATCGGCCTGCCGGCGCCGGTGGGCATGCTGTTCGCCGCCGTGGCGGTGAAGCTGGCGCACGGGGTGTCACCGCGCATTCAGGAAGGCTCGCAGGTGGTGTACAAATTCTTCCGCACCGCCGTGACCTATCCGATCCTGTTCGCGGTCGGGGTGGCCATCACGCCGTGGCAGGAGCTGGTGGACGCGTTCACCGTACAGAATCTGATCGTGATCGTCACGACCGTCAGCGCGCTGGTGGCGACCGGTTTCTTCGTCGGCAAGAAAATCGGCATGCATCCTATCGATGTGGCGATTGTCTCCTGTTGCCAGAGCGGGCAGGGCGGCACCGGCGACGTCGCGATCCTCACCGCCGGCAACCGCATGTCGCTGATGCCGTTCGCGCAGATCGCCACCCGAATCGGGGGCGCTATCAACGTCTCGCTGTCGCTGCTGGTGTTGGCCAAGTTCTTCGTATAACTCCTATAAATCCTTAGCGTTACTTTGCCTTTCCCCGCCCCCGCGGGGATTTTTTTGCCCGCGCGCCGGCCGTACGCGCGGGCGGGGTGGATGGGAGTTATGCCGCCTGTTTCATGGCGGCGTCGTACCAGGCGAAGTAGCGCTCTACGCCGCGGCGGCCGGATTCGATCAGCGCGCGTTTTTTCTCCTCGCTGATGTCGAAATCCAACGTGTTGACGTCGAGCGTGTCGACATACACGGTGCGTTTCCAGTCGTCGCTGTCCAGGTGCACCTTGGTTTGGATGTCCAGCATCACGTTGGCCACCGCCAGGGTGAAATCAAACAGGTTGTTGACCTGCGTGCGCGGGCCGGCCTGCCCGGCGGCCTGGGCGATTTCGCCGGCGGAGTCCAGGCGAAGGCCCAGCGTGCGGGTGTTGATGCGCTGGCTTGAAGCGTCGATGTAAGGCGGCGTGGCGGAGAAGTCATAGTCGAACAGCCGCACCGGGTAGTTGTCGATCATGCCGCCGTCGATGCACAGGTCGCCCAGGGTGTTGTTCTTCGCCACGAAGGCGAACGGGAATGACATCGAAATGCGCAGGCCGTCCGCCACTTTCATGCGCGGCGTGGTGCGATGCGAATAGACCTCGCGCTGGCCGCTGTTGAGATTGGCGCCGATAAAGTAAATCGACTTGAACCCTTTCGCCGCTTTCATCGCTTCGAACTGCTCGAAGGTAATATCCGGCTTGCCGGTGTATTGCTTGATAATATCGCGCGACCATTGATAGAAATAATCGCCGGGCGCGATGCCGTATTGATTGAACAGGCGATAGGCATCGTGGAGCGTACCGAAAAAGCCGCCGTTATAATCGAGGAATTTTTTAAAATCCATCGCCGACAGAATTTTGGTGACGTCCGCCGAGCTGCAGCCCAGGCCGACCAGCAGCGCGGCGATGGCGCCCGCCGAGGCGCCGGAGGTTTGCTTGATCTGCGGCATGATGCCTTTGGCTTCCAGCAATTCCAGCGCGCCGCCATAGGCGATGCCTTTTACGCCGCCGCCTTCAAAGACCAGATTTTCGAATTGATAGTTCATGATATTTCCTCACTCTTGGTTTAGGGAGTAAGAAAAATAACCAAGTGGCGAGCGAGAAAATATTGATTGGGGTTGTGTGAGTCGGCAAACAAAACTATTCATAATAAATATATTATTTATATATTTATTAAAGGCATTTATTAAACAGGCGCATCGGAATTTTTGCGTCAATACTTAGCGCTGTTCAATTCTCGCAAGGAGTCATCATGTTCTGTAAACGTTGTCTGCTGGGCGCGGCGCTGGCCGTTATGTCATTACAGGCCGGCGCCGCCGCGCCGCAGGCCAAAACCCCGACGCCGGGAGTTTACCGCATCATGCTGGGCAGTTTTGAAGTGACCGCGTTGTCCGACGGCGTCATTCGCCTCCCGGCGGACAAACTGCTGCTCAACACCACGCCGCAGCAGATCGCCGCCGGGTTGGCCGAGCGGCATCAAAGCCTGCCGGTGGTCACCTCGGTCAATGCCTATCTGATCAATACCGGCGACAAGCTGGTGATGATCGACAGCGGCGCCGGCCAGCTGCTGGGCGACGGCCTGGGCAAGCTGGTGGATAATCTGCGCGCGGCGGGCTATCAGCCTGAGCAGGTGGATGAGATCTACCTGACTCATATGCACCCGGATCACCTCGGCGGCCTGACGCACGACGGCAAGGCGGTATTCCCCAATGCGGTGGTGCGCGCCGCCAGCCAGGATGCGGACTTCTGGCTGAGTGCCGAGCGGTTGAAACAGACCAAGGCGCAGAACAAAGGCAATTTCGAAAAGGCCATGGCGGCGATCAAGCCTTACCAGGCGGCGGGGCACTTTAAGCCGTTCAACGGCGACGGCGAGCTTTCGCCGGGCATCGCCGCCTTTGCCGCTCACGGCCATACGCCAGGCCACAGTGTCTATCAGGTGACCAGCCAGGGCAAAAAGCTGCTGTTGCTGGGGGATCTGATCCACGTGGCGGCGGTGCAGATGCCGCATCCGAAGGTGGCTATCAGCTTTGACAGCGACGCCAAGGCGGCGGTCGCTCAGCGGCTGCGGGTGTTCAGCGACAGCGCGCGGCAGAGCGAGCTGGTGGGCGGCGCGCACCTGTCGTTCCCAGGGTTGGGCTACCTGAACCGCCAGGGTGAAGGGTACGGCTGGGTGCCGCTGAATTACGGCGCGCTGTAACGGGGATGGCCGCCCGTTGGGCGACCATCGAATGAGTCCAGACGCATTGTTCGATAATTTGGGATGATGATGCCAGACAATCGGGGCTTATTCGCCGCGATAAAGAGTGCATGATTAACGTTACCCTCGTCGTTTTCTTTAAGGATCTCCGATGAACCAGAAAACTCCCCCCGTCGCTATCGTCACCGGCGCATCGCGCGGCATCGGCGCCGCCATCGCCGAGCGTCTGGCCGCCGACGGCTTTACCGTCATCATTAACTATTCAGGCAACCCGGCGCCGGCCGATGAGCTGGTGCGCAAGATAGAACAGCGCGGCGGCCGCGCCTTGAGCGTCAAAGCCGACGTCAGCGATGCATCTGCGGTCGCCCGCCTGTTCGACAGCGCCGAACAGGCGTTTGGCGGCGTAGACGTGCTGGTCAATAACGCCGGGGTGATCGCGCTGGCGCCGGTGGCGGACATGCGCGATGAAGACGCGGATCGCCTGCTCGACATCAATCTGAAAGGCAGCTTCAATGCGATGCGCGAGGCGGCGAAGCGCCTGCGCGACAACGGCCGTATCATCAACTTCTCCTCCAGCGTGGTGGGGCTGCTGCAGCCGGGGTACGGCATGTATGCCGCCAGCAAGGCGGCGATCGAGGCGCTGACCAGCGTGCTGGCGAAAGAGCTGCGCGGCCGCAATATCACGGTAAACGCCGTCGCGCCGGGGCCGACCGCCACCGGCTTGTTCCTCGATGGCAAAACGCCGGAGCTGATCGAGCGGCTGGCGAAGATGGCGCCGCTGGAGCGGCTGGGCACGCCGGAAGATATCGCCGCGGCGGTGGCCTTCCTGGCCGGCGCCGACGGCGGCTGGATCAACGGCCAAACCCTGCGCGCCAACGGCGGCATCATCTGATTGACGATGCGCCGCCGCAGGATCGGGTATCCTGTGGCGGCACACATCACATCAAGGGCGGTTTATGGCGGGCGACAATCAGCAATCCCAGCACGGCGTAAGATCGCCCTGCGTCAGCCTGTGCCGCATCGACGACGAAACCCAGCAGTGCCGGGGATGCCGGCGCACGCGGGCGGAGATCGCTGCCTGGCCGACCGCCGGCGACGCGGAGAAACGCGCCATCTGGCGGCGGCTTGAGCTGCGTGCGGCCTTCAAGCAAAACACATAGTCGCGGGAGCACGACACGTCGCACTCCCGCGAAAGCCTTTTCCTGATACGGCCAGCCAGTCCTCAGAAATCCCAGTCCTCATCTTCGGTATTGACCGCCTTGCCGATGACGTAAGACGAACCGGAGCCGGAGAAGAAGTCGTGGTTTTCATCGGCGTTTGGCGACAATGCCGACAGGATCGCCGGGTTGACCTCCGCCATCGCCGGCGGGAACAGCGCCTCATACCCGAGGTTCATCAACGCCTTGTTGGCGTTGTAGTGCAGGAAGGTTTTCACGTCTTCCGTCCAGCCGACGCCGTCGTACAGCTCCTCGGTGTAACGCACCTCGTTGTCGTACAGATCCTGCAGCAGATCGAAGGCGAAGTTTTTCACCTGCCGGCGCCGCGCGGCGTCCACTTTCTCCAGCCCTTTCTGGAACTTATAGCCGATGTAGTAGCCGTGCACCGCCTCGTCGCGAATGATCAGGCGGATCAGATCGGCGGTGTTGGTCAGCTTGGCGCGGCTCGACCAGTACATCGGCAGGTAAAAGCCCGAATAGAACAGGAACGACTCGAGGAACACGCTGGCAACCTTCTTCAGCAGCGGATCGTCGCTGCGATAGTGCGCCAGAATGATGCCGGCCTTCTTCTGCAGCGCACGGTTTTCCTCGCTCCAGCGGTAGGCGTCATCCACGTCCGGCGTTTGGCACAGGGTGGAGAAGATTGAGCTGTACGAGCGGGCGTGCACCGCCTCCATAAAGCTGATGTTGGAGTACACCGCCTCTTCGTGCGGCGTCAGCGCATCGGCGATCAGGGCCGGCGCGCCGACGGTGTTCTGGATGGTGTCCAGCAGCGTCAGCCCGGTGAACACCCGAATGGTCAGCTGCTGCTCCTTCGGCGTCAGCGTGGCCCAGGAGGGGATATCGTTGGACAGCGGCACCTTCTCCGGCAGCCAGAAGTTGGAGGTCAGGCGGTTCCACACCTCCAGATCCTTGTCGTCTTCGATGATGTTCCAGTTGATGGCGCGCACCAGCGGCGCCGATGTTACGGTCGTCATAAGTTGCCTCACAGCGCGCAGGACACGCAGCCCTGCACCTCGGTGCCTTCCAGCGCCATCTGGCGCAGGCGGATGTAGTAAATGGTCTTGATGCCTTTGCGCCAGGCGTAGATCTGCGCGCGGTTGATATCGCGGGTGGTGGCGGTATCGCGGAAGAACAGCGTCAGCGACAGCCCCTGATCGACGTGTTGCGTGGCGGCGGCGTAGGTATCGATGATCTTTTCCGGGCCAATCTCATAGGCATCCTGGTAATACGCCAGGTTGTCGTTGGTCATGTAGGGCGCCGGGTAGTAAACGCGGCCGATCTTGCCTTCCTTGCGGATCTCGATGCGCGAAACGATCGGGTGGATGCTGGAGGTGGCGTTGTTGATGTACGAGATGGAACCGGTCGGCGGCACCGCCTGCAGGTTCTGGTTGTACAGCCCGTGCAGCATCACCGACTGGCGCAGCGCGCGCCACTCGTCGCGGCCCGGAATGGCGATGCCGGCGGCGGCGAACAGCTCGCGCACCCGCTCGGTCTGCGGCAGCCAGTCGCGTTCGGTGTACTTGTCGAAGTACTCGCCGCTGGCATAGCGGGAGTGTTCAAAACCGTCGAAGGCGCCGCCGCGCTCGATCGCCAGCCGGTTAGAGGCGCGGATGGCGTGATAGGCCACGGTATAGAAATAGAGGTTGGTGAAGTCGATGCCTTCTTCCGAGCCGTAGAAAATGCGCTCGCGCGCCAGGTAGCCGTGCAGGTTCATCTGGCCCAGACCGATGGCGCGGGCGCTGCGGTTGCCTTCGGCGATCGACGGCACCGAGCGGATGTCGCTCATGTCGGCCACCGCGGTCAGCGCGCGGATCGCGGTCTCGATCGCCTTGCCGAAGTCGGGCGCGTCCATGGTTTTGGCGATGTTCAGCGAGCCGAGGTTGCAGGAGATGTCCTTGCCGATGCGATCGTAGCTCAGATCCTCGTGATACGTGCTGGCGCGGTTGACCTGCAGGATCTCCGAACACAGGTTGCTCATGTTGATGCGCCCGGCGATCGGGTTCTCCCGGTTGACCGTGTCCTCGAACATCACGTACGGGTAGCCGGATTCGAACTGGATCTCCGCCAGCACCTGGAAGAACTCGCGCGCGTTGATGCGCGATTTGCGGATGCGCTTGTCGTCCACCATCTCGCGGTACTTCTCGCTGACGGCAATCTCCGAAAACGGCACGCCATACACCCGTTCGACGTCGTAGGGCGAAAACAGGTACATCTCTTCGTTGTTCTTCGCCAGCTCGAAGGTAATATCCGGGATCACCACCCCCAGCGACAGCGTTTTGATGCGGATCTTCTCGTCGGCGTTTTCGCGCTTGGTGTCGAGGAAACGCAGAATGTCCGGGTGGTGGGCGTTGAGATACACCGCGCCGGCCCCCTGGCGCGCGCCGAGCTGGTTGGCGTAGGAGAAGGCGTCTTCGAGCATTTTCATGATCGGAATGACGCCGGAGGACTGGTTCTCGATGCGCTTGATCGGCGCGCCCACCTCGCGAATATTGCTCAGCAGGAAGGCCACGCCGCCGCCGCGTTTCGACAGCTGCAGTGCGGAGTTCACCGCCCGGCCGATCGATTCCATATTGTCTTCGATGCGCAGCAGGAAGCAGGAGACCAGCTCGCCGCGCTGGCGTTTGCCGCAGTTGAGGAAGGTCGGGGTGGCCGGCTGGAAGCGGCCGGAAATCATCTCCTCCACCAGATCCTGCGCCAGCACGGTGTCGCCCGCCGCCAGCGTCAACGCCACCATGCACACCCGATCTTCGTAGCGCTCCAGATAGCGTTTGCCGTCGAAGGTTTTCAGCGTATAGCTGGTGTAGTACTTGAAGGCGCCGAGGAAGGTCTCGAAGCGGAATTTTTTGGCGTAGGCCTGCTGGAACAGCTGCTTGATAAACGGGAATTCGTACTGCGCCAGCACCTGCGGCTCGTAGTAGCCTTCCTCCACCAGATAGCGCAGCTTTTCCTCCAGGTTGTGGAAGAACACGGTGTTTTGGTTGACGTGCTGCAGGAAGTAGTGCCGCGCCGCCAGCCGATCTTTATCGAACTGGATCCGGCCTTCCGCATCGTAAAGATTGAGCATCGCGTTGAGCGAATGGTAATCCAGCGCGCCCGTTTCGGGCCTGGTCAGTTCTGTCGTTGCCAAAATGCGGTTACTCCCTGTCTAACGTTTTCAACGTCTTGCGTAGTGCCGAGCAGCTCAAAGCGGTATAAAAAAGGCACCTGGCATTTTTTGGCGATGATGTCGCCGGCGATGCCGTACGCCGCGCCGAAGTTGGTGTTCCCGGCGGCGATGACGCCGCGCAGGTATGAACGGTTTTGCGGAATGTTGAGAAAGCGGATCACCTGGATCGGCACCGCGCCGACGGTGCTGCCGCCGCCATAGCTGGGCACGATCAAGATATAGGGTTGTTCCATCAGCAATTTGCTGCGGGCACCGGCGATCGGAATGCGGATCGCCGGCAGGCCCAGTTTCTCAACGAACCGATGGGTGTTCTCCGAGCTGCTGGAGAAATAAACCAGCGGATTCATCGGCGGGCCTCAGCAGGTGAGCGCCAGCGCGCCGATCTTGTCCGGCCGGAAACCGGACCAGTGATCGTCTCCGGCGATAATTACCGGAACTTGCTGATAACCTAAGGATTTAACGTGGTTCAGCGCCTGCTGATCCTGAGTGAGATCGACCACCTGATAATCAATCCCCTGTTTATCAAATGCGCGATAGGTGGCGTTGCACTGGACACAGTCCGGCTTACTGTAAATAATAATGCTCATGATTCGCATTTACCTTTAGACTGAAGGAAAGGCGGACAAGTCAGATAACGGAGCATTGTTCCTGGCGTTTCTGACGGCGTTATCAACCGAACGACATTCCCTGCGGCTGACCTATAAAATACTATATGTTGATATTTATTTTATCAACCATGCCATATATGGTGTTTTGTCGGATTGAGTGCGCAGACCGCACCGGGGCTGGAAAAGGCGAGGGAAAAAATTTTTGCGGGTGAGAAATTCCCCCTCTCAGTGCAGAGGGGGGAAGAGAACGCATTACTGGCGCATGCTGACCGCCAGCCGGTTGAAGGCGTTCATGATGCTGATGGCGAAGGTCAGATCGGCGATCTCGGCATCGCTGAAGTGCGCCTTCAGCGCCTCGAAAGCGCTGTCCGGCGCGCCGGTGGCGGCGATCAGCGTCACCGACTCGGCCCATTCCAGCGCGGCGCGCTCGCGCTCGCTGAATTCATGGCTGACGCGCCAGCCCGCCAGCGTATCCAGCTTGGCATGGCTGAAACCGCTTTCGCGCAGCGCTTTGCCGTGCATATCCAGGCAGTAGGCGCAGCCGTTGATCTGCGAAACGCGCATAAACATCAACTCGATGGTCGCCTTGTCCAGGGCGCCTTTCTCCAGCGCCATCAGCGCGCTCACCATATTTTTGTACGGGGCGGGCGCCAATTCGGCATAGTTCAAACGTTGCTTAATCATGCTCAACCTCAATCGGTAGTAACGAAATCATGGCGCTACTTTAGCGGCCTTATGGTCTATGCTATAGGGCCATAAAATGATTATTTAACCGAGCCATAATGCCATCTTTCCTGACCTCGCTGCGGCTGGACAGCCGGCTCGCCGAACCGCTGTACCGGCAGATTTACCTGCGGATTAAAGACGCCATCGCCCAGGGCAGCCTGGCGGCGGGCAGCCGGTTGCCCTCAGTGCGCGGGTTGGCGAGCGATCTGGGCGTGGCGCGCGCCACGGTGGAAAGCGCCTACGCGCAACTTATCGCCGAAGGTTTCTTGCAGAGCCGCGGGCAGGCGGGCACCTATGTCTCGCCGCAGCTGCCGCACATGCCGCCGGGCGCGGTATCCGCTGCGCCACCGCTGGCGGCGATAGCGCCGGATCCGCTGCAGCCGCAGGGCATGCTGCAGCCTTTCCAGCTGGGCGTGCCGGCGCTGGATGCGTTTCCACGGGCGCTGTGGCAGCGCATTGTCGCCCGCCGGCTGCGCGCTTCCACGGTGGCTTCCCTGGCGCTGCCGCCGGCCGGCGGCCTGCCTGAGCTGCGTGAGGCGATCGCCCATTATCTCCATTTATCGCGCGGCATCAGCTGCCGGCCGGAGCAGGTTTTCCTCTGCGCCGGTTATCCGGCGCTGTTGGACTGGGTGGTGGAGACGCTGTTGCACGCCGGCGACGCGGTATGGATAGAAGATCCCGGCTATCCGGTTACGCGCCCGCTGCTGCGGGCCGCCGGCGTCAGGCCGGTCGCCGTGCCGGTGGATGAACAAGGCATGGACGTGGCAGCCGGTATGCTGACGGCGCCTGAGGCGCGGCTGGCGGTGGTGACGCCGACCCATCAAAGCCCGCTCGGCGTCTCGCTCAGCCTGGCGCGGCGCATGGCGCTGCTCGACTGGGCGCAGCAGCGCGGGGCCTGGATCCTGGAAGATGACTACGACAGCGAGTTTCGCTATCACGGGCGGCCACTGCCGCCGCTGAAGAGCCTCGACGTTCAGGGGCGGGTGCTGTACGCCGGCACCTTCAGCAAAACGCTGTTCCCGGCGCTGCGCATGGCTTATCTGGTGGTGCCCGTCGGTCTGACGGAGGCATTCGCGCGCAGCAGTCGGCTGCGTGGCTGCGGTTGCCCGCCGCTGCTGCAGGCCGGCGTGGCGGATTTTATCCGGCAAGGGCATTTTTACCGCCACCTGAAACGCATGCGGCCGCTGTACCGCCAGCGGCGCGAGTGGCTGACGCAGGCGCTGGAGCGGCAGCTGGGGGCGTGGCTGAGGGTGGTGCCGCAGCAGGGCGGCATTCAGCTGTTGGCCCGGCTGCGTGACGGCGTGGCGGATACGCCGTTGGCGGCGCAAGCCTGGCAACTGGGGTTGGCGGCGCAGGCGTTGTCGGACTGGCGAATCGATCATCCGGCGGGGCAGGGGTTACTGCTGGGGTTCGCCAATTTCACTCGGCAAGAGGAGACGGAGCGGGCGGTGCAGGGGCTGGCGCAGCTGTTCAAACGCCTAAATTAAACGGCCCGCGATTTCCGCGGGCCAGACGCACATCTGTTTTATCTTTATGACTGCAGGGGTGTTAACGCCGGGCCAGCAGCACGCCGAGCACGATGCCGACGGCGGCACCGATCCCTACGCCCTGCCAAGGTTTGTCACGCACATAGCTATCGGCTTGATCAACCGCATCGCGCGCATGCTGTGTCAGACTGGTGGAGCCATTGAACCGCGCTCGCGCGTCGCGCAGCACGCCTTTCGCCTTGCTGTGCAGCTCTTTCAGTTCCTCTTTGGTCTTGTCACCGGACTCGCGCAACACTTCATCCAGCGTATCGGCCAACAGAGTGACGTCCTGATCGATATCGCGTTCTGTTCTTTCCGCTTTCTTAAACATTCAGCTCTCCATTTCGACACATGTCTCTTAAGTGTAGACCATGGCGCGATTTGCGTGGCCGATCACGGAAAAAAAACCGCCCTCACGCAGGTGTTTACCGGCGCCTGGGCTTTGTACATTTGGTTACTCGGCGAAACCAATCACTCACGGAAGCGGCAGTTTGATTCCACTAGTATCTGTTTCAACGGCTCCACCGGAGCTTACCGAAACAACACTCTGAGGATGTAAAGATGAAAAAAGTATTAGCGCTGATCGTTGCTGCCACTATGGGTCTGTCTTCTGTTGCTTTCGCTGCTGATACTGCAGCTACTGCTCCGGCTACCACCACCGCGCCAGCTGCGACCACCACTACCGCTGCGCCAGCGGCTGCTGCTGAAAAAGCGCCGGCTAAAGCAACGCACCACAAGAAAGCCAAGCACCACAAAAAAGCGCCAGCCCAGAAAGCGCAGGCCGCAAAAAAGCACCACAAAAAAGCGCCGGCTCAGAAAGCCCAGGCAGCTAAAAAACACCACAAAAAAGCCGGTAAAAAAGCTTAATTAAGTGATGTTTGCGGAACCGAAAGGTTCCGCACTTTCCAGCCCGTACTCCAGACACCCGGTTCTTCCGGGTGTTTTCTTTTGAGGTGACGAACGATGATCAATCGCTATCTGTTTGAAGTCATTTTCAGCGCGGTAACCCTGTGCGGAGCGATCGTCGGTTGGGAACTGTTTTTGGCCGGCAGCTTTCTGTAATTATTGCGCCGCGGCGGTTTCGTGCAAATGCCGCCAGCCGAGCGCGTTGGGCTGACGTTCAAAGACCACCGTGGAATAGCGCAGCGTGGCGCTTTGCCCCGGCAGGCTCTGTTTTTCCCGGTAGCTGACTACCGCGCCCGTCGGCCATTCGGCCACCAGCTTCATCTCTTCTATCTCGATTTCCAATCCCGGTTTGGCGGCGCGATGCGCGCGGAAAAAGGCGCACAGCGCGGTGAAATCCAGCGGAGCGCCGTTCAGCGCGATCATACTGAAATCCGGCGTAAAGCGCGCCAGCAGCGCCTGCTCTTCGCCGGCCCCTTTGCCCAGCCAGCGTTCAATGGCGATGTGGGCGTCGATCACTTCGGTAAAATACGGGTTCATAAAGCATCCTGTTGAGCGTTGAGTTGGCGCACGATGGCGCGGTTGGCGAGGCGCAGGCACAGCAGCAGCGGGATAAATACGCTGGCGCCTGCCAGAATGAAGCAGGTTCGGTAGGCTGCCGCGGGCGGCAACACGGTCAGCAGCAGATTCAGCAACAGGCTGAGCAGCGCCACGCCGAGGCAAAAACTGAGTTGGCGGTTGATGTTCCACAGCGCGCTGGCGTCCGCCAGCTGAGCGTCGGGGATCTGCAAGAACGCGCTGCTCTGCGCGGTGCTGCTGCACAGGCTGCCGCCAAATCCCATCAGGGCGAAGGCGGCGATCTGCCACGCGTGCTGCCCGGCCTGGTCGATCTGCGCCAGCGTCAGCATGCCGGCGCCTTGCAACAGGCAGCCGGCGATCAGCAGCGGCCGCGGGCCGAGGCGGTTAAAGGTTTTGCCGGTCAGCGTGATGGCCAGGAACGACGCCAGCGCCCAGGGCAGCATCAGGCCGCCGACCTGGGCGGCGGGCATCCCCAGCTGGTTTTGCAGATACAGCATCGCCACCAGGCTGACGCCGATGAACAGGCCGGGAATGCACAAATAAATCGCCATGGCGTTGCGCAGCAGCGGATCGCCGACCAGCCGCAGGTTCAGCAACGGTTGCGGGGTGCGCAGGCTATGGCGCAGATAGTACGCCAGCACCAGCAGGCCGGCGGCCAGCAGCACCGCACCGGAAACCTGATGGCCGGCCTCGCTCAGCCGGGTCAGGCCGAGCAGCAGCAGCGTCAGCGCCGCGCAGGCGCTCAGCAACCCTTTGCCGTCGAGCGGTTTGCGCGCCGTCGCCGACGTTTCCGCGTGCAGCCACAGCGCCGCCAACGCCAGGGCCAGGGCCGCCAGCGGCAGGTTGGCGAAAAACACCCAGCGCCAGTCCAGCCGATCGACGAGCCAGCCGCCCAGCGCCGGTGACAGCGCCGGCGCCAGCAGCCCAACTAACATGATGGCCGCCGACAGCCCGGCGCGTTCATGGCTGCGGTACAGCTGATAGGTCAGCGTTTGGCCGATGGGGATCAGCAAGCCGCCGCCCATACCCTGCAGGGTGCGCCAGCCGATCAGCGCGCCGATGCTGTCGGCGTTGCCGGCGCCGAAGGTGGCCAGCATGAACAGCGCTAGCGACAGCAGGAACACCCGCCGCCCACCGATGCGCTGCGCCAGCCAGGCGCTGAGCGGGATCACCAGCGTCAGGCCGAGAATATAGCCGTTGCTGACCCACGCCAGTTGGCTGACCGACGCCCGCATCGCCTGGCCGATGGCGGGGTAGGCGACGTTGGCGATAAACATATTGATCAGATCGACGAAAAAGCCGAGCAGATAGACGATTGCCACTTTGCTGCGATAAGACATGGTGCCTCCGGTTGAAGGCGAGCAGTGTATCGGGGGGAAAAGTGCGGATAAATCGGCGGCGGGCGATTACACTGTCAAAATGATTTTGACAATAAGGGCGGCGAAATGCTGAATTTGCAGCGCCTGGCGATCTTCGCGGCGGTAGTGGAAGCGGGCAGCTTTACCGCGGCGGCGGCGGCGCTGGGGCAAACCAAGGCGGTGGTGAGCTTTAACGTCAAGCAGCTGGAGAACGAGCTGGGGGTGTCACTGCTGGCGCGCAGCACCCGGCGGCTGTCGCTGACCGACGCCGGCGAACGCTTTTACCAGCGCAGCCTGCAGCTGCTGCAGGAGGCGGAAAACGTGCTGGACGACGTGCGCCGCGATCACCACGGGCTGAGCGGCGTGCTGCGCATCACCAGTACGCCGGAGTACGGCGCGCAGGTGGTGGTGCCGGCGCTGGCGGCGTTTTCGCGGCAGCATCCGCGGCTGCGCATCCAGCATGTCTCTTCTTCTTATCACGCCGATCTGATCTCGGAGCGCTTTGACGTGGCGATCCGCCTGGGCCAGCTGGCGGATTCCAGCCACCGCGCGGCGCTGATCGACAGTTTCGCCATTTTTCCGGTGGCGTCGCCGGGTTACCTGGCCGAGCGACCGATTCATTCGCTGACCGAGCTGGCGCAGGCGCAGTGGATCGCCCACAGCCGGCTCAGTTCGCCGCTCAGCTGGCAGGTGGCCACGCCGCAGCGCGAAGCGGTGCTGTTCAAGGTGGCGGACGCTGCGACGCTCACCGGCGACAGCGCCGCGGCATTGCTGGCATTCGCCCTGCATGGCGCCGGGGTGGCGCTGCTGCCGGCGTGGCTGGCGCAGCCCGAAATCGACGCCGGCCGGCTGCAGCGGTTGCTGCCGGATCACCGTTTCCCCGAGCAGAGCATCTACGCGCTCTACCCGAATACCCGCCACGTGCCGGAAAAGGTGCGGGCGTTTATCGATTTTCTGCGCGCGCGGGTGGCGGCAAAATCGTTAGCGAAATAATAATTCGTTATAACTCTCTCATTTATCATCAGATCCCATCGGGGTATGCTGGCAATCTCTGTCTATCCCGTCCGATGCGAGCCACCTTCGATGACCGCAGAAAATAACCTCCAGCTGAACCGACGCATTCTGTCCGTGGTGATGTTCACCTTCGTCTGCTACCTGACCATCGGCCTGCCGCTGGCGGTGCTGCCGGGATTTGTGCATGACCACCTGGGTTACAATTCGGTGCTGGCGGGCCTCATCATTAGCGCGCAGTACTTCGCCACGCTGTTCAGCCGCCCGCACGCCGGGCGCTATGCCGATCAGCTGGGGCCGAAAAAGGTGGTGTTGTTCGGCCTGGCGTGCTGCGGCGCCAGCGGCCTGTTTTATGCGCTGGCGTTCGGCGTTGACGGTTACCCGTGGCTCAGCCTGCTGTTGCTGTGCGTGGGGCGGGTGTTTCTCGGCGTCGGCGAAAGCTTCGCCAGCACCGGTTCCACGCTGTGGGGTATCGGCCGGGTCGGAGCGATGCACACCGCGCGGGTGATTTCCTGGAACGGCGTCGCCACCTACGGGGCGATGGCGGCCGGGGCGCCGCTCGGCGTGTACCTGAATCAGCAGTGGGGATTGGCCGGGGTGGCGGCGCTGATCGTGCTGGCGGTCGCGGTGGCGCTGCTGTTGGCGAGCGGCAAGCCGGACGTTTCGATCGCCGCCGGGCAGCGCATCGCTTTCCGCGCGGTGTTCGGGCGCATCTGGGCCTATGGCCTCGGGCTGGCGATGGGCACCGTCGGCTTCGGCGTGATCGCCACGTTCATCACCCTTTATTACGCCGACAAAGGTTGGAGCGGCGCGGCGTTTTCGCTGACGCTGTTCAGCTGCGCCTTCGTCGGCATCCGCCTGATCTTCAGCAACGTCATCAACCGCCACGGCGGTTTGAAGGTGACGCTGGCGTCGTTTCTGGTCGAGATCGTCGGGCTGTTGTTGATCTGGCAGGCCGGCGAACCCTGGATGGTGCAAACCGGCGCGTTGCTGGCCGGCGCCGGTTTCTCGCTGGTGTTCCCGGCGCTGGGCGTCGAGGCGGTGAAACAGGTGCCGCCGCAGAACCAGGGCACGGCGCTCGGCACCTATTCGGCATTCCTCGATCTGGCGCTGGGCATCACCGGGCCGTTGGCCGGGCTGCTGATTGGGCAAGCGGGCGTGCCGTCGATCTATCTGGCGGCGGCGCTGCTGGTGGCGCTCGGGGTGCTGCTCACCCTGCGTCTGCTGCAGCGCAGCCGAGCCATTCAGGAATAGTCTGAAACCCGGATTCCTCCCCAGAAAATCATTGTTTCGGTGAATGATTACGGTAAGGTCGCTCAGCGGTCCAGAATGAGAGGAGGAATCGATGTATTTACGGCCGGATGAAGTGGCTAAAGTGTTGGAGAATACCGGCTTTGAGCGTGATTATGTCACCGACCAGGCCTATGGCTACCGCAAGGGTACACACTACGTGTATGTGAATCGCGAAGCGCGGATGGGCAGAACCGCATTGGTGATCCACCCGGCGCTGAAAGAGAGAAGCGTGCATTTCGCCACGCCGACCTCTCCGGTGCGCACCAGCGAGCAGTATCTGGAGTTTCCCCTGGATTTAAGCAGCGACGCCCCGAACCAGCGTTACGGCATCGCACACGGCTTCAGCTCGCGCGAAGCGCTGTCGCGCTACCTCTACAGCATGTTCCTGTAATCGGTCCCCCGCCGGGGGACGCGATCAGCCGTGGGCCAACGCTTCGCGGTTGAAACGCTCATTGTAGGCGCGGCGGAACTGCGCCAGTTCAAACGCATCGATATCCAGCTCGGCGAAGTAAAACAGCGCCGCTTCGGTGTGCTCGGCGTGCAGCTCCGGCGACAGCCCGGCGCGCAGCAGCACGTCGCGCCACAGGGCAATCTGCTCGTCGTCCGCCTGTTTGATGAACGTCAGGTAGATGAACAGCAGATAAGCCGCCTGGTGCATCTCTTCGGTGTAGCCGTTGTTCAGCATGCGGATAAAGGTCTGGCTTTGGCGGCCGCCCATTTCCTGGATCATCGATTCGATCAGCATTGGTTTGACCCTCAGCAGATGGGCCAGCGAATCGATGGCTTTGCGGGTGTCGGACGTCAGGATGCGGTAACCGATGATAAATACGACGATCAGGGCGGCGAGGATGATCCAGGTCATTTAGGCTTTATTACACTCTCAATACGCCAGAAGAGGGGCGGGAGGCGCTGTGCGACAGCGCCCGCTATCAATGCTGTTCGCCGCTGAAATTACCGACCGCGCCCTGTTGGCGCAGGTGGTGATTGAAGGTGGCCGCGTCTTTGGCCAGCGCATCCAGATGGGCGCCGAGCATTTTGATCTGCTTCACCAGCGCATGCTGCTCCGGCACCGAACTGGCGGTGCTCAGTTTGCGCGCCAGTTGTTCATTCTGCGCCCGCAGCGCGGCTTCGCGCTGTTTGGCTTCTTCCAGCAGTTGCTGCAGCGCCTGGTAGCTCTGCTGCCATTCGCGGTGTTGCCGTTCGAAGCTGCTCTGCAACTCATTCATCGCATTTTGAAACTGGATTTCCAGCTCGCGCATTGTCATGGGCTCGATCCTTTGCGGCACTCAATGATGGCTTAGCAGTATAGCGAAAACTGTTCGCAAGCTCACCCGTTGACGACAAATGAGACAAATGCCGCTGACAATTCCCGGCTTGCAACCGTGGCAAGGCGTCTTACAATCGACCCCATTCCCGGCCGTAAAGGCTGCCGTTCAAGAGAGGTGGAAGATGAGCGAGCAGGAAAAAGACTTTTTTGAACAGGCGATGGCGGACGTGGTGCCGCTGGCGAGCGGGCGGCAGACGCTGTACCTCAAGCCGCAGGAGACGGTAGACAAAAGCGCGCGGCGCGAAGCGCAGCGGCTGCGGCAGGAAAACTTCCTCAGCACCGATTTCCTCGAGGTGATCCCCTGTGAACAGCCGCTGGAGTTCAAAGGGGAAGGCATTCAGCAGGGCGTGCTGGACAAGCTGCGCAACGGGCGTTACCCGCCGCAGGCGTCGCTGAACCTGTTGCGCCAGTCGGTCGAGGCCAGCCGGCAGGCGCTGTTTCGCTTCATCGTGCAGGCGGAGGCGCAAAACCTGCGTTCGCTGCTGATCGTGCACGGCCGCGGGCGGCAGAACGAAAGCCACCCGAATATCGTGCGCAGTTACGTCGCCAAATGGCTGGCGCAGTTTGAACAGGTACAGGCGTTTTGCCGCGCCTTACCGCGCGACGGCGGCGAAGGCGCCTGCTACGTCACGCTGCGTAAATCGGCGCAGGCCAGGGCGGAAAACTTTGAGCGCCACGCCAAGCGCAGCCGTTGAAAGGATAGCGGAAATAAAATGGCCGGCGAGAGTCGCCGGCCATCGATGAATTATTTATTAAATATTTTATAGTCCAGCGAATAACGGCCGGCGCCGGTTACCGCCAGCAACAGCAAGCCGCCAATGATGCTGATGTTTTTAAAGAAGTTGATTTCGTTGCCCATCATTTCCATGCCGGTCATTTTCCAGAACGGATGGCCGATAAACGCGGTGCCCAAAACATACAGGGCGAAAATGACCGCGATAGGGCGAGTAAACAGACCGAGAATAAGCGCGATGCCGAAAATAAACTCCACCAGCACGGCAACGATCGCCGCCAAATAAGGCATCGGTGTGCCATAGCCTTCCATCGCCGTGACGGTCGCACCGAAGTTGACCAATTTCATCCAGCCGAAAATGATAAACAGAATCATCAGTAATATGCGGGACAGCAAAATGACGCCGTCTTTTGAGCTATCACCCATTTCGAACTCCTTAGCCACTGTCGGAATTATGTTGTCTTACTGAATAAAGATTAGAACAATTTACGTTTTTTTCTAGCGGCGACGGGCGGTTGCGCCACTTTTTTCGGTGTGCGAGACGCGTGGTGAAGCCGGCGGCATTGCCTATACTTGAACCCGGAGCAAAAACAATAAAACAGGCAATGTGAGGCCAAGATGGACGAGAAATTGACCGCCGCCGGTTACCGCCGTTATTCCGGTGATAAGATTGACGTTTATTTTAACCGTGCAGTTTGCCGCCATTCCGCCAACTGCGTGCGTGGCAACGCGGCTATTTTTACCCTGAACCGCCGCCCGTGGATTATGCCGGACAATGCCGACGCGGCGGAGGTGAAACGCGTTATCGACACCTGCCCCAGCGGCGCACTGAAATATAGGGAGAAATAATATGGATCATAAAATACTGGCAGACGAGAAGCGTTTTTATATCAATGATGAACAAGGCAAGCTGATCGCCGAGATCTCTTTCGTGCCGAGCGGCGACAAGCTGACCATTATCGATCACACCTGGGTGGATGAGTCATTGAAGGGGCAGGGCGTCGGTAAAAAGCTGGTGGCGCTGGTGGTGGAGAAAATGCGCGCGGAGCAGCGTAAAATCATTCCGCTGTGCCCGTTCGCCAAACACGAGTTCGATACCACGCCGGCCTATCAGGACATTCGCGCCTGACGCGATAACGGGGCGCGGCGCGCCCCGAGCGTTCAGCAGACGCCGAAATCGCCGTCTTCGTGGTACAGCGCCACGTCGCTGGCCTGCACCTCCGTGCGCTGCTCTTTGCCCAGTTCATTCCAGCTGCAAACCAGGGTTTCGCCGTCGATCGCCACCACGGTCATCTTTGGGCCGCCGGTGGTGCGTTGAACAAAATCACCGATATTGAATGCCATGCGTTCCTCCACAACAGATTAAACCTCATCTATTGATAACACAGAATGGCGCCGCCGTTGGCAGATGTTTCGCTATGTATTATTTTATATAGCGATTATCACCAAGGAGAGCAGACTAACATGCCGGGATTATTGATGTTTTATGTGGGCGGTACGGCGCCGGGCGCCAATATTGAGCTGCACGACGTGCAGTTCGCGGCGGCGGATCGGCCGGAAGAGGCGTATCCGCTGCTGCGTGAAAAGTGGTTCGGCGATAAGCGCAAGGTGCATGTCGACGGCTATGCGCGCATCGACTGGGCGGACGGTTACGACGTGAGCCTGGAGCCTGCGCCGTTCGCCGGTGAAGAGAAGCTGTTTTTCGTCAACGTGGGCGGCTACCGCAGCGATGAGCTGGCGGAATTGCACCAGTTCGGCCTGTTTGTGGCGCGCTCTGCCGACGAGGCGAAGGACAAAGCCAAACGGGTGCTGCTGACGGACAGCGCGCAGCAGCACAAGGATGACCTGGCTGAGGTGGACGACTGCCTGCTGCTGCAGGCGCTGCAGGGCTACCACGTGCATCTGCGGGCCAACCCGCACGGCAAACCGGCCCGGCCGCTGTGGCAGGGATATCTGCCGATCGGCGAACCCGCGTTATAGCGCCGCCAGCGCCTGCAGCTGTTGCCGCAACCAGCGGCAGGCCTCCGGCCGGCCGTTTTTGCGGTGCAGGTAGATTTTGATCTGATACGGCGGCACCGGAAACGGCAGGGGATGGATAGCCAGCGCCGCCGCCTGCCGCAATTTTTGCGCGGCGTAGCGCGGCATGCTCATCACCAGTTCGCTGTCGGCGACGATGAACGGCGCTCCCAGCAGCGAAGGCGTGCGGATGGCGATATCGCGCTGCAGCCCCAGCTTATCGAGCTGATAGTCAATGACGCCGCGCTGTTCGTTCCACGGCGTCACCACCAGATGGCGCGCCCGCAGGTAGTTTTCCAGCGTCAGTTCGCCGTATTTTGCGCTGAAGGCGGGCGAACAAATCGCCACATACTCATCCTCCAGCCAGCTCACTTCGTCGATCTCCGGGTAGCTTTCGCCGTCGGTTTCGGTAAAGCCCAGCGCGAAGTCGATGCGCCCCGCCAGCAGATCGTTCAGCGCCACTTTGCGCTCGGAATAGCGCAGCTGGAACGACAGCCCCGGCGCCAGGCGCTGCATCTGCGCCATCAGCGCGGGAAATACCGCGAAGGCGGTGTAATCGGTAATGGCGAAGGTGAAGCTCTCCCGGCTTTCGGCGGGAACGAAGCGCGGGCGCGGATGCAGCCCTTTGGCCAGCAGCGCCAGACTTTCGCTGACGGTTGGGGCCAGGCTGTCGGCATATACCGTCGGGTGCATGTCGTTGCCGACCCGGTAAAACAGCTCGTCCGCCAGCGCCTTGCGCAGCCGGATCAGCGCGTGGCTCAGCGCCGACGCGCTGAGAGCCAGCTCCGCCGCGGCGCGCGTTACAGACCGCAGCCGATACACCGCTTCGAACACCAGCAGCAGATTGAGATCGAGGCGTTTCAAATCCAGATGCATGATATTCATTACCTGTTGATGAAAATGCAGTTCATACAGTATTTGAGGCGCGATATGCTGGCAAGCACAGCCATCAACACACTCAGGATTTGCCATGACCATTGAGATTTACCCGGCGCAAAAAAGCGACGCCAAACTGATTCTGGATATGATTATCGAGCTGGCGGTGTACGAAAAGGCGCGCGAGCAGGTGCTGGCCGGCGTGGAAGATATCGAACGCAGCCTGTTTGGGCCGGGCGCCTGTTCCGAAGCGCTGATTTGTACGGTGAACGGCGAGCCGGCGGGTTATGCGGTGTTCTTTATGAGTTACTCCACCTGGCTGGGTAAGAACGGCATCTATCTGGAAGACCTGTACGTGGCGCCGAAGCATCGCGGCGCGGGCGCCGGTAAAAAGCTGCTGCGGCACATCGCCCAGCTGGCGTGCGAACGGCAGTGCGGCCGCCTGGAGTGGAGCGTGCTGGACTGGAACCAACCGGCCATCGATTTCTACCTCAGCATCGGCGCGCAGCCGCAGGGCGAGTGGGTGCGCTATCGTATGGAGGGTGAGGCGCTGACGCACTTCGCGGCGCACGGGGCGGCGCTGCCGGCATGATAGCCGTTGGGGGGAGGCGGCCTCCCCAACTGTGGTGATGTGAACGGTTTACTGCGGATCAATCAGGCGGGTTTGCGGGCGGCGAGAATGAAGATCATCGGGCGCTCCTGCTCTTCGTCCAGTGCCGGATTAGCGGCAATTTGCTGCGCACTGGGGCCCCATTCGTTCAAATGCTGGATGATAAACCCTTGCTGCGCCAGCGGGTTGATATAGCCGCCGAGCGTGCGGTGCTGCTTGATGACACCTTCCGCCAGCCAGTTGGAAACGCGCTGGCCTTCTCGCTGGTAGCCGTTCACCGGCCAGGATTTCTGTCCGTTGCCGTCGGTCAGCCAGCCCTGCTGCGCCGGGGCGGTGTAGATCGGGTGCTCGGCGGTGAAGATGAATTGCCCGCCGAGTTTCAGCGCGGCGTAAACCGTGGCGAACAGCGCGGGCAAATCCTCGAGGTAGTGCAGCGTCAACGAGCTGTAGACCAGATCGTAACTTTCCGGCGGCAGCTGCAGCTGCGCCAAATCCTGCCGACGATACGCGATGCCCGCGTCGGCGGTCATCTCCCGCGCTTTGGCCAGCATTTTTTCCGAAACGTCCAGCCCCAGCACGCTGGCTGCGCCCTGTTCGCGCGCGCTGCGGCAGAACCAGCCGTAGCCGCAGCCGAGATCGACCACGCTTTTGCCCTGCAAATCCGGCAGGATGCGGCGGATGGCGGGCCATTCCGGCGCGCCGTCCAGGCCGTGCTGCGAGCGGCTGAGCTGCGCATAGCCGTCGAAAAAGGCCTGATTGTCATAGATGTTTTGCGTCATGATGACTCCTTAGTGAATGACGGCGGCGGAATGCCGCTGCCATACCGTGCATATTGCTGCATAATTCTACGCTGACAACATGGATAACAGGAATGACGATGGACATGATTTCGGTGCGGCAAGTGCCCGAGCAGGCGCCGCGCGCCATTGCGTATTTTCAGCGGCACTGGGCCACGGCAGAGACGCTGATGATGTATGAAGACGCCATCAACCGCAGCCTCGGCGCCACCAACCCGCTGCCGCAGTGGTACCTGCTGATGGAAAATGACCGGATCCTCGGCTGCGCGGGGCTTATCACCAACGACTTTATCAGCCGCGGGGAACTGTATCCCTGGCTGTGTGCGCTCTACGTAGAGGAAGCGCAGCGCGGCCGGGGCTACGGCGCCAAACTGATTGAGCATGTGGCGGCGGAAACCCGCCGGCTGGGCTTCCCACAGCTGCACCTGTGCACCGATCTGGAAGGCTACTACGAGCGCCACGGCTTCGTTTATCACGGGCTCGGGTATCACCCCTGGGGCGAAGCCTCGCGGGTCTATTCGCGGGTGCTGTGATCGCCGCCGCCGGGTGTGCGTAAGACAAACCTGACTTTTCTTTCACCTCATCGCGCATCGCGGGTTACACTGGCCGCTTGTTCGCCACCGACCGGGTTAATTCGCCGCCGCGATGAGAGTGTCACGCCAGCTACAGCAACGCTTTACCGCCTGCATCGCCATTATGGCGGTGCTGTTGCTGTTTGTGGCGCCGGTGGTGTCGAAATCGCTGATGCACCACCCGATGATGGGCGGCATGGCGCAGACGGACGCCGCTATGCCGCACGACATGCACGCGATGACGATGCCCGCCGCCGAGCATGCCGGCCACCACGGCATGGATCCTGCGGAAATGATTTTCTGCGGTTATTGCGAGCTGCTGATCCACGTGCCGCTGCTGCTGTGGACATTCGTCCCGCTGCTGTGGCTGATGGCGCGCATCGCGCGCCTGCCTTGCGCGCCGCGCATCGTTTCTCCGCCCATTCGGCGCCTTGTTCTGCGGCCGAGCCCGCGCGGGCCGCCCTGCCAACCGTTTTTCCCTATTGCTTGATCATGGGTAACGCCGTCCGTATCGCTGCGGACGGTTTGCCTGCGCGCACAGTTTGAAAAACGAGAAAGGCCATGTCTTCAATAACCAAAACTCCACCTGCCGCATCGCCGCGTGGCGCGATGCTGAACCTGATCAGACGGCTGCATTTTTATATCGGCCTGCTGGTCGCTCCTTTTATTCTGGTCGCTGCATTGACCGGCACGCTGTATGTGCTGACGCCACAGCTTGAAGAGGCGCTGTATCGCGATGCGCTTTTCACCGAACCGCACGGGCAGGCGAGATCGCTGGCTGACCAGATTGCCGCCGCCCGCCGCGCGGTGGGTGACGAGGCGCGCATTTACGCCGTGCGCCCGGCACCCGGCGCAATGGACACCACGCGCGTACAGTTCGCGGGTGCCGATCTGGGCGCTTCCGAATCGCGCGCGCTGTTTGTCGATCCTTATACCCTGGCGATCAAGGGTGATATGACGGTGTACGGCACCTCCGGCGTGCTGCCGCTGCGCACCTGGCTGGATAAGTTGCACAGCAGCCTGCTGCTTGGCGATCTGGGGCGCAACTACAGCGAGCTGGCGGCCTCCTGGCTGTGGGTGGCCGCGCTGGGCGGCGTGGCGCTGTGGCTGGCGACGCGGCCGAAGCGCAAGCTGAAAAGGGTGAAAGGGGGCTTCGCCGCCAGCCGCCATTGGCATATCACGCTGGGCGTGGCGCTGCTGGCCGGGCTGCTGTTCTTCTCGGCTACCGGGCTGACCTGGTCGCAGTGGGCCGGCGGCAACATCGACGCGCTGCGGGCCAACCTGGGTTGGCTGACGCCGCAGGTCAATACCAGCCTGCAGGCCGATACGCCGCAGACGCCGGCCGATCCGCACGCCGAGCACCGCGGGATGATGCCGGGCATGAAGATGGCCCCAGCCGCGCAGAGCAATGCGCTGAACGGCGACTGGGATCGGGCGCTGTACGCCGCGCGCGCCGCCGGAATAGATGCCGCCAAGGTCGAGCTGCGCCAGCCGAAAGGCGAGGGCAAAGCCTGGACGGTGACCGAAGTGGATCGCAGCTGGCCGACGCAGGTGGACGCGGTTGCCATCGCGCCACAAAGCTTTGCCGTCGTCGACCAGGTGCGGTTCGACACCTTCCCGCTGATCGCCAAGCTGACCCGCTGGGGCATCGACGCCCACATGGGCATTCTGTTCGGCTTGCCGAATCAGCTGCTGCTGGCGGCGTTCGGCCTTGGGCTGTGCTTGATGATCGTGCTGGGTTACCGCATGTGGTGGATCCGCCGCCCGGCGGCGGGGGCGCAGCATCCTGTGCATACGCTGATTGCCGCCTGGCTGGCGCTTTCCCTGCCGGCGCGAGCCGGCACGCTGCTGGTGGCAGCCGTACTGGGTTATTGCCTGCCGGTGATGGGCGTGAGCCTCGCGGCGTTGCTGCTGGTGGACGTGTGGCGCTGGCGCGGCCAACGGCAAAGCCACCGGGACGAAACGCCGGAAGCGGCCGCCCGCCGTGCCGAGGTGCGCAAGTTCCGCGCGGCGGTGACGACCGTGGCGGTGGCGGTCGGCTGCGTGATGGGGCGAGCGATCCTCGGCGGCACCGCTGAGCAATTCCAGCTGCCGATCGGCGCCTGGAGCGCCCAGATGGTGATCATGCAGAGCCTGATGGTGCTGCTGTATACGCTGGTGTTTACCCTGCTGCTTTCCATTCCGCTGTGGTATTTCTTCCTGGGGGAGAAAGAGGGGCGGTGAGGCATTTTTCGCCGACGCAAAGCATTCAACCCCGCTGCGGCGGGGTTTTTCTTGTTACATCAGGCGGTGCGCGTGCAGCTTAACGCTCTCCATGATGCTGTCCATCGTCACCTGCACGCGGTGCGGCAACACGCCGCGCCGGCGGTAGATCAGGTAGGCCTGCATATCGATGCCGCGCTCGCGCGCCAGGCAAGGCTGTAGGGTGCCGGCATCCAGCTCGGCGGCGACGGAATAGTACGGGGCGTAGACGATGCCCAGGCCCTGTTTGGCCAGCTCGATCGCCGGCAGAATGTTATCGCAAACGCTGGCGCCGTTGATCTCGACCTGCACCAACTCCCCCTGCGCACTGTAGCCGCTCCAGGTATTGCGAATGCCGCCCAGCATGCGCAAAGTGATGCAGCGATGCTGCGGCAGTTCATCCAGCGCTGTCAGCGGCGAGCGGGCGATGTAATCCGGTGCGGCGAACAGCCCGACGCGAAAACGGGTGAAGGGCCTGGCGATCAGGCTTTCGTTTTGCGGCTGGAAGAGGCTAATCAGCAAATCGCAGTCGCTGTCGAACACTGCGCCGTACTTTTTCTCGCGTTCGTCGGGGTTGCGGGTCACCAGATCGACAGTCAGCGCCGGTGCAGCGTGCAGCAGCGGCGGCAGTAAATAACGGGCCAGGAAAGCGTGGATGCCTATCGGCGCGCCGAGCGTGACCATGCCGTTCAGGCTGCGTTTATAGGTACCGGACATATCGAGCAGATCGCTGTGTTCGTCCAGCAACTGCGAGGCGCGCCGCAAGAATTGCTCGCCGAATTCAGTCAGCGCCAGGGTACGCGGGCCGCGCAGGAACAGTTCCAACCCAAGCCGCCGTTCCAGCGCGGTGAGGGCGCGCGACACGTTAGACTGCGGCATATCCAACAGCTGCGCCGCTTTGCTGACGCTCGCCGTTTCGGCAATGATGCGGACAATCCTGAGTTCTTCAATGCGGAAGTCTTTCTCTTTCACTGGCCGGCTCTTGTGAGTTTGTATATCAAAAATGATATACACCTTTGGCGGCATTGTCATATGACTTATCGCGGACGGGTGGGTATCATTCGATTTGATTATTTGCTATTCACCAAAATAAAGAGAAACCCGTCAATGAAAGTGACAAGAGCGGTTATTTTGCCTGCGCTGTTATTACTGGCCGCGTGCTCTTCCGCCGTGACCGAAAAAGAAAAATACTCGACCTTTCTGACCAATTATAACGATATCAATAAAGGTCAATCCGCGTCCGGCAAAGACGTTTTATATTGGAAGGATAAGAACGTCGATTTTTCGCGCTATCAATATTTGGTTTATCAACCGATGATCTATTTCCCGCGGCCGAAGCCGAGCGAGATGGTGAGCCAGCGTTCACTCGACAATATTCTGAACTACACCAACCAGCAGTTTAAGCAGGCGATGGGCACCCACTTTACGCTGGTGGACATGCCGCGCGAGCATACGCTGATTTTCCGCGGCGCCATCACGGCGATCGACACGCAGAAGAAAGGGCTGCAGATCTATGAAGTCTTGCCGATCACGCTGCTGATCGCCGCGACGCAAAGCGTAACCGGCCATCGCACCATGGAGAGCGCGGTCTATATGGAAGGCGAGTTTATCGATGCGGCGACTAATCAGCCGGTCATTAAGGTGGTGCGCAAGGCTTCGGGGGAAAATCTCAATAACGAGAAAGCGCAACTGAAAGTCACCGACGTGAAGAATGCCATCGATACCATTGCCAACGACATCAGACAATATAACACGCTATAAACCTCGTTTATTTTCGTTATTCTCAGCCAGGACTTTACATGTTTCTTAACTATTTCGCTTTAGGTGTACTGATCGCGGTATTCCTGATTTTATTCTACGGCGTCATTATTATTCATGACATTCCCTATTTGCTGGCAAAAAAACGCCGGCACCCGCATCAGGATGCGATTCATGTCGCCGGTTGGGTCAGCCTGTTTACGCTGCACGCCATTTGGCCGCTGCTGTGGATCTGGGCAACGCTCTATCGGCCGGAACGCGGCTGGGGCATGAGTGAGAAGGCAGAACCTTCAACGGATCTGCAGGCGCGCATCGCGCTGCTCGAAGCCGAATTGCAACGCCTGCAGGAAAAGCCGACGGCGGTTCCCGGCCCCACGGTAAGTTGAGCGTAGCCTATGGATTTACTCATTATTCTCAGCTACGTAGCGCTGAGCTACGGCGTATTTAAACTGTTTCGCATTCCGGTCAATAAATGGACCGTGCCGACCGCCGTGCTCGGCGGGATCGTTATCGTCGGCGCGTTGATTCTGACGATGAACTACAACCATCCGTACAGCGATCGGGCGCAGAAAATTGCCGTTTCTGTGCCGATGGTGCCGCAGGTCTCGGGCATGATCGTAGAGGTGACGGAGAAAACCAACGTGCTGCTGCGCAAAGGCGAGGTGCTGTTCCGTCTTGACGACAGCCGCTACCGTGCGCGGCTCACCAGGCTGGAGGCAGATCTGGCCGGGGCCGAGGCGGAGATAAGAACGCGCCGGGCGGCGCTCAGCGAGTCCGCCGCCAACGTGCAGCGGGTTAATGCGGAATATGAGCGTGCCCGTAAGGACTACCAGCGCTATGCGAAAGGGGCGGCGATGCCGGTCAATCCGTTCTCGGAGCAGGACGTCAGCCATGCGCAGCAGCAGTACCAGGCGCAATCCGCCGCGCTGCAGGCGGCGAAAGCCCAGTTCCAGCAGGAACAGGCGCGGTTGTCCGGGCGCTATGACGGCGAAGACGCCACGATAGCCAGCCTGAAATCGCAGATTGCCGAAGCGCGTTACAACCTGGAACAAACGGTGGTGCGTGCGCCGAGCGATGGCTATGTCACGCAGGTGCTGGCGCGGCCTGGCACGGCGGCGGTGCGCTTGCCGTTCAAACCGGTGATGATCTTTATCCCGCAGCAAAAGCGCCAGGTGGTGGCGGTGTTCCGCCAGAACGCCATCCTGCGCTTGGCGCAGGGGGATCAGGCCGAGGTGGTGTTCAACGGCTTGCCGGGGCAGGTTTATGGCGGCACCGTAAGCCGGGTGTTGCCGGCGATACCGGACGGCAGCTACCAGGCCAGCGGCGCACTGCAGGGCTTGAGCGCCACACCGGGCCGGGAAGGGGTGTACGTGATGATTGACCTGGCGGCTAACCCGGATCTGGCTCACTTGCCCGACGGCGTGAGCGCTCAGGCGGCGGTCTATACCGGGCACTTCGAGCACGTCTCCGTGATGCGCAAAGTGCTGCTGCGCATGACCAGCTGGCTGCATTATCTTTATCTGGATCACTAGCCTGCATTGGCTCGGGGGAGCCCGGGCCGTGGGGTGAGCCTTCGGAATACGACAAAAACAAAAAAGCCCGCAACCGAAGTTGTGGGCTTTTTCTCTATTATCGCCGGGTCTATCTGGGCTGGCGGAGTCTGAATTGATAATGTAATTCATTGAATTTACTTTAGTAACTACTAGTTCAACTTTTCGCTGGTGCCTATTTAGGTGCCTGAAAGTTTATTCACCTCTTTTTGAAGGGAAATAGAAGAGAGGTAGGGAAGAGGGCTAACATGATTTAAGTGCTCATCAGCCCGGTCGCTCGTCTGGTTCTGAGAATATCGGTCGCGGTCAGGATTGGTGTCTGTTCCTGCCATGTAAACCCTTTGCGGTCAGTGTGAACCAACTCATAGCGTCTTACCAGGAAATTTACCGCATCAGCAAGTTTAATGCCTACTTCAATATGCTCCTGTATTGCAAGTTCGTTATGGAATTGTGTGTCGTTGAGTGTGAGGCAGTAATGATGTTTCATCAGATACGTTAACAATTGTTGTCATACCTGGTAGGGCGACAGTAGTGGCGAAACCGGCACTGTGGCCGTTAGAGTGGGAACTTGCATATGTTGGACCCTGTGGACCTGATTGAAGAATAGATAGGTTTAATTGATCGTTGCCTTCTGAGGATAAACATTAATGTTGTGTAGTTGCGAAACTATCTAGATGAGTAAACCTATGAACATGTTAAAATTATCATAACATGCCGGTGAAGAAGTATAGTATCAGGGCAATAGAAGAGAATGCTGTATCCTATCTACATGATAGCAAGCTAAAAGTGGTTAAAAATACATTGATTTAATTTGCTAACTGTTAGTTTGAAAAGTATTCAATCATCTGCTCATTCGTGCTTAAATCAAATTAACAATAAATGTTTAATACTTGATAATACTAACTTTCTATGCAAGATTTGTTTGTTAATGAGGTCACTTATCCACATATTATCAATACTCGTGGGGTCATCTTGAACCACATTGTTTAAGGAGAGCGGTATGCCCATTGTGTTTATACATGGAGTGAACAATCGCATTGAGGACAGGGATTACGAGTCCGGTATCAATATCAAACGAGAGTATTTTCGAAGTACGTTCGCTCCTTTATTGAACATGTCAATCCAACCACAAAATATTTTTTTTCCTTATTGGGGGGGGCAGGGTGTTGATTTTCGGTGGAAGCAGGCTTCTTTACCCCACAGTTCCGATGACGTCGTAGCGCTGGGAGCAAATAGCGCCGCACTCGAATCCTGGCTAGGCGAAGTACGATTCCAGAAGAACAGTGAAACGATTATCTTGGGCGAAATTAGTCGTAATGAAGGATTTACCTCCGCTCTAGACTTGTTCTGGGACATTGTTTCTGTTGCAGTTTCCGACGACCATGCTCAGGAAATCGCTTTGTATTACGAAGCTTCTCTTCGATATGCTAAAGATGAACCAGCCCCTGAATGGGCGCTTGCGACTTCTCCTTTAGATAATGAAGATTTCGCCTGTCAACTCTTCAGGTCTATAGAGAGCTACATTCAACCAAAACAGATAACTCCAGGTGTAGTGGCTTTAGGAATGGGTGACTGTTTTACGTCAGTGCGGGAGGCCATGCGGCGCCTTGGAAATGCACCTGCTGATATAGCTGGTACCGTTTTAGCTAAACTAGGCAGAAAATCTGCGCATGAAAGAGCCTCACGATTTCTTGGTGATATATTCATTTATTTAACAAAGCGAGATGATACGGGACCAACTAGCATACTAGCTGACGTTCTGGAGAAACTTCAGGAAGCGAACGCTACCAGAACGGAAGATGATGACAAACTCGTTGTAGTTGGTCACAGCTTAGGAGGTCTTCTTGCCTATGACGCTCTTACTCATTTCCTGCCCGACATCCATGTGGACTATTTTATTACCGTCGGCTCCCAAGTCGCATTGTTTGAGGAAATGACTCTTTGTAAGACTAGTGTGCTAGGTGTACCCGCTAACCCTCCCAGAGATCGCTTAGCTAAACCTTCGAATATTGGCCGTTGGCTCAACGTTTATGACACAAATGATGTGTTCTCTTTCCGAGTTGAAGGCGTGTTCCTCGATGTTGAAGATTATAAGTTCGATACAGGGTATGGTCTGCTCGGTGCCCATGGTGGCTATTTTTTAAGACCGAGCTTCTACAAGCGACTTGCTAAAAGAGCCTTGGAGGTCAAGGAGTAGGTATGGGAATTGTTTTCGAATCTCAGGCTTTCAAAGAGGATCCAAATGTTACAGCGACTCATGTTCTCCTCGTCGGATGCGGTGAATATCCTGGCTTGGCAATCTCGGAAAATGATTTAAAGCCTCTACTTCCTCCGCGTATCTCAGTAGAAGCAATGGCCAACTGGTTTCTTTCCGGCCGAGACGCGATGCCTGAGGGACGTGAAAAGCCACCAGAGAAGGCGTTCCATAATCCCCACGCGCCATTAGGCTCGCTTGCCATATATGCATCCCCTGCAGAAGATTACACATTGCCCTCAGGAGAGACCGTAGCTTGCACTAGACCAACTATTAATAACTTGAAAGCTGCCGCGCACCAATGGTTGACCCGGCTAGGTAATAATCCGCATAGCCGTGGAATATTCTATTTCTGTGGACACGGTCTGAGCGATGGAACCGTCCAATATCTTGTCGCAGACGATGTGATGGAGATTGATCATGACCCTTGGGGCGCGCTCTTTCATGTTACAAATACCTGCCAGGCAGCTATCCGGACTACCCCTGCAACACTGGCTTTCTGGATTGATGCTTGTATGGAGTTCAGCGAGCAAGTACTGAATAACATCAGCTCACCAAATCCTCTAATTAATGGTTCCCGTTCTGGTCCACCTAAGACGCGAGACTGGTCATTGATTGGTGCCACGAGTATGAATCGGAAAGCCTATGCTCCCGAGCGTGGGGTCGCGCGTTTCACTGAAGCCCTATTGCTCGCTCTTCAAGGGCATTGTGGTACACAGTGCGGGATGGACCAGGATTTTAGTGTTGGGTCTAATGATATACGTATCGCAACAGCTGAATTTCTTAGCCTGTCACAACATGGCATGGAGGATGACATCCAAACCTTAGGCGGTTTTCAAGGGGATGGCTTAGGCGACACTGCACTTCATGTTCTACCTAGTAGCCCACGAGTTCATATAGAAATGTCTATCGATCCACCCGGTTTCGGAGTGCTCGCTACCGCATATATGGAAAATTCTGCTAATCCACGCGAACAGAAAGCTTTCAGGGATGGCCCTGTAAGCTTCTTGAAGGAGCGAGGTGAGTGGACCTACGGTACGACATTTAATCGAAACAGATTTCCAGACCAAACTCACAATAGATTGTTAACATCAGCTGTCCTTCGTTGGCAATTCAAAGTACCGGAGTGAGATATGCAACACCTTTTGGTTAGCGTTAGGGTAGGCCCTAATCAGGCCTTACCAATTGAAATTTATACCCCTGAAGGTTCTTTAATTGATAGTGGGGCAGTTTCATCCAATCAATCCAAACTTTTTGATTTACCTATGCGGCAAAACGGAGATGATGATCGGATATTTGAGAGGGTTTATGTGTTCGCGAAACTTCCTGGAGGTGCGACTATTCAAGAGGTCGCGGATCTAGATGTTTGGGGAGGAAAAGTTGTTCTAGATGTTGCAAAGAGTAGCCCTTATGAGTGGCTGGAATGGGTGACTCCATTTCGCTCTTTAAGCCATTTAAGTAACAAAAATATCCAAGAAACGACCGGGCTTTCCATCTATCAATCCCGCCGGATAGGTAAAGTATGGGCGACGCTATGGGAGTTTAGGGAAAAGAGTTGGGGGGCTAAAAATGTTAATTTTGAACGACTCAAAGGTGATCGAGGAGTTCTTCAACTAACTTTAGACGTTCCATGTTGCCCGCATTTATTGCAACTAGGAGGTGAAGAGTTATCATGGCGCATGATATCCCTACCACCCGGTAAACGAGTGAATATTGCTCTAACACCTCGAATGCATGAAACACGGGGGGATGCACTCGACATTACAGTAGGACAAGAGCAACGTGAAAACGAACTTATCATGTCCTATCTTTCACAAGGGTGCCTACCTGAAGTAACGAAGTTGGCAGAGCTTATGGAAATATCAGACCGTTTGTTATTTGATAAATTCAACGATCCTATTTCCGCTGTTGCAGGGGGGTATGTTTTACTTAAGACTAATAAGTTGGAGGAAAGAGAGTCATGGTTAGATAATTTGAATAGTCATTTCCCTTATATCGCCGACATCAAAATTCTGAAGGCGGCATTGGCTCGAGAAAAAGAAGGTATACTTGAAAAAGACATCCGTCAAATGCTCCTTGATTCAATGGAAGTTGGTCTACCGATTTTTTCGCTTGGCATAACTTTATTACACGACGGTATGGCAGCAATGCATCGGGGGGCAGATGAAACGCGAAATTTCCACAGAGCGTTTCTGGCTGTCCAGGCTTATGTTCGTGCCGGATTTTCAAAAGGAGCCTACTTCGCTTTTTATGGGAAAAGTCCTGCAGAGCCACTTTGGATTCCTATCTATGGTACCGAGCAAGCAGGGGCCGCTACACCAGTGAGTCTCGGCTCTAGCCCACCCGTATTCATGGGACGACCTAAGGGATCACCCCGTTCGGTCCGGTATGGAGAAACCTCAGTCACATTGCCTTCTGCCCCAGTAAGTATGATGACACTCGATGTTATCGATGAATATAATAAAAAACAGCTCGATCATGTTGAGTCAGGCCATAGACTTAATACAGTGGACTTGCCAGAGTTTATCCTCAAGCAGACTAGGATCTCAGTAACCTCGGCGCTGCCTTCACGTGTATTAAAAAGGCTTCCCGATTACCTTGTTGTCCCCGAACCTAATGAAAGTCTCAGTGATATTGTCGTAAGTAAGGGCCCTCAATCTAAATCAAGTCTTCCGCCAGAACGCAAGGGCAAAGCAAAATCTATACGAAATGCTAAAGATTGGAAGTCTGCGCGGATTTCTCACTCAATTCTTGTGATGAATGAAGATGATTAGGGCTTCAAATGTACGTCAGCTTCACAATAAGTAAAAAATTTTGCTAAAGTGATGCCGTATATCGTGTCGATTTTTTGCAAATCATAAAGTTAGTAACTTTAGAGAGTTCTGCCCGTATATGGAAAGACTCTCTTTATACAAAATTTAAAGTCAAAGTTATTTAGTTAGTGAATTTAGTAGGGTAATTATTGTGTATGCTAATGTGGCTATTTTTGATAGTTCTCGAAAGATAGAAGAATGAATGTGATTTTCTTCTGTAACTAATTTTATCTATGGAGTTGTGTGAAATGTTTCACCCAATTCTAAGATGTCAAATTTTTGTATAAGCTGCTCCTTCTATTAATGCTTGTTCTAAATTACAATAAACCACGCTCGGCAAAAGAAACCACTTCGTTCCCGACCACGAGATGATTGTAGTGGCACAGTAAATTTGGCCACCTGATTAAAGGTGATATTCTCACCTCAACATGAAACAGGTGACTTAATGAACAAGAAAACTAAGCGTACTTTCACCCCTGAGTTCAGGCTGGAATGTGCACAACTGATTGTTGATAAGGGATACTCGTATCGGCAAGCCAGTGAGGCGATGAATGTCGGCTCTACCACATTTGAGAGCTGGGTACGCCAGCTCAGGCGAGAGCGTCAGGGGATCACGCACTCTGCTACCCCCATTACTGCAGAGCAGCAACGTATCCGCGAGCTGGAAAAGCAGGTTCGCCGCCTGGAGGAACAGAATACGATATTAAAAAAGGCTACTGCGCTCTTGATGTCCGACTCACTGAACGGTTCACGATAGTTGCCAGACTGAGTGACAGCCACACGGTTGTTACCCTTTGCTCCGCTCTGGGAATACACCGTAGCAGTTACCGATATTGGCGAAAACGACGCGATACTGTCAATCCAGCGCGAGTCAGGTTGTGCAGCGAAATACGCCAAGCATGGAACCAGAGTCGGGGCTCTGCTGGCGCACGCACTCTGGCTGAAATGCTGACTCAGAACGGCGTCCCGATGAGTCGTTACCGTGCCGGGCGTCTCATGAAATACCTGAATCTGAGCAGTTGTCAGCCCGGAAAACATCAGTATAAAAATGCCCGTCAGAAACATACATGCTTGCCGAATTTACTCGAGCGTCAGTTCGCTGTGCCGGAGCCAGACCGTGTATGGTGCGGAGATATTACGTACATCTGGGCAGGAAATCGCTGGTGCTATCTGGCAGTTGTCATGGATCTTTTTGCCCGCAGAATTATCGGCTGGAATCTGTCAGCGAATGCCGATACAGCGTTGGTAAGTAGTGCCCTACGGATGGCCTATGAGATACGTGGCCAACCCCGGGAGGTTATGTTCCATAGTGATCAAGGAAGCCAATATACCGGCCTTAAATATCAACAAGTTCTCTGGCGTTACAGGATAAAGCAAAGCGTCAGTCGGCGAGGGAATTGCTGGGATAACAGCCCAATGGAACGCTTCTTCCGTAGTCTGAAAACAGAATGGGTTCCGACAAATGGTTACACAGGGAGTGATGAGGCCCGGCGTCAAATCGGCGGTTATATCCTGAATTACTACAATAGCGTCAGACCTCATCATTACAACGGGGGGCTAACGCCGGAAGAATCAGAGAACAGATACCGTTCTTACTATAAAACCGTGGCCAGTATTACTTGACCACTACATGTGACTGGCGAAATTGTCAGGAAGAAGAGGAAAGTAAGAGGATAGAAAAAGCAACAAAAGCAGGAGGGAGCAGAGGGATAAACTATGCTCCTGTTAAGGTTGAGCTTATCCGTCTCCTAAGGCTAAGGGCGTCAGAAAATAAATGGGAAACAGTTGAGGATGCAATCAAGGGAGTCTATGAAGGGCTTTGCACCTTAATTGAGAAGGAGTCGAAGGCGTCCGGAAAAAAAACTGTGTTGAAATATGATAATCTTCCGAGAACACTTCGTGGATGGTATGAAAAGCATGACGATATTAAAGTTGCTTTTGAAGAGGCTATAACCTGTAAGAGATAAATACACGCTTGTGTTTCAGGGAGCATGAATGTCCTATAATCCATGATGGGTGAAGTTGTCAAGTAATATTCTTTACTGCACCATCGAATTCGGCGTGGATGGATAAATGATACATAGCCCTTCATTTCCGCTAAGTAATGAAGCCGTATGTCTGCTCAGCATTACTGAGCAGACATACGCGAGAATATTAATACTGGAACGGTGTTTAAGAAAGCTGCTCCGTCATCTGGCACGGCTCATTGGCTGGGCGAGTACTAATCAGCGGAAGGGCCTGTTGGGCTGTATTCATTGATAAACCACGTGGGTAGTGGGTGTCGGTACAGTCGAGCTGACAACGCGATCAGGACTTGCCAGTTACAGTACCACCTGAAGTCTGATGGGACGGCTGCACCGCCAAAGGTTTTAATTGACGCCTCGGCTTCCTCCTTTGCTGAAGGCCTGAGGCCAGACAATGCTCTGGAAATACCGACGCTGTGGATCTCCAGTGTTGAGCCGCTGAGTGTTTCAAGTGTTGTGGTCGGGAACCAGCGCTCAAGCGTTACCCCCTTCATCAGAGGCAGTAGCTGATCGCGCAGCGTCTGGAGGGCTTCTTCATCACCGAGCAATGAAGTCACCGTCGCGAGTGCCGGCACCAGCGTTGAGGTCTGGAAGAAATCACGACTCTCAGCCTTGTTACTGTTGAGGGCAATAGCATCTTCCAGCGAGTCGGTGTCGACCGGCAGATAACATTCTGTTCTCAGCGCATGGTGAAGTCGGGCCACAACTTCTCCTGCGATAATCAGCGTATTGTCCCAGTCTGACTCACCCATCAGGGCGCAGAAGAGCAGGGTCAGGTCGATGCCGTGCCCGTCATAAAGGGGAAGTAGCACCCCCGAATGCTGATTGACCAGATGAATGATGGCGTTGCGAATCGTCGTGCGAAGAGTCTCCTCTCCAGGTTTTTGCTGGAGCAATAGTAAGAGGGTAGACATGCGACCCAACTCCTCAAACATAAGCTCCAGATAGAAGACGCGATCCGGGCGCCAGCGGAGGACGGCGCGCGGTGACTCCAGGGTTGGCATTACTTTTTCAAAGTAGTCCACCAGAGCCTGTATATGCAGCGTAACTAGCGTTTCAAAGCGGTCGATAAAGGCGTTGTCGGCGTACAATTCCAGTTTTACCGCCTCGGCCCACATACGCAGTATCAGGTATTCGCCGGTAACGACCCCAGGCTTTAAATTGTCTTCGCTTTTTCCCCAGACCAGCAGGACCGCCCAGCCCATCGACGCGGCGGCACATCGCCTTAAAAACTTCTTCTTTCGCGTCTCCGCACTCTGTTCTGACTCCTCGGCCTGTATTTCAAAACAGGCATCAACAAAGCGGATAAACCGGTTTATCGCTGAGTTTGACTCCTCAAGGCCGGCCAGGGCGGCGCGCAGGTCAGATTTTCCCCGCGCCAGCAGTAATGTTTCATCGAAGAGGTACTGCTCTATGCACGGTGTGAGCTGATCGGTGCCCCAGAATTCAAGACTGCAAAGCGGACGTGTTGCGATGTCTTCCGTAAGGGCTGAAAAACCGGCCTGGGCTTCCTGCAGCAGTACGCCATTGGATACCAGAACAATCCGCTTGCGCAGCGGCTTGAGCCGTTCCGGTAAACGGTTTCTGAGGAAGTCATTGCAGGCCTCCCGGATAGAGGGGTCGATAGACTGCGGCCCACCGTAAAAATCGGCCCGTCCGACGTTACCGAATTTGATGATAAAGACAAAAACCTCATCAACCCCGTCGGCACCCGCTTTGGTCGACAGCACGTCAACACCAGCCTGCGCGGGGCCAATCTGTGGGCGACTGAGCACATTGTGCCCCATGGCCTTAAGCAGTTCTGGCAGCAGAACATCGAGCTCATTGCGCTCACGCAGGCCCGCTAGATAATGGGAGAGAACCAGCTGAATACTCATTCCAGCTCTCCTTTCCACAGCCTGTTTCTGGTCAGAACACCGGAAAGTGGATCGGTGCGCCAGGTGAGGGGCAACTCGACTTCTACCTGGAAGTGGGTCATTTCCATCGTGCTTTCTCTGGCGTCGTCACCCATCGAAAACTCGACGGCAGTTTTGTTGGCGTATTTGAAATATTGCTTTGTGACGAACTGACCAAAAATGGAGTGCTCCTCCGAGTGTCGTTGAATCTCCCTGTTCTCACTGCGTTTCAGACTGGCATACATCAGTCGCATCTCAGGCGTCATCGCAAGCTCTCGAAGCACCGGTAGTCCGTTCAGATGGTTTTGCTGTTGTTCCAGCTGTGCCAGCGCGGTATTCGCCAGCTCAAGCGAGGTAAACGGGGATTCAGGGCTGGCAAGCAGCCGCTGCGTGGTCCGGGGATATTCTTCTATGTGATGCTGCAGGAGTACGCCGGCTGCATTAAGTGCCGTGACGCCGGCTGGGTAAGTGGTTGCCAGGCTTAAAGCCCAGCCGAGTGAGACGGCGGGGGAAACATGCAGGGCGCAGAGCCGGGACGCCGTCAGTATGGCGCGTGCCTCATCAATGGAGGACAGGTCGTACGCCTGTGGGGTTGCTGCCTGAAGGTGGCACACGCTTGCCTCATGCGCGAGGGCTTTTGCCAGTCCAATACACTCTTTATCGGTCAGCCAGCAGGAGAGGGCGAGTGCGAAAAGCGGAGCAGACTGACCGATTTCATGCAGGCAGTTATCTGCGGCGCGAAGACACTCTTCAGGGGACGAGGTCCTGATGGTTTCGCGGCACAGCAGGGTCAGTTCAGCTATAACGGAAGGACAATTGCCGGCATCGGTTCGTAATGCAGCGAGCTGGCGATAGATTTCATAAAACTGATCTGTAGTCATACGGTCCTCAGCTCAGAATGCTCAATAGACGTGAGACAGACGAAGTCATCTGTCGCATACCGAAAATTTATTTAAAGTAGCCGCTCCGGAAAAACGATTACTCGTCCTCGATAGAAATCATTACATTTTCTGGTCTGCCGAGTTGAACAAACAGCATAGTCTCTACAAACTGGAAGTGCTCATCCCAGAGTTTTGTTTCAGTGTCTTTGTCTAACCCAGTTTCATCTGAAATCAGAGATCTGAAATGCTCAAACCAATTTTTGTCCTCATGAGTATTTATGAGCGTATTGGCCTGAATATGAATCTCTTCGTATTGTTGTTGATTAAGAAGGCCGAGTCTGTCCCGAAATCCTTCCAGAACATCACGCACATATGACATTCTCAGCAACCCCGTCACAACCTCACGCCAGGAATACGCTCTCCGTTTTAATACTAACGGAAGGTAAATGGCGATCCGCTCCAGAAGCCGGGTCACAAACACGGCTGCGTGAGAAGAGTCGACTGGCGCAAACGTTCCGATAACGCTAAATGCACCTGATTCGAGAAAACCATTCGCGACAGAGGCATGCGAGCCCTCTGCTGGATGGGTGCTACATGCTGCCAGAACAATGATAGGGGGGATCTTTGCTTCCTGATAAAGATGCCAGACACTTAGTTTTTCATTTCCTATAGTTAACCAAGCCGATTCTGTTTCACCGCCATGACCACCATGGCAATCGAAAATAACCATTAATCCTGTAAATGCGTTCAGCGCGTCGACAATTTCCTGACGTGTATTAACATCGACTATCTGAATGTGCATGCCAGGAAGTCTTTGGGTTTGCTCTCTTGCCTGCACTATATCCGACAGATGATTCTTGATCGGATCGTTGTCAGCAAAGGATCTGATTATGAGGACGTTACATAAGTCCTTATATCTGAATATGGACTTCGGTCGGGAAGTTAATACGTCCAGAGCGACATTGCCCGGGGTTGAAGGTATCCGGGATAACTCGTATCTGAACATTATGGGGAGTTCATCAACCGGTACCCATTCAACTGGAAAATCGCATACGGCTAAACATTTCTCTCTTTCACTGAATATGTTGGCTAACAGAGCATCACCAATGTCTGTCTTAAGCAGTTGGCCATATTCCCGCATTCTTGTGTTGAGTTTTTCACGCCATTTTCTGTCGTTTGAGCAAAGAAGTTTTCCAATGTCCCGAAGCTTGTCATGATGAAGCATTACATCATTTGGAAGTCTAAATGCCGGGGAGAATTGGTTGACGGCGACAATTGCGATGATCGTTGTGAAAATTTTCAACTCGATTTGTCGGTCACATAGCAACGGTCTTAATATTGGGTCCTCATACGGATTGAAAAGATCTTTCTCGTCCATCTGAAGAGTGTAGTTGCCATAACCGCTGCTTCTTATCAGTCCGCGCCGGAGAAAATTACGCTTAGGGTTATTAAGTTGCCTGTTGAGCTGTTGCCAGAGAGCACTATCTGCACGATACAGATAAGTGTAAACCGAGGGGCAGTGAATAATTACATCATTTTTTCTGAGTGGTGACGAGTTTATTTTCTCTGGACGTAATCCTTCAATCAGTGCGGCCAGCTCCAGCATCCCTGTAATGTGTTCAGAACTATCGCCTGCAGGTTTAATTGGCGTAACGTCAATTTGTACTCCATAACTGAGTAAAACATCTAGCATAGGTTCGGTACAGTTATGCCCTTTTGCGTTGACAGTGAGAGTTTCTTGTGTGGCTTCCCCTCTTTTGCGCTCAGCAAATTTTTTGAACTCCCTAAATTCATCGTGTTCTTCTGCCAACGCATCTACAATTCCAGAAATTAGTGCCAGAACAGAGTCGTGGTTCAACGAGTCAACATGTATAACACCCTCTTGTTGGGCTGTTGAGATATGAGTTATTGGTTTTTGTCCGATGGCAGATTTAACTACATCTACCGTTGATGCTGTACTCCACACGATGAGGGGCCGGGTTTCACAATCGGATAAATACTGTTCAACAAGGTCTGCGCGTAACGTCTGTATTTGAAGCGGGCTACCTATGGCCTTGGTCAGTACGTATTCTCCGCCAGTAAAGTATATGTCGCCAAGGTCATGCGGAAATTGGGTTAGACGCTTTAATATTGCTAAATAGTCCGGATACCAAAAATCTGAGAAACCCTGAAAGAAAGTCGTTCGCCTTGCACGCGTGTCATCCGGTACTATTACAAGATGAGATATCATACTCGTTGTCATTCTCTGTCTCATTTGGTCTGTATTATCAACACTCAGATCTACTATTTTTCCCTTAAGTGGAGAGCTATCTTCCGAGGCGCAAATCCAGCGAATCCAAGGCCTCAAGAGTAGCAATAACAGACTCAACATGCTCTCCATCAAAGTCATCACGATTTTCCTCTTCGTGTGTTCCCTTGTTCAGATATGTCCAAACCAGATTCTGTTCTGGAATGCCCAGAATCGTGCCATAGGCTGCAATTAATGGCTCTTTATTGGCATGCTGGAAAGTAGCAGCACTTCTAAGTCTTTTCAGTAGCGAGTCGCAAAGGTTTCGGAGCTGGGGCTCGGCACCCGCCGCCGTGATTTGTAATGTGAGAACGCCCTGATCATGACTGCTAAGCCATTTCCATACCTTTTCTGAAAGCATTTCTAATGCCTGTCGGGAAGCGGCTAACGCCTCCCTGTCATTAAGAACGTCACGGCCAGCCCTTGCTCTGGCAATGTAGTTTGCGCTCGCCACATTACCGCGAATGCGAGGTTGATAATTGCCATCATGATGTCTGAGAAGGTAGACGCGGCAGTTATTCCGCCGTCTTACGGGAAGATGTTGCTGAATATCTTTGATGAATTCGTTGCTGTGGCAGGTAACGATAAGCTGAGTGTCTTCAAAGGTGTCATTTTCAAAAATCGTTTCTCGTATGCCGCCACGGTGGTCGTGGTCGATGGCATTGATAGCGTCATCGAAAACAATGAGTGGGCATGCAATGCTCCTCGCCTTCGCCAGCAGAATGGCGAGGCCAAGGCAGCGAACATGGCCCTCGCTCAGGACATGCAGTGCATCTACCCGGCGTTCAGGGGCACCCCGAAATGAAATTTCTATCTTTTCTTCGCCTGTTAATGGCAAATGGAGCGCTGCGAGCTTATCTGTGTCAAGATCGTTGCGGTTAAATGAGTTGTAGAGCGTCATGGCTGACTCGTTAAGTCCCGCCATGAGCTGCCCTGGCAGCTGGTTGCGGTACGATCTTATTGCTTCAAGGAAAAGGTCATACGTTGTCTTTAGCGGCGTGTCCCTGACGATGTCCTGCTGCTCTTGCGCTACTTCCAAAATTAAAGAGGCGTTTGTTTCATCAAACCCTGTAATACGAGCACCTGCGGCGTCAATGTTCTCTTTCAATTGTTGACGTTTTTGGTCCTGCGCCTGTACGCGAAGCTGGAAATCCCTAAGCCGGTTTCGTTCCTCAATTAACTGCTGGCGTCCCTGTTGGGACGCTTTTGTCGCAGTATCTTGCGCCGCAATCTGATCTGCTATTTCGATGATTTGTGCTAAGGACGGATTAATCCCGGCATTATCAGGCGCAATAGCTTCCCACCAGAATCCCGCGGGTTCATCGGGCAATGCAGCGAGGAAGGCCCCTACCGGTGTCACGGGCTCAGCGCCAATGAATCGCTCTATTTTTTTGAGGATTAGCCTGAGTTCTCGGGAGATGCGGTTAACGTCAATCTCCGCTGCTTTTTGATTTTCCTGGAGCAGGGCTAGTGCTTCAAGCTGTTGCAGTCCGGTTGTGGCTTTTTCGTACGGATCGTTTGCGACATGGTTCTCACCAGCGAGTGGGGTATCGCACGCCGGACAGCGATCCCCCACGGGCTCGCGTAGGGCGAGTACGGCTTCGTAAAGTCCTTTGAATGATACCTGATCGCTTTGAGCTTTTAGATCGGCGGCGATGCGGTTCAATTCATTCTTGTGTGTCTCAGCCCTGTCATAGTTTTCCTGAAGGGTTGGGCCGTTAATACCAACAATGGCGGGTGAAGCGGCCTCCAGAATGGTGTCCAGTTGCTGCAGGCGTCCAGGCGCGTCTTCGCTACCGAACAAAGCTTTCAGGTCGGCGTACGTAGTTCCTGGTGCATAGCTTTCAGCTAAAGCTGACTCTTCATTGATGAGTGTCCTGAATGCTTCGGCTTTACCGTCCACCAGTTGTCTATCTGTCAGCAGTCCGGCGCGGCGCGTTTCAAGCACGGCCTGCTTATTCGCAGTCAATATGAGCTGGTTATCAATGCTCTCATTGAAGTGGCTAACGAAGTCACTGAACTGGTCCATGCCAAAGAGTGTAGCGATAAGCTCGGCACGTTGAGTATTGGGACGGGCGGCTATTCGTGAGAAGGAATCAATTCGGTTTTTTTCAACGAAGCAAAAGCGAAATGTGTCTGGATTTGAAACAACATCAAGCTCCAGGCCCCGATTGTCGAGAGCTTTAAGAACAGGCGGAGCAGAACGGCCTGCATGAAGGTTCGCGAGGTAGGTTCGTGCAGCAATGCGTTTGTTTCCTGCCTCCTCTACATCCCCCAGTAAGGCATATTCCAACGCTTCACAAAGGCTGGTCTTTCCACTCCCATTCGGGCCGTAAAGCAGCGTTATCTGTTTATCGAGCTCAAAGGATTCTGGTGTTCTGAAACCGCGGAAGGGGCCTAAGGTCAGCCTATGCAGGCGTGACCACGGCCATTCACCTACCTCAGTATTGGCTTCAATTGCGGGAGGCTCTTCGGGGGTCTGCGCCAGTTGCTGACGCATCAACTGCGCCAGATAGATGGAGCGCTGGCTGCGATTTCTGGAAGTTCCTGCAAGAGCATCAAAGTTTGCAAGACACAGGCTAGCCAGTTGCCGGACATCTGATGGGATTGCCTCAGATTGGTAAATCCAGCTAACAAACCGATCAAAATCTTGTCTTGCAGAAGCCATATAACTTTCCCTGTGCTATCAACGGTGTTGACTGTTGTATTCCTCCTCTCAATAAATGTAAATGAATTAAATTATGAGATTCTATGGCGATCATAGATTTGTCGTTCCGAGTGAGTCAGCGGTTCGGGCGCATCTGTGATGAGGCTGCATGTAAGGCCGTCTTCGGTGCCAAACAGCGCTATGGGCATCGCGTATGGTTGATGAATAGTAGAAATTCAAGACCATCATAGCGAGTCTGCGTCGTCAGGGACGGCGGGCAAAAGTGAGCCGGAAGTTCAGCCCGGTCAGCTCATTGAACACGGCCTGCCGGTATAAGAAAACCTGCTGAAGAAGGTCTTCATCGTCTGCGGCCGAACCAGAAGCAGGCGTGGGACATCACTTACTTATGCACAGATAGGGGCTGTCAGTGTTTTTTGACCTGTGGTCACGGGCGGTGATCGGTTTGGCAATATCGTCACGGATGACACTATCTAGGAATCAGTAAATGAATGGATCTTTCTGGCGACAATAAACGAATATTTGGTGTTACATCTAGTGACGTTGGATAGACGCGATGGTGTTGAATTGTTGCTTAAATCGATGGAACTTCTCGATATGTGTAAAGGAATTGTTCATCATGAAAAATGGCAACAAACTTAGACAAGAAAAAAAGAACAGGCCACTCATGGTAGTAAAGCAATAGCATCACTTTTCACTCATCTAAAGCTGAAGTGATCCATTTGCTGCATTATAACAATCCTGAGGATGGCCGGAAAAGCAGAAGGGAGGCTCTGGAGTTAATTAATGATGAGATATACACATTTATTCAAAAGCATGTCTATTCTGGTTCCACTGAAGAGAAAGAAGAGGACGTGGTAATATTATTTGCACGAACTCTCCGGTTGATTGATCTAGAGATGATACAGTAATTAATGCATCTTTTAACGCAATGGTAAGGAAAAAACGTCCCTAAAGGCACAGGGTAGAGAACCTATACTTTATGCATGTAAGTAAATAACAATCTCATTTACAAAGCCTAAGTAGTTCGCCCATTTTCTTTTTTCTCTCTTGGTCACTGCCAAGTCCCAGTGGTGCAAAAATAACCCCGGCGCCGCTTAGGTTTGATTTTTTATTTAATATATTGATTATGTTTTTCAAATAACTTTTGTTTATGTAAGAACTGTAGCCTGATTCTATTTTTACCAACATTCTACTTGCATTAAATCTGTCGTCTGGGCTGGCTGAATCAATTACTCGCATATTCATCCTTAGTAATAAGCTGCTCAATAGATCACCAGAATGCTCAGGTATTTCTCTTACTAATATGTTTTTTTCTTTATAATAAACATCATTAGACTGAAACTCATCAAGGAAGGCATTTAAAACAAATTCTTTATCATTAAGATTAAACTCGTAAATCTGTCCACCATACTCCTGTGATACTGTAATTCGATGTAAATATCCCTTGTCCTCATATCTGGCCTGAGATACTAAAGGATGCTCGCTAAAATGAATTGTCACTTTTAAGGCACTAATTGCGGAAATAAACCAATCATCTAAGAGAATACACCCACTATTATTCGTTAAATCACGCACCTCTACTTTTCGCCCAGAATCTATAAACTCACTCTCACTTTGCAATATCCAGAAAAGAAGATTGTTTTGATGTATACGTGATGCAATAAATAAAGGGTATCGAAATCTGTGACAGAACTCACTGTACTTATTTAAAAAAGATCCTGAGATTTTTTTGGTTTCTAAAGCATTGCTTGTCTTTACCTCAATAAAACATTTTAATTCCTTACCCTTGGGCATGTTAAAACTGGCCAGATAATCTGGTACCTTAATGCCAGTGTTATTTACTGGTGATTGGCCTAAAGATGCTAAACTTGTACATACTTCCATAAAAAAGCACAATAAAGCGAATTCGTCCTCTAAAAATAAACCGTTAATTCGCCTTTTTATTTCATCTTTATTTTTATCATTCCCAACAGAAGTAAGGAAAACATCAAACTCTTCCTCAGAACTCATTCCGATTCGAATGTTTTTAAATAGTTTTAGTTTTTCCACTTCCGATAGATAATTTAAACCTTGCATATTCATCCCTCGCACATAGATGTTATAAAATTACTAGTTGTAATGTGCTGTACTTTCCAAGTAACTGCGCCGAATAATAGACCCTTAGAAGGTAATCAATCCAGACTGTTCTATGCCGATCATAGTAGCAATATCTGATCAAGAAAAACACCCGAGTGATAAGCTCGGGATCGGATCGATATGGCATGAGCTCGACATCGTCATATTGATGTAGCACCGGTATCATCCGGCCAAGTGCATAGCCACAGTCATCGTAGGTTGGCGGATTTTTTATCGTTGACAGAGACAATGATCACACTAGATATACTGTAGTAGGCGAGTGGTCACATCTCTCGCTCGGTCACCTGAGTTACTCTCCCTGGAAATCCGTTCACAGTCATATCGGCGGTTGAATCGCCACGGGTTTAACAGACACCTCAGAGTCATTTAAAATGGCTTAAAGAGAGGTTCACATGAGTAGTAAGCGTTATCCCTTTGATAGTTTTTAGAAGGTATCCCCTAGTAAATGAAAGCCCTTTGCGAACACTTGGTTTGCAGTGCTACTATTTGGTGGCGTCAATTGAGTTAACTGGTTATTTATCAGTTATATTGGGGTCTAAAACCGTCGCAGTTACTGTCTTTTTATATAGTATTTGAGACTGATCAAGTTGGTGGCAAAGTCTCAGTCGGCGTTTCCAGGAATATGGATCATCACGCTAGAGTGCATTCAGTGTAATGGTCGCTCTTGCCTCTGAAGTCGGTCATGGAATGTTTATGGATAAATTGTCAGAGAAATTGCCGTTTGATGCTTCGAAGCTTTTCGAAGCCCTTATGTATCAGTTAGTTGTTGCGCTTGAGTACTGCCATAAGCTGGAGAAGGGGAAACGCCTCTGGGTCGAGGTGTACGGCGATGTAACCTTGGAGGATGTGGCTCAGGTGGAGGTCAAGCTGTATGCCGATACCTTGAGAGATGGCCACCAGAACATCTGGAACACCTTGAATAATTGGTTGAATAAAGCGTTTGACCATAAGGCCTACGAAAGCCTGATACTCTTGACGAACCAGGAGTACTCACCCCAGTCCACCCTGACCGACTGGAACTGCTCCACCGCTGGCGAAAAGCTCGCTCTACTGCTTGCGATCTACGACGGTGCTGAGCAGCGCTTTGCCGCCTCCAAGGCGACTGAGCCATCGGAAACCCTGCAGTTGCAGCGGTCGGTCATGGATCTGGCAATCAGAGACGATTTGCTGGAGGTGCTGGAGCGCGCGGTATTCATCACCGGCTCACCTTCGCTCAACGAGCGACTCCATGCCTATAAGGTGGAGAAACTCAGGGTCATACGGGAGTCGAAGCAGCAGACCTTCATGGATGACATCCTGGGCTTTATTGGGAGCTCGCGGTACATCAATACTGGCTGGGAGATCACCTGCGAGGAGTTCACCGCCAAGTTTGTTGATCTGACCAAGCTCTACATGAAACATTCGAGCATCTTTCCGGAGGTCGATACCGACGCTCTGAAGCAGAAGATTAATCTAGATGAAATTGCTGACCGGCCTTTCGTCCAGAAAATTCGAGAGATCGGTGGTGAAGCACGGATCAAGCAGGCCGCCCTGCAATTGCTCATTGCGGGTGAGGTCATTGATGAGCTGTACAGCGACAACTTGGCCTCTGAATTTGACGTCAAGCGCTACCAGAAAAACCACCTTGATCGTCATTTGGACGGACGCCTAAGTGCGATGGTTGATTGCATGGATGAGACCTGTCCCATCCAGTTGCGGCGCCAATCGCTGAAGTTCTTCTACAAGCAGCACGCCGAAACTGTGGTGCAGTTAAACACCTTTGAAGATACGACGGCGGACTTTCGAAACGGCATCTACCACATGCTGGCTGATGTGAAAACCGATGACGAAGACAAAACGTTTTACTGGAGACTATGGCCGTGAACCTGAACGCTGCCGACTACATCTATACCTTGCGCCGGACGCCATTTTCTCTCGCGCCCATCATCCACTCGTTCTATGACCACTGGGATCCGACAGAGAAGGACATCCTTCTTAGCTACCTAGTGCTGCCGCTAGTGACATACAAGCCCATGCATAAGTTCTTGAACTATGCCAAGAAAAACAGCTCATTGCGCACGCTGATGCAGGAGCCAAGCCGTGTTCTTGGCTTGGAGGCCAGGATCGAGGAATACAAGCCAATCACCCATGCTTCCCTGCTCATCCTTACCTCCGAGAAAAGCATCAAGATCAATGACGACATGTCGGTGCAACCCCAAGGTAAGATCAGGGAAGAAAATGCTAATGCCCAGCTCATCAAGTACGCACGAAAGCTCGCTATTGTGTTTAACGGTGAAAATGTTGTTTCTGTTTACAGGTCGTTGGGGTTGAAATCGCTATGAACTGCTATGTAAGGTATATCGGCGTCGTTGACAAAGACGACCGGATTCATGCTGTGGAGTTTACTCAGGGTCTGAACATCATTACCGGGAAGTCTTCGACAGGTAAGAGTGCGATCCTGGAGATCTTCGACTATTGCCTAGGCAGCAGCGAAGACACTATCCCTGATGGCAAGCTGACCGAGCGTGGCAAGACATTTTTCACCGTCCTGCAATTCCCTACGCTGACTTTGGTAACAGGGCGTACAGCAGCTTCCAAACGCTGCTTCTTGCGTGAAGTCACTGGGACAGAGGCGGACAACATTCTTGAGCTCATGGGGCACGTCGAATACTTCTTCGATGAACGACACTTTATTCACAAAGATCAGTTCTTGAAGAGCCTAGGCAAGTTCTTCGGTATCACGATGGAGAACATTGATACAGACCCAATGTATAAGCAGGTCACGGGGGCCAAAGGTGCGACGCCGTCCGTGCGAAGCTTCCCGTCATTTATGCTGCAGCACCAGAATCTGGTCGCGAATAAGCATGCGATTTTCTACCGTTTTGATGAGAAGGTTAAACGAGACCAGGCGATCGACCACTTCAAGATTCTCATGGGGATCGTGAAGGAAGATTACTTTGATGTGTATAAAGATCTGACCGAGGCGTCCTATGAGCTTCGGCGTGTTGAGCTGAAAATACCGAAAGACGACAAAGCGCGAGAGATGGCCATCGCGAAATTCAACAGACTGCTGAATCAGTATCAAGCTCTTGCAGGAAAGCCCCTCTTCGACATGACGGCAGATGAAATTTTCCTCAAGCCAAAGGAAGCGCTCAGGCTTATGCTCGCGACCCCAGTTTTTGTGGATGGTCTAGCCGACGACTACGAGAAAACCCTCAACTCCTTGCGTGACCAGAAAGCCAAGCTTGTGGCCGAACTACGCTCAGCCATTGGCCGGCTGAACCTGCTGGAACGGTCAGTCGAGCAGGTCAAGGGGATCGGCACCTCGTATGCGTCACTGACAGTCCCTCGTTCCACGAGCTTTGATCACACATTCTGCCCCGTTTGTGAGTCGCACTCCGACATTCCCGAAGATCAGGCGAACAAGCTCACTCAGGCGATTGAGTGGCTCAATACCGAGTTGAGGCTTTCCTCCTACGCCCGAGAGAGCTTGGGGCAGGAGAGTCGTGATCTGAGAAAGGAGATCAAGGAAATTCGGCTGAAGCTGAAGAGCGTTCAAACCTCGCTCAAACCTTTCGAGGAGCATGATAGGCGGGTTGCTGAAGCAAGCTCGCTCGAAGATGCGCCGAAAAAGGCCAAGCTGTTACTTGAGATCGCTATCGAAGAGTTCATCGAGAATCCGCCATCTGACCTCAAGAAGATGAAGGCGTATTGGGCAGAGCAGGTCAAGAAGTACCAGGAGCTTCTGGATAAGTATGACGTTGATATCGAGCTGGATCGGTTATCTCGGGATATCAACAAAAAAATGAAGGAGATCGGTCAGCGGTTCCATTTCGAGGAGACCTACAGGAAGGGCTCCCTGCGATTTGATATTAATACGTTTGACCTGTGGCACGAGAAAGAGGCGCACAAGAAAGTGTTTCTCCGCTCGATGGGCAGTGGTGCCAACTGGGTGTACTCACACCTCACCCTGTTTATGGCGCTACATTACCAGTTCGCTGCTTGGGGGGACAAATGTGCAATCCCCCCCATCCTATTTCTGGATCAACCCACTCAGGTGTACTTCCCTTCCAAGGATGAGGGCGAGGAGTTCGAAGCCGAGAATTTGCGGGCCGAGGACACCCTGGGTGTAGAACTGCATGATGACATCGATGCTGTGTCGAACATGTTCACGCAGATGGCGCATTTCTGTGATGATACGGCGCGTGAGACGGGCGTGATGCCACAGATCATCGTCTGCGATCACGCCGATGGACTCAATCTCGGACAGGATTACAACTTCAAGGATTTCGTGCGGGCGAAATGGCGCCACCGTGGGTTCATTGCGGACTGACTGATCGCTATGGAGCTAATCGGTGGCTATGGAAGGTTGCCGAAAGCTCCAGATCTAGATAACAGCGGCACGTCCCGGTCCCGAACCAGTCTGTATTTCTGGCTTTCGGATTCAGAGTGGTAGTGTGCACTGCTCATCGTCCAGAAATCAGCCCGGTATTAAGCGCATTAGGTTACACGGTAAAGTCTGCGGATGGTTTTTTCCCGGCGATGGCGAGCCTGTTTTCGAATAAGTAAAAACGGGTCGTCCTTCGACCCATTTTACTGTCTAACAGCCTAATTTCAGAAACGATAACTGAATCTGGATAGCCACTGGTTTAGCAGGCATATTAGTAAGCATCTTTCAACTTGGCAAAAAATACCAACTTCCGTTTTTGGCACTACGGGGATGAAATTTAAAGCCTCATTTAACACTGTATTAAAGCAGGAACTGTTATTAGTTATCCGTCACCCTACTAACCTCATTCCTTTCATACCGCCCTCAATCATACTTCCACAATCAGCTGCCATCACAAAATCAGCCCACCACTGCATCATTGGCCGCCGCTGCTCAAGATAATCGCTGCGGTTATAGGCACGCCGAACCTCGTTCTTATCCACATGAGCAAGAGCCGCCTCAATAATATCGGGTGGAAAACCCTGCTCATTAAGGGCTGTACTAGCAATAGATCGCAGTCCGTGTGAAACAAGCACCCCGCCAAAACCTGCGCGTTTTAGCGATGCGTTAACGGTCTGACTGTTCATCGGCTGGTTTGGCTTGATGCGGCTGGGAAAGATAAATTCTCGATTTCCACTTATCGGCTTCATCATCTCCAATATCGCAATTGCTTCATCTGACAATGGAACAGTATGGTCGCGCTTCATTTTCATGCGTGCTGCAGGAATCTTCCACTCGCGCGCTTCTATGTCTATCTCTTCCCAGCGAGCTTCAGCCGCTTCGGCAGGGCGGGTAATTGTAAGAAGTTGCCACATGAACAGGCAGCGTGTGGAAAGACTCATGCTGGCTGTTCGCATTGTCTGCATCAGTTGAGGTAGCTGATCCGGTCGAATGCTTGGCATGTTCTTCTTCTGCGGCTTCTCAAAGGCCTTGCCAATGTTGATACTGGGCACCGCATCAATCAGACCTGTATTTTGAGCATAGATCATGACTTCATTAATGCGCTGGCACAGGCGACGAACGGTTTCCAGTGCTCCTCTGGCCTGAACCGGTTGGACGGCCTGAACCAATGTGTGAGCTTTAATATCTGTAACGCTAACCTCGCCAATCACAGGAAAGACATCTCTTTCAAGAGAGCGCCAGATATCGTCGGCATAGTCCTCTGTCACGCTGGCTTTCTTCACATTCCACCATCGTTCAGCTACGAGCTGGAAAGTATTGGTTTTAGCTTCAAGCGAACTACGAAGTTGTTCTTGCTGATGTTCCTGTGGATCGATTTGTTTCGCCAGGAGAGAGCGTGACTCTGCCCGGTAGTTTCTGGCATCGGCAAGCGTAACTGACGGGTAGGGGCCTATGCTCTTCTTCGCACGTTTCTTGGTGACAGGGCGAATGTAGCGAAACTGCCAGATTTTACTCCCGCTGGATTTGATAAGTAGCTCAAGGCCATCGCCATCATAGAGAACGTAGTCCGCTTCCTTGGGTTTAGCAGATTCGATTTCTTTAACGGATAGAGGTTTGGTTTGTCTTGCCATTGCCGGGTTTCCATAGTTTTAGGCACCTCAAAAACAATAAAGCTTTATGAGGTGCCTAACAAGGTGCCT
>Ga0058691_1000133_pt1 | contig 66682 bp, 59 predicted proteins | sample AgamicAtPrz_FD_55051 | JGI IMG/M metagenome (GOLD analysis project Ga0058691, IMG submission 55051) | Agave microbial communities from Guanajuato, Mexico - At.P.rz | ecosystem: Host-associated > Plants > Phyllosphere > Phylloplane/Leaf | place: Guanajuato, Mexico | collected 2012-05-28
TGACCCCATGCCGAACTCAGAAGTGAAACGCCGTAGCGCCGATGGTAGTGTGGGGTCTCCCCATGCGAGAGTAGGGAACTGCCAGGCATCAAATAAAAAAGCCCTGAACGACCGTTCAGGGCTTTTTGCCATTTCCGATTCAGGAAAATATCGCTTCTTTCTTTAAAGCCGCTCTCTTATCTCTTACGTGACAGCCGATTAAGGTTCAGGCGGGGGATAAAAAAACCTCTGCCAGCGCGGCAGAGGCGGGGGATAAGCCTGCTTTAGTGAATAACCTGTGACAGAAACGCGCGGGTGCGTTCAGATTGCGGATTAGAGAAGAACGTATCAGGCGGTGCCATCTCAACAATCTCTCCGCGATCCATAAAGATCACACGGTCAGCCACCGTACGGGCAAAACCCATCTCATGCGTCACGCAAAGCATGGTCATGCCGTCTTCGGCTAACCCAATCATGGTATCAAGCACCTCTTTCACCATCTCGGGATCGAGCGCTGAGGTGGGCTCATCAAATAACATAATCTTGGGTTTCATACACAGGGATCGCGCAATCGCTACGCGCTGCTGCTGGCCACCCGAAAGCTGGCCGGGAAACTTGTGCGCATGTTCAGCAATACGCACGCGTTCCAGATAGTGCATAGCCAGCGCTTCCGCTTCCTTCTTCGGCATTTTACGCACCCAAATCGGCGCTAAAGTACAATTTTGCAACACGGTCAAATGCGGAAAAAGATTGAAGTGCTGAAACACCATACCCACTTCGGTACGCACACGTTCAATATTACGTACGTCGTCGTTGAGGTGAATCCCATCGACAACAATGCGCCCCTGTTGGTGCTCTTCAAGATGGTTGATACAGCGAATGGTCGTAGATTTACCGGAGCCTGAAGGCCCGCACAGTACAATACGTTCCCGGGGTTTCACCTGGAGATTAATGTCTTTCAGCACGTGAAATTGGCCGTACCATTTGTTCACGTTCTCAAGCGAAATCATCAGCGCATCCGCTGCGTTAGTCATTACTTGTGTCATTTGAAACCTCAGTGCGATTTACGCCCGGTGTGGAAGCGCCTTTCCAGATACTGGCTATAGCGCGACATGCTGAAACAGAAAACCCAGTAGACCAATGCCGCAAACACATACCCTTCGGTCGACATGCCCAACCAGGCGGGGTCGACGGTGGCTTGCTGCACGCTACTGAAAAGATCAAACAGGCCAATAATGATCACCAAACTGGTGTCTTTAAACAGGGCAATAATGGTGTTCACCAAGCCTGGAATCGTTAATTTGAGCGCCTGTGGCAGGATCACTAATCCCTGCGTTTTCCAGTAGCCCAGCGCCAGCGATTCTGCCGCTTCATACTGTCCTTTTGGCAACGCCTGCAAACCGCCGCGCACGACCTCAGCCACATAGGCAGACTGGAATAAAATGACGCCAACCAGTGCGCGCACGAGCTTGTCGATCGTGGTGCCTTCCGCCATAAACAGCGGCAGCATCACTGAGGACATAAACAAGACGGTGATCAAAGGCACGCCGCGCCAGAATTCGATAAAAATCACCGACAGCGTGCGTACCACCGGCATCGACGAGCGGCGTCCCAGTGCCAGCAAAATGCCCAGTGGCAGCGCGCCCGCAATGCCCACCGAGGCGATAATCAGCGTCAGCGTTAAGCCGCCCCACTGGCGGGTTTCAACGCGTTCAAGCCCCAAGTAACCGCCATACAATAAAAGCCAGACCACCACGGGATAGAACACTGCCCAGCAGGCGATATAACGTCCACGGCGCGGTAACGCGCGGATAAACATCGGCACGATAGAAAGCAGGCCAATCACCAGCGCCAGATTAATGCGCCAGCGCAGTTCATGCGGATAAAGGCCATACATAAACTGACCAAAACGTGCGTGGATAAACACCCAGCAGGCACCCTCTTTGGTACAGTCGGCACGGGTCTCACCTATCCAGTTGGCCTGGAAAATGAGCCAGTTTAGAGCCGGTGGGATCACGCTCCAGATAATCCAGAGGCTAAACAGCGTCAGAAATGTGTTCAGCCAGCTGGAAAACAGATTTTTGCGCGCCCAGAGCCACGCTTTACCGAGCGGATTAGCAGATACCGGCGGTGTTTCATGAGTGGTAACAGACATACAGATCCCGTTCTCTTAACGCTCGACCAGCGCGATTTTGCGGTTATAGAGGTTCATCAGCAGCGAAATGCTCAGGCTGATAATCAGGTAGACCGCCATCGTGATGGCAATGGTTTCGATCGCCTGGCCCGTTTGGTTAAGTACCGTCCCGGCAAACAGCGACACCATATCGGGATAGCCAATGGCCGCTGCCAGCGAGGAGTTTTTCACAATGTTCAGGTACTGGCTGGTGAGCGGTGGAATGATTACCCGCATTGCCTGCGGAATGATCACCTGCCGCAGCGTGACCGGATTGGGCAGACCCAGCGAACGCGCCGCTTCACTCTGACCATGCGGAACCGACTGAATGCCGGCGCGGATCACTTCAGCGATGAAAGAAGAGGTGTAGATCGACAGTGCCAGCGTCAACGCCGCCAACTCTGGAATCATCGCGAATCCTCCCCGGAAGTTAAACCCGCGCAGCGTTGGGACATCCCAATGCGTTGCCGCGCCAAACAGCGTATGGGCAATGAGCGGGAGCAGCACCAGCAGGCCAACCGCAGCAGGCCACGTACGACGAAGCTGACCGGTTTTGAGTTGATGTTTACGGTTGAAGCGGAACAGGGCAACACAGCCGGCAATCGCCAGCGCGAGCGCAATCACAAACGGCCAGGTGCCGGGCGCGTAAGTTGGCCATGGGATATACAAGCCGCGGTTGCTGACAAACGCCAAATCGAAAGCATTAAGCGCCTGACGCGGTCCCGGTAAATTGCGCAGCACAGCAAAATACCAGAAGAAAATTTGCAGCAGCGGCGGAATGTTTCGAAACGTTTCGATATAAATCGTAGAAAGCTTACGCAGCAGCCAGTTCTCAGAGAGCCGGGCGAGGCCAATGGCAAACCCCAGCACGGAAGCGAACACAATACAGAGCGCAGAGACCAGCAGCGTATTGGTCAACCCCACTAAAAAAACGCGCGCGTAGGTGTCGCCTTCGGTGTAGTCGATCAGATGTTGGACGATGCCAAAGCCTGCGCTGCGCTCCAGAAAGCCGAAGCCAGACGTGATGCCACGATTAGCCAGATTGATGATGGTGTTGTGGATCAGATATCCCACGACGGCGATCACAGCGACAATAGCGATGAGTTGGTAAAGCCAGGCGCGAACCGCAGGATTACCGAATGAAAAATCCCTTTTTACGGTTGGGCGTTGCGACATGTTAAAACCTCAGTCAAGAAAACGTCTGGGCACCGCAGGTGCGCGGTGCCCGACTTGCAGCGCAGAACTTAGCGTACTGGCGGGGCGTACTGAATGCCGCCTTGATTCCAGAGCGCATTCTGGCCACGCGCAATTTTCAGCGCGCTGTCTTTGCCGACGTTGCGGTCAAACACTTCCTGATAGTTACCCACTTGCTTAATGATGTTGTAAGCCCACTTGTTATCCAGCTTCAGGTCTTTGCCGAAGTCGCCTTCAGCGCCTAACAGATGGGCCATATCTGGGGTGGCAGGCTTCGCCACTTTGTCATCCACGTTTTTAGAGGTGATGCCCATTTCTTCTGCATTAAGCATCGCGAACAAGGACCATTTCACGATGGTGAACCAGTCATCATCACCGCGACGCACCACCGGGCCCAGCGGCTCTTTGGAGATCACTTCCGGCAGTACGATGAAATCGTCAGGCTTGCCCAGCTTGATACGCAGCGCATAGAGCTGAGACTGGTCAGAGGAAAGGGTATCGCAGCGGCCGCTGTCGAGTGCCTTGGCCGACTCATCAGAGCGATCGAAGGTCACTGGCGTGTACTGCATGTTGTTGGCTTTGAAATAGTCGGCCACGTTCAGCTCGGTATCGGTACCCGCCTGAATACACACGGTGGCGCCGTCCAGCTCTTTGGCGCTCTTCAGGCCTGCTTTTTTGTGCGTCAGGAAGCCGATGCCGTCGTAATAGTTAACGCCCGCGAACAGGAAGCCCATGCCGCCGTCACGCGATGACGTCCAGGTGGTATTGCGCGAAAGAATATCCACTTCGCCCGACTGCAGAGCGGTGAAGCGCTCTTTTGCCGTCAGTGGCGTGTATTTCACTTTGCTTGCATCACCAAACACGGCGGCAGCCGTAGCGCGGCACACGTCCACGTCGATACCGGTGAATTTACCGCTGGCGTCAGCATAGGAAAAGCCAGGCAGGCCGTCGCTGATGCCGCATTGCACGAATCCCTTCTTCTTAATGGCGTCCAGCGTGGCGCCCGCATGTGCTTGTTGAGCTACGGCCAAAAGTGAGGCTGCGGCAACCAGGGTAGAAAGCATCATTTTTTTCATAAAGCATCCTGTGTAGCGTGGTCGTGTGTTGTTATGTTTGCACGCACTTTGTTGTGCGCTGTTATCTGTCTGCGGCTGTTGCCATCCACGAGTTTGCAAACCTGATGCCAGGTTTGCGAAGTCCTGAATTTAAGGGGAAAACGTTTCTCTGCCAGGCGGTATCAGAAGATTCTGACTACTATCGCGCACCAAAAGGCGGCATGACGAGACGACGCGATCACATTTAGTGCAAAAAGTTTCACGTCAGTGAAGCAGTGTGAGCTATCGCTCATGAGGAAATGTACGTTTTTATAGCGTTGCGGCTGAAACAGCGCAGGATCACATATGACGCGGGATGCGGGGCCTTTCAAACGCCCGCGAGAGATGCTTCATAACAGGGCAACGAAGCGGCAGCGCAGGTAAAGACGTGACGGCAGTGATTGCAACTATCGTTACCATTTGCGCGACAACTGTTTCATCGGGTGTGAGCAGGTGGAGAGGGCGGGGCAGATCACAAACAAAAACGCCAACCCGGAGGTTGGCGTCAGTACAGCGAGAACCAATCAGTTCATGCCGTATTTTTTTAGCTTCTTACGCAGAGTACCACGGTTGATACCCATCATCAGCGCTGCGCGAGTCTGGTTGCCACGGGTGTACTGCATCACCATGTCCAACAGAGGCTGCTCAACTTCAGCCAGCACCAGCTCATACAGGTCACTTACATCTTGACCGTTCAGTTGAGCAAAATAGTTCTTCAGTGCTTGTTTAACCGAATCACGCAGTGGCTTTTGCGTCACCTGATCCTGTGAGTTAACGGTAGAAACAGTCAGTACGTCAGAATTTACGCGTTGTTCGAACATAGTTCTTTCAGCTCTTTATTTCGTTTACGCAAGATTTTCGAAGTATGCCTCCAACGCCTCCAGCTGTTCGCTGGCATCCTCTATGGCGTTGAATGTGCGCCGAAACTGGTCATTAGGGGCATGCTCCTGCAAATACCAGGAGACGTGCTTTCGCGATATACGGTATCCCTTGCCTGGACCATAAAAGTCGTGCAGCTCACGTATATGCGCAACGAGCATACGCTTCACCTCTGCCAGCGGCAGCGGCGCAAGCAGCTCCCCAGTGTCCAGATAATGCTGGATTTCCCGGAAGATCCACGGTCTTCCCTGAGCCGCGCGGCCTATCATCAGGGCATCGGCCCCCGTATAGTCAAGCACGGCTCTGGCTTTATGCGGGTCAGTTATGTCGCCATTCGCGATAACGGGAATGGTGACACTCTGCTTAACTGTCCGAATGCTGTCGTATTCAGCTTCCCCGTTGAACAGGCAGGCACGAGTGCGTCCATGTATCGTCAGGGCCTGAATGCCACAGCGTTCAGCCAATTGGGCAATCTCTACACAGTTACGGTTTTCCGTATCCCAGCCGGTGCGAATCTTCAGCGTAACGGGCACATCCACTGCGTTAACCACGGCGGTGAGAATAGATTTCACCAGCTCGGGATACTGCAGCAGCGCTGAGCCTGCCATCTTGCGATTCACTTTTTTGGCCGGGCAACCCATGTTGATATCGATGATCTGCGCGCCAGACGCCACGTTAATACGCGCGGCCGCCGCCATATCATCGGGATCGCAACCTGCTATCTGCACGGCGCGAACGCCGGGCTCGTCACTGTGCACCATACGCAAACGGGATTTGTCACTGGCCCAGACTTCAGGGTTAGATGACAGCATCTCGGAGACCGCCATACCGGCGCCGTTCTCAAAACAGAGCGTGCGGAACGGCCTGTCGGTAATCCCGGCCATCGGCGCAGCAATGAGTCGATTACGTAGCTGGTGGTGTCCAATGCGCATGAAGAAGAAGTGACCGTAACTGTTCGCAAGGCGGCGTATATTACGCATTTTTTACCGAAGATGAAAGGCCAAACTTTGAACAATTCGCCGTAAATAACGGGATAAAGACGGTTAAACAGCAGTCAATTTTTTAATTATTATTAATATTCAATTACTTAAAAAAATACGCTGAAATTGTGAACAAAAATTTTTCTCAAAACATGGCGTAAATCACAACATAAAAAGCGCCACATCAGGCAATTAACCAGAGATATGACGCCCAGGTGGTGCTTTATTGCGCAACTTGATTGCGGCCGGAACGTAATTAACAGGCCAGGTCGCGCTTTGGTTTAGCTCAAGATAAAAGCAGGGCGGCGTAACCGACCTGCTTTTATATTAGCGCCGCACGCCGGTAATGCGGCACCACTCCTCTTTTTCCGCCACCGGATCGAGCGCGAAGCGATCGGCATAGGCTTCGCAAACGCTCTCCGCCTGGCTGGCCAGCACGCCGGAAAGACCCAAATGGCCGCCTGCTTTCGGCAGCACGCCAATCAGCGGCGCCAGCTCGCGCAGCGGACCGGCGAGAATATTGGCGACCACGACGTCGGCCTGCAGGTTCTCAGGCTGTTGATGCGGCAGGTAGAGCGACAGGCGATCGGCGACGCCGTTGCGCTCTGCATTATCGCGGCTGGCCTGGATCGCCTGCGGATCGATATCGATGCCGATCGCCTGCGCCGCGCCCAGCTTCAGCGCGGCAATCGCGAGAATGCCGGAACCGCAGCCGAAATCGATCACCGTTTTGCCCGCCAGATCCAGGCCGTCCAGCCAGGTGAGGCAGAGGGACGTGGTCGGGTGCGTGCCGGTGCCGAACGCCAGGCCCGGATCGAGCATTACGTTAACAGCGTCAGGATCCGGCACGTCGCGCCAGCTTGGGCAGATCCAGAGGCGCTCGCCGAAGCGCATCGGATGAAAGTTATCCATCCACTCGCGCTCCCAGTCTTTATCTTCGATCTGTTCGATCTTATGGCGAAAGCCAGATCCCAGCAGAGGATGCTGGCTCAGCTCTGCGACCACATCCTCCATCTCCGTTTCCGCGTCGAACAGGCCGATCACGTCGGTATCGCCCCACAGGCGCGTTTCGCCCGGCAGCGGCTCGTAAACCGGATTATCGTGCGTATCCTGAAAGGTCACGGAGACCGCGCCGCTCTCCATCAGCGCATCGCTGAGGGGTTCGGCGTGCTCGCCGGTACTGTTAATCTTGATTTGAATCCATGGCATAGCGTTTCTCTTTATTCCAGCGCGGCATCAGGCGCGCGGCCAAACAGATTACCGACCAGAAAAGCCAGCAGGCTTATGGTCAATGACGGAACGATAGGGTGAAAGCCACCCCATTGAATATTGAGGCTGGCAAGCAGCGTGTAGCTCCCGGCACCCGCCAGCATGCCGGAGATGGCGCCGGCAGCGTTGGCGCGCGACCAGTAAAGGCCAAGCACCAGCGGCCAGAGGAAAACGGCTTCCAGACCGCCGAAGGCCAGCAGATTGAGCCAGATAATCATATCCGGCGGATTCCACGCCGCCAGCAGCAGCAGCACGCCCAGCAAGAAGGTAATGGTGCCCGATAGCAAGCGCAGGCGCGCTTCGTTTTCACTCTGCTGCGGCGCGATGCGCAGATAGAGATCTTTGATCAGGGTAGCGGAAGATTGCAGCAGCTGCGCGTTGATGGTCGACATGATCGCCGCCATCGGCGCGGCGAGAAATACGCCCGCAGCCATCGGCGGCAGCACGGTGATCATCAGCGTCGGGATGACGCGATCGGGAATAGTGAGATCCGGCAGAATCGCCCGGCCGAGCGCGCCGGCCAGATGCATGCCGAGCATCAGCACCACTACCACGATGGTGCCGAGAATAATGCCGCGATGCATCGCTTTGCTGTCTTTATAAGAGATGCAGCGCACGGCGGTATGCGGCAGGCCGATAACGCCGAAGCAGACCAGCACCGCAAAGGAACTAAGGAAGGTCGGATTGATAACGTTGCCGACCCCTTCCGGCGACACCAGCTGCGGATCGATGGCGCGCAGTTTGGTCACCGCCGTGTCGAGCCCGCCCGCCTGATGAATCACGGCGAACAGCAGCAGAAAGGTGCCCACCAGCATCACCAGGCCCTGCATAGCGTCGTTGAGCACGCTGGCGCGAAAGCCGCCGAAAGCGGTGTAGAGCGCAATAGTGCCGCCGAAAATCAGCAGGCCGGTATCGTAAGGAATGCCCGCGGCGGTTTCCAGCAGGCGCGCGCCGCCGATAAACTGCACCGTCATCGCGCCGATAAAGGCCACCAGCAGGCTGATGCTCGCCAGCCAGATCAGCAGCGTGCTGCGATAGCGGGCATAAAGCATATCGTTTAGCGTCACCGCGTTATAGCGGCGCGCCAGAATAGCGAATTTCTTCCCTAACACGCCAAGCGACAGCCAGACCGCCGGCACCTGAATCATCGCCAGCAGCACCCAGCCGAGTCCATATTTATAGGCCGCGCCGGGGCCGCCGATAAACGAACTGGCGCTGATATAGGTGGTGGTGACGGTCATCGCCAGCACAAAACCGCCCATAGAGCGGCTGCCGAGAAAATATTCAGTGAGAAAACTGCCCTGGCGCTGTTTGCGCATGGCAAACACCGACAGCCCGGCGATCAGCACCAGGTAAGCCAGCAGCGGAAGAATGATTTCAGTTTCCATCGTTATCCTCTAACGGCATATCGCGGAACACCAGACGTACCATCAGCCAGCACAGCACGATAAACAGCAGCGGGGCAAACACGCAGGAGAGTTCAAACCAGTGCGGCAGACCGGTCACGCCGGCCTCATCGCCGCCCAGCCACGCGGAGACGCCCCAGACGGCCAGATAGGCGAGCGTCAGGTAGAGCGCCCAGCGCGCCTCTTTATTCGCTTGCAGAAAACGCCAGTCCATTATGCAACCTCTACGGCGACAAAAATGAAAAAGGCCGGTATCACCGGCCTGGTCTTGTTGACAAGGTGCCAACCTGGGCGCTGTCAGCAGTCAGTAACCCCGCCGGCATCGCCCTTGCTGTTGCGCTTACTTATCGTACAGTCCGAGTTTCTTTTCCAGATAGTGGATGTTGGTGCCACCCTGCTGGAAGTATTCGTCGGACATAATGCGCATTTGCAGCTCGATATTGGTCTTGATGCCGTCGATGATCAGTTCAGCCAGCGCATTTTTCATGCGGGCGATCGCCACGTCGCGGGTTTCGCCATAGCAGATCAGCTTGCCGATCATGGAATCATAGTACGGCGGCACGCTGTAGCCGGCGTAAATATGTGATTCCCAACGCACGCCAAAACCGCCTGGCGCGTGGAAACGGGTGATTTTGCCCGGGCTCGGCAGGAAGGTGTTGGGATCTTCGGCGTTGATACGGCACTCGACCGCATGGCCGCGAATGATCACGTCTTCCTGCTTGATAGAGAGCGGCTGACCGGCAGCGATGCGCAGCTGCTCTTTGATCAGATCCACGCCGGTGATCATCTCGGTAACCGGATGCTCGACCTGAATACGGGTGTTCATCTCGATAAAGTAAAACTCGCCGTTTTCATACAGGAACTCGAAGGTGCCTGCGCCGCGGTAGCCGATTTCGATACAGGCGTTAGAACAGCGCTCGCCGATATAGCGACGCAGTTCCGGCGTAATGCCCGGCGCTGGCGCTTCTTCGACCACTTTCTGGTGGCGACGCTGCATAGAGCAGTCGCGCTCGGCCAGATAGATCGCGTTGCCCTGGCCGTCGGCCAGTACCTGAATCTCGATATGACGCGGATTCTCGAGGTACTTCTCCATGTAGACCATGTCGTTGTTGAAAGCCGCTTTGGCTTCCGCTTTCGTCATGTTGATGGACTGCTCGAGCTCTTTATCGCTGCGCACGACGCGCATGCCGCGACCGCCGCCGCCGCCGGACGCTTTGATGATGACCGGATAACCGATACGCTTAGCGATAGCGCGGTTTTTCTCCATGTCGTCGCCCAGCGAGCCGTCGGAACCGGGTACGGTCGGCACGCCCGCTTTTTTCATCGCGTTGATGGCGGAAACTTTATCGCCCATCAGGCGGATGGTGTCCGCTTTCGGGCCGATAAAGATAAAGCCGGAACGCTCAACCTGCTCGGCGAAATCGGCATTCTCAGAGAGGAAGCCGTAGCCGGGGTGGATGGCGACCGCGCCGGTAATCTCGGCGGCGGAGATCAGCGCCGGGATGTTGAGATAGCTTTTAACTGACTGTGCCGGGCCGATGCAGACGGTTTCGTCCGCCAGCAGCACGTGTTTCAGATCGCGGTCTGCGGTGGAGTGCACCGCCACGGTCTTGATGCCCAGCTCTTTACAGGCGCGGAGAATACGCAGCGCGATTTCACCGCGGTTAGCAATGACAATTTTATCCAGCATGGTGCGCCTCGTTATTCGATGACGACCAGCGGCTCGTCAAATTCAACCGGCTGGCCGCTTTCGACCAGAATGGCTTTCACGACGCCAGATTTATCGGCTTCGATCTGGTTCATCATCTTCATCGCTTCNACGATGCAGAGCGTGTCGCCNGCGTTAACTTTCTGTCCGATTTCAANAAAGGCTTTCGCGTCCGGGCTCGGCGTGCGATAGAAGGTGCCGACCATCGGCGAACGCACNATNTGGCCGCTGATTTCAGCAGGCTTGGCGGACTCTACGACCGGCGCTGCGATCGGCGCGACGGCGGTGGCTAACGCAGGCTGCGGAGCTGGCGCAGCGTAAGCCTGCTGCATAACGGGATAACCCACATTGGCAGGTGCACGGCTGATACGAACGGACTCTTCGCCCTCAGAAATTTCCAGCTCAGCGATGCCGGATTCTTCAACCAGTTCGATCAGTTTTTTAATTTTACGAATATCCATGAGTGTGGTTCCGTACTCTGTTTAATTGGAGTGAGACAGGCGTTTTACTGCCGTTTGTAAAGCCCATGAGTAGCCGTCGGCGCCTAAACCGCAAATGACGCCGGCGGATACGTCGGAAAGATAGGAGTGATGGCGGAAAGGTTCACGCGCGTGCACGTTAGAGAGGTGCACCTCGATAAAAGGAATGCTTACCGCCAGAAGGGCATCGCGCAATGCTACGCTGGTGTGCGTAAATGCAGCGGGATTAATGATGATGTAATCCACATTGCCTCTGGCCTCATGAATGCGATCGATCAGCTGATATTCCGCATTGGACTGCAAATGACTCAGTTCCACATCGAGCTGGTCCGCCTGCGCGGCTAAATCGCTGACGATTTGCTGCAGCGTCGCGCGACCATACTTTTCCGGCTCGCGCGTGCCCAGCAAATTAAGGTTGGGACCGTTCAAAAGCAGAATGTGAAATTTATGCGCCATCGTGCTGCCATCTCCCGCAATCATTGAGGCATCGCGTAAAATACCTTGCTATCTTCCGTTTGTCACCCGCCGCGCCCAAAAAGGCGACGCCGCGCGCAACAAAGCCGGGCATTATATCCGTTTCGGGGCAATTCGCAGCAAAATACTGGTCTTATCTGCGAAGTTGATCCAGCGTGGCCCGAAGGCCACACCTTTTATCAGAAATAACGGGAAGAAGACAACTTAGCGTGGCAACCACTGACGAAACTTTTTGTAACGCCACGCTAACAACGCCAGTGCGCCCAGCGCGTAAAGCAGCGGCTGAGGCGAGAGCACCTTCACCGACCAGAGATAGTGAACCGGCGCGAGGATCGCCGCCAGATAGATAAAGTTATGCAGCGTTTGCCAGCGGCGGCCGAGTTTGCGCTGGGCGCGCTGGAACGAGGTCGCCGCGAGCGCCAGCAAAATCAGCCAGGTCAGGATGCCCAGCGTAAGATAGGGGCGCGTGACCAGCTCGCGGCCCAGCAGACCCAGGTTGTCGACGCCCAGCTCCAGCAGGTAGTAACTCAGCAGATGAAGAGAGGCCCAGACGAAGGTCCAGACGCCGAGCAGGCGGCGAGTGCGGATCAGCAATGGCTGTTTCGCGTAGCGCGTCAGCGGCGACACCAGCAGCGTGCCCAGCAGCAGCTTCAGCGCCATTCTGCCGGTGAAGTGCTGAATATCCTTCGCCGGGTCGGCGCTCAGCCAGCCCTGGTTCGCCGCCATAAAGAGATAGACCAGCGGCAAAAACGCCGCCAGATGCAGGACCGCCTTGAGCCAGACGATCTGTTTCAGCGTAAGGCGCACTCAGTAGTTCTCCCGCAAATCGAGCCCGCGATAGAGCGAGGCTACCTCGTCGGCGTAGCCGTTGAACAGCAGCGTCGGCTGACGCTTCACGCTGAGCGTGCCGCCGGGGCCGATAAAGCGTTCGGTCGCCTGCGACCAGCGCGGATGGTCGACGTGCGGATTAACATTGGCATAAAAACCATATTCGTTTGCCGCAATCTGATTCCAGGTCGTCGGCGGGCGATCGCGCGTCAGGGTAATCTTGACGATCGACTTAATGCCTTTAAAACCATATTTCCACGGCACGGTCAGGCGAATCGGCGCGCCGTTCTGCGGCGGCAGCGCTTTGCCGTACACGCCGGTGCTGAGCAGGGTGAGCGGGTGCATCGCCTCGTCAAGACGCAGTCCTTCCACGTAGGGGTAGTCCAGCCCGCCGCCGATAAAGCGATCTTTCTGCCCCGGCATCTGATCAGGCGCGTAGAGCGTCTGAAACGCGACGAAGCGCGCATTGCTGTTGGGCTCCGCCAGCTTCAGCAGCTTATTAAGCTCGAAACCGACCCAGGGCACGACCATCGACCAGGCCTCGACGCAGCGCATGCGATAGATTCGCTGCTCCATGGCGAACTTTTTGAAAATATCGTCCATGTTGAGCGTGATCGGCTTCGCTACTTCGCCGTCGATGGTCAACTGCCAGGGATCGGTTTTCAGCGTGCCGGCATTGGCGGCGGGGTCCGCCTTATCAAGGCCGAATTCATAGAAGTTGTTATAGCCGGCGACCTTATCTTCCGGCGTCAGCGTCAGGCTGGCCTGATACTTTTCCGGCTTGCTGAAGGTTAGCGGGCGTCCGGCAGGCGCGGCGGGGCGATCGTTGCCTTTGAACCAGCTCAGCACGTCTGCCTGCGCGACGCCGGGCATGCTGAGCGCCGCGGCGCTCAGGCCGAGAGTTTTCAGCACCTGGCGGCGCCGCATATTAAAGATGCTTTCCGGCGTAACGTCGGCTTCAGTCAGATATTTTGTGGGTTTCATCGCTCACCTCCCGGCTCGAATATGCCTTCCAGCATGATGACTATTGCCGATCGACGCGACTTTCGCCGCTAAAATATGAAATTTCCTGGCACGACGCGCCGATGAGAATGCGCCGAAAAGCTGAACGACCCGGGCTAACCGTTGTCTGGTACGGATATACTTGCTCATCTTACGCAGCGGCGCTGCCGCAGAGCGGGATTTATGCTATTTTGCTCGCGCTTGCGTCAGGCGCGGCGCAGGGCGGGCGTAAATGGGTCATTACCGCAGCGAACAGGCACAGGGATGCGATTAACCACGAAACTATCTGCGTTTATTACATTTTTAAGCTTACTGGCGATGTTTTTGATGCTGGTGGGCTGCGCTTTTAGCGTTTACTGGCTAACCCATCAGCGCGTCGAAGGACGCGTACAGACGCTAGCGACCGAAGTGGATCAGGCGCTGCTGAAGCAGTCGCCTGACGCGCTGCGCGACTGGCTGCAGCACACCATGACGGTGATGAATACCGAGCGGATCGAGCTGCGCAACGGCGACGGCATCCTGTTCCGGCTCAGCCGGCATGAAAATCCGATGCTGGAAGATGAAACCAACCGCTTTATCCAGTTCGACGTGCCGCTGGTTCATCAGCCGGGCGTAACGATGCGCGTCGTGGCGCTCGACCCAGCCAAAACCTGGTTCCAGTCCTTTACCGGCGTCTATACCCTGGCGGCGATCCTCTTTGTCGTACTGGTGATGAGCCTGCTGCTGTTTATGATGCACTGCTGGCTCAACCGCCAGTGGCGCGGCATGGAGCGGCTGGAGAAACGTGCCGAGGCGATCCTGGCGGGCGAGCGGACGCAGCTGCGCAAAGGCGACGTCGACGAGTGGCCGCCGCGCGCCAGCAGCGCCATCGACGTGCTGCTGAACGATCTGCAGGAGGCGGGCGAGCAGCGCCTGCGTATCGACACGCTGATTCGCGCCTTTGCCGCGCAGGATAGCCGCACCGGCCTCAACAACCGGCTCTTTTTTGACAATCAGCTGGCGACGCTGCTGGAAGACCAGGAAGATGTCGGCACGCACGGCGTGGTGATGATGGTGCGCCTGCCCGATCTCGATATGCTCAATGAGACCCTGGGAACGACGCTGGTGGATGAGTATCTCTACGATCTGGTCAATATGCTCTCGACCTTCGTACTGCGCTACCCCGGCGCGCTGCTGGCCCGCTACTTTCGCAGCGACTTTGCGGTGCTGCTGCCGCACCGCAGCCTGAAAGAGGCTAACAGCATCGCGGATCAGCTCATTAACGCCGTCGATTCGCTGCCGCCGATGCGCATGGTGAACCGCGACGATCTGATTCATATCGGCATCAGCGCCTGGCACAGCGGGCAGAGCGTGTCGCAGGTAATGGATAACGTCGAGATGGCGACGCGGCGGGCGACGCTGCTGGGCGGCAATAACTGGTCCAACGGCGAAGGCAATCCTCTCGATGCCGGGCGCGGCAGCGTGCGCTGGCGAACCCTGCTGGAAAACACGCTGAGCCGCGGCGGTCCGCGTCTCTATCAGAAACCGGCGGTGCTGCTGGACGGCAGCGTGCATCACCGCGAACTGCTGATGCGTATCTTCGACGGCGATAAAGAGGTGCTGGCGGCGGAGTTTATGCCGCTGGTGCTGCAGTTCGGCATGGCGGACGGCTGGGACCGTCAGCTGGTCACGCGTATCGCCGCTCTGTCTGACGTCTGGCCTGACGAAACTCTGGCGCTGCCGATCAATATCGACTCGCTGCTGCAGCGTCCTTTCTTTAACTGGCTGCAGAACATGCTGCTGCAGTGCACTAAAGCGCAAAGAAAACGATTTTTATTTGAACTTGCTGAGGCAGATGTCTGTCAACACATCAACCGTTTAGCGCCGGTATTTCATGCGCTACAGGCGTTCGGCTGTCGTATTGCCGTCGATCAGGCGGGCTTAACCGTGGTGAGCAGCGCCTATATCAGGCAATTCCCCATCGATTTAATCAAGCTTGATCCTGGCCTGGTGCGCAATATCGATCGGCGCACCGAAAATCAGCTGTTCGTGCAGAGCCTGCTGGAAGTGTGCAAATCAGCCCAGACGCAGGTGTTCGCGACGGGCGTACGCACGCATGCGGAATGGCAGACGCTGATTGGCCTGGGCGTATCGGGCGGGCAGGGCGATCTCTTTGCGCCTTCGCTGCCGGTAAACAGTAATGTGAAAAAGTATTCACAACGCTATCATATTTAGCCATTTCCGGTGGCAACCACCTAAAGCCGGATCTGAGCGGCAGGAAGAGGCGGCGGCATCGCCAATATCCTGTGGCGGAAATGTTAGATTTTATGTCGAACGAGCGCGCCTGAACGGGCGTATGAAGCCAGTAAAACGGGTGAATACCGCCGTTTTGCACCCGTGAGTTCTCGTTGACGATCGTGTAAAGCCAAATTGGTCTATTTTTTCACCGAAGCAGAACGTTTTTGCGCCTTGTGGCGGCTTCGCGTGGTTGGTAAAGTAAGCGGATTTTATTTTCCGCCCCCAGCTTGCAGGATTATCCTTTAGATATGTTTAAAAAATTTCGTGGCATGTTTTCCAATGACTTGTCCATTGACCTGGGTACCGCGAATACCCTGATTTATGTAAAAGGACAAGGCATCGTGCTGAACGAGCCTTCCGTGGTTGCCATCCGCCAGGACCGTGCCGGTTCCCCAAAGAGCGTGGCGGCCGTTGGCCATGATGCAAAACAGATGCTCGGCCGTACGCCTGGTAATATTGCAGCGATTCGCCCGATGAAAGATGGCGTGATCGCAGACTTTTTCGTCACTGAAAAAATGCTGCAGCACTTTATTAAACAGGTGCACAGCAACAGCTTTATGCGTCCTAGCCCGCGCGTACTGGTGTGCGTGCCGGTCGGCGCGACCCAAGTAGAGCGTCGCGCTATCCGTGAATCCGCGCAGGGTGCGGGCGCGCGTGAAGTCTTCCTGATCGAAGAGCCGATGGCGGCCGCGATCGGCGCTGGCCTGCCGGTTTCAGAAGCGACCGGCTCTATGGTGGTCGATATCGGCGGCGGCACCACCGAAGTGGCGGTCATCTCCCTGAACGGCGTGGTTTATTCATCCTCTGTCCGTATCGGCGGCGATCGCTTCGACGAAGCGATCATTAATTATGTGCGCCGTAACTACGGCTCGCTGATCGGCGAAGCGACGGCAGAGCGTATCAAGCATGAGATCGGCTCCGCCTATCCGGGCGACGAAGTGCGCGAAATCGAAGTACGCGGCCGTAACCTCGCGGAAGGGGTGCCGCGCGGCTTTACGCTGAACTCTAATGAAATTCTGGAAGCGCTGCAGGAGCCGTTAACCGGCATCGTGAGCGCGGTAATGGTCGCGCTGGAGCAGTGCCCGCCGGAACTGGCGTCGGACATCTCCGAACGCGGCATGGTGCTGACCGGCGGCGGCGCGCTGCTGCGCAACCTGGATCGTCTGCTGATGGAAGAGACCGGCATTCCGGTGGTCGTCGCAGAAGATCCGCTGACCTGCGTGGCGCGCGGTGGCGGTAAAGCGCTGGAAATGATCGACATGCATGGCGGCGATTTGTTCAGCGAAGAATAATCGCCTCAATCGGCTGAGACCTGAATCGAAATGCGCAGGGAGTCGCGTGGAAGCTGACGCCGCGCGCGTCGGCGTCAGCTGTCCAGCCCAGGGAAGTACGGCGATGGCCGTACTTCCTTACCTGTTGTCGAGGAACACGCAGAATATATGAAGCCGATTTTTAGCAGGGGGCCTTCCCTGCAGTTGCGCCTGTTTTTGGCGGTGATAGTAGCCATCGCGATTATCGTCGCCGATAGCCGCCTGGGTTCGTTTACCCAAATCCGCAACTATCTGGACACATCGGTCAGTCCGTTTTATTTCCTGGCCAACGGCCCGCGTCAGATTCTTGACGGCATTTCCGGTTCGCTGGCGTCGCGCCAGCAGCTTGAGCTGGAGAATAAAGCCCTGCGCCGCGAGCTTTTCCTGAAAAACAGCGACCTGCTGATGCTGGGGCAATATAAGCAGGAAAACGCACGCCTGCGCGAACTGCTCGGTTCGCCGCTGCGTCAGGACGAGCACAAGATGGTGACGCAGGTGATCTCCACCGGCACCGATCCTTACACCGATCAGGTGGTGATCGACAAAGGCAGCGTCAATGGCGTCTATGAAGGCCAGCCGGTCATCAGCGACAAAGGCGTCGTCGGTCAGGTTATCGCCGTCGGCCAGGTGACCAGCCGCGTTCTGCTGATTTGCGACGCGTCGCATGCGCTGCCGATTCAGGTGCTGCGCAACGATATTCGCGTCATCGCGGCAGGCAACGGCTGCACCGAAGATCTGCAGCTGGAGCACCTGCCGGGCAACACCGATATTCGCGTCGGCGATATGCTGGTGACCTCGGGCCTGGGCGGCCGTTTCCCGGAAGGTTATCCGGTCGCGGTGGTCTCTTCCGTCAAGGTTGATACGCAGCGCGCCTATACCGTGATTCAGGCACGTCCGACCGCCGGTCTGCAGCGCCTGCGCTATCTGCTGCTGCTGTGGGGCGCGGATAAAAACGGCGACATGCCGATGGCGCCGGATGAAGTACACCGCGTCGCCAACGAACGCCTGATGCAGATGATGCCGCAGGTGTTGCCGCCAGCGGGCGAGATGGGGCCGCCTGCGCCGTCCGCGCAGATGGGGCCGCCAGCGCCAGCCAGCAGCGGCGGGACGCAAAGCGCGCCTGCTAACGCGCGCGGAGGCCAGCCTTGAGTCGTTACCGCAGCCAGGGTCGTTGGGTTATCTGGCTGTCCTTTCTTGTCGCCCTCGTGCTGCAGATCATGCCATGGCCGGAACAGCTCTATATGTTCCGGCCTTCATGGATCCTGCTTATCCTGGTTTACTGGGTGCTGGCGCTGCCGCACCGCGTCAACGTCGGCACCGGCTTCGTGCTGGGCGGGGTGATGGATCTGATCGCCGGATCCACTCTTGGCGTGCGCGCGCTGGCGCTCAGCATCATCGCCTATCTGGTCGCCTTTAAATTCCAGCTTTTCCGCAACTTAGCGTTGTGGCAGCAGGCGTTAATGGTTATGGTGCTGTCGCTGGCGGTGGATGTCATCGTCTTCTGGGCGGAATTTTTGGTGATCAACGTATCGTTCAGGCCGGAAATTTTCTGGAGCAGCGTTATCGACGGGATTCTCTGGCCCTGGCTATTCTTATTAATGAGAAAGATTCGTCGTCAGTTCGCTGTTCAGTAAGGAATTTTATGCTATCCCTCTATCTGGCTTCCGGTTCACCGCGTCGACGTGAGCTGTTGACGCAGCTTGGCCTGTCGTTTGAACGTCTCCATACCGATGTTGAAGAGCGACGCCGCCCTGATGAGGCGGCGGAAAGCTATGTGCGTCGCCTGGCGCATGATAAAGCGCGCGCCGGCGTCGCCGTGGCGGAGCAGGACCTGCCGGTGCTGGGCGCGGATACCATCGTGGTGCTCAACGGCGACGTGCTGGAAAAACCGCGCGACGCCGCCGACGCCGCCAGCATGCTGGCGCGGCTCTCCGGCCAGACGCATCAGGTGATGACCGCCGTTGCGCTGGCAGATCGCGAGCGCGTGCTCGACTGCTTAGTGACGACGGACGTGACCTTTCGCCTGCTGAGCGCGGCGGAGATCGCCGACTATATCGCGACCGGCGAGCCGATGGACAAAGCCGGCGCCTACGGAATTCAGGGCACAGGTGGAAACTTTGTCCGTAAAATTAATGGAAGCTATCACGCGGTTGTCGGATTGCCGTTGGTTGAGACAGGCGAGTTATTCAGCCATTTTCAGTCACTGCGTGCCGTAAGGGGATAACATGACGGCTGAATTACTGGTCAACGTCACGCCTTCCGAGACGCGCGTTGCCTATATCGACGGCGGCATTCTGCAGGAAATACATATCGAGCGCGAAGCGCGGCGCGGCATCGTCGGCAATATTTACAAAGGGCGCGTCAGTCGCGTTCTGCCCGGCATGCAGGCGGCCTTTGTCGACATCGGTCTGGATAAAGCCGCCTTTTTGCACGCCTCCGATATTATGCCGCACACCGAGTGCGTCGCCGGCGACGAGAAGAAAAACTTTATCGTGCGCGATATCGCCGAGCTGGTGCGGCAGGGACAGGATCTGATGGTGCAGGTGGTGAAAGATCCGCTCGGCACCAAAGGCGCGCGCCTCACCACCGACATCACGCTGCCGTCGCGCTATCTGGTCTTTATGCCAGGCGCCTCGCACGTCGGCGTCTCTCAGCGTATCGAAAGCGAACGCGAGCGCGAACGCCTGAAGGCGGTGGTAGCGGACTACTGCGACGATCTCGGCGGCTTTATTATCCGTACCGCNGCCGAAGGCATCGGCGAAGAGGAGCTGGCGCAGGACGCCGCTTTTCTNAAACGCCTCTGGACCAAAGTCACCGAGCGGAAAAAACGCAATCAGACCCGCTGCCTGCTCTATGGCGAGCTGGCGNTGGCGCAGCGCATTCTGCGTGATTTCGCCGGCGCGGCGCTGGATCGNATCCGCGTAGATTCGCGGCTCACCTGCGAACTGCTGGTGGAGTTCACGCGCGAATACATNCCGGAAATGGCCGACAAGCTGGAGCTCTACGCCGGCAAGCAGCCGATTTTCGATCTTTTTGACGTCGAGAATGAAATTCAGCGATCGCTGGACCGTAAGGTCGAGCTGAAGTCAGGCGGTTATCTGATCATCGATCAGACCGAGGCGATGACCACTATCGACATCAATACCGGCGCCTTTGTCGGCCACCGCAATCTCGACGAAACCATTTTTAATACCAACGTCGAGGCGACGCAGGCGATTGCGCGCCAGCTGCGGCTGCGCAACCTTGGCGGCATCATCATCATCGACTTTATCGATATGAGCAACGAAGAGCATCGCCGCCGCGTATTGCATTCGCTGGAGGCGGCGCTAAGCAAGGATCGGGTAAAAACCGGCATCCACGGCTTCTCGGCGCTGGGCCTGGTAGAAATGACGCGCAAGCGCACGCGCGAAAGCATCGAGCATGTGCTGTGCGAGGATTGCCCGGTCTGCAAAGGGCGCGGCACGCTGAAGACGGTGGAAACGGTCTGCTACGAAATCATGCGTGAAATCGTCCGCGTCCATCACGCCTACGACTCCGATCGTTTTCTGGTCTATGTCTCTCCGGCAGTCGGCGAAGCGCTGAAAAGCGATGAATCGCACGCGCTGGCGGAGGTGGAGATTTTCGTCGGCAAACAGGTCAAGGTGCATATTGAGCCGCTCTATACCCAGGAGCAGTTCGACGTCGTCATGATGTAAGCCCTCGCTTCCGGCGAATCCCTCGTCGACGGGCTAAAAAAGCGGCCTTGCTTAGGTTAAAATGCGCATTCATACCGCTGATTGTCTGGCGACGGTTGAGTATGAGAGATAACCATCCGTCCAGTGCGGAAGACAAGGAGAGGTGTGTGAGGCAGCTGCCGAGGATTTTGTTACTGCTGGTTGCGACCGCGATTGTGATCGTGGCGCTGCTGGTCAGCGGGCTGCGTCTGGCGATGCCGCACCTCGACACCTACCGTAGCGAAATTCTGTCGACGGTGTCGCGCGCCAGCGGGGTCAGCGTGACCGCCGACGCGCTGAGCGGCCGCTGGGAAACCTTCGGGCCGACTCTGCAGATCCGCGATCTGCGCGTCGATATGCAGGCGAACGGCAAGCTCGACATCGCGCGCGTCACGCTGGCGCTGGATGTCTGGCAGTCGCTGCTTCACTGGCGCTGGCAGTTTCGCGATCTCACCTTCTGGCAGCTGCGCCTCGACAGCAACCGTCCGCTTTTCTCCAGCGATAAAGAGAAAAACAGCTTCCGCCCCGGCCGTATCAACGAACTTTTCCTGCGCCAGTTCGACCACTTCGACCTGCGCGACAGCTCGATCTTTTTCCGCACCCCCTCCGGCCAGCGCGCCGAGCTGGCGATCCCGAAACTCACCTGGCTGAACGAGAAAAACCGCCATCGCGCGGAAGGCGAGGTGAGCCTCTCCAGCTTTACCGGCCAGCACGGCGTCGTACAGGTGCGGCTCGACCTAAACGATAGCGAGGGCTTACTCAACGACGGCCGCATCTGGATGCAGGCGGACGACGTCGACGTGCGGCCGTGGCTGGGGCGCTGGATGCGCGACAATACGCGGCTCGACAGCGCGCGTTTCAGCCTGGCGGCCTGGGTCAGCCTGCGCGAAGGCGAGCTTTACGCAGGCGATCTGCTGCTGCGCAAGGGCGGCGCGAACTGGCAGAGCGAAGAGGGCGCGCATCACCTGCAGGTCGACGGCCTGACCGCGCACCTCTCGCGCTATCAAAACGGCTGGATGGTCAGCGTGCCGCAGACGCGCCTCAGCACCGACGGCGAGGCATGGCCGGCAGGGCACGTCGCGCTGCTGTGGCGTCCGCAGGATAAAGAGCTGCTCGGCCCTGAACATCAGGGCGAAGTGCGGATTAGGGCGACGCAGCTGGTGCTGAACCGCATCGCGCCGCTGGTGCCGCTCTTCGCGCCGCTGTCGCCGTCGCTGTTCGAAAACTGGCGCGCGCTGCAGCCGCAGGGCACCATCGAAGGGCTGGCGCTGGATATTCCGCTGGAGCAGCCGGATCAGACGCGGATGCAGGTCAAATGGCGCGACTTCCGCTGGCAGCCCTGGCAGCTGCTGCCGGGCGTCAGCAACCTGAGCGGCGAGGCGCGCGGCAGTCTGAGCAACGGGCAGGTCAACGTTGAAATGGGCCGCACCGATGTAGCCTATAGCGCCATGTTCAACGCGCCGCTGGAGATCCACCAGCTGCACGGCTCGCTGAGCTGGCTGCGCGACGCGAACGGGTTAACGCTCGACGGCCGCGATCTCGATGTGCAGGCGCGCTCGCTCTGGGCGCGCGGCGATTTCCGCTATCAGCAAAATCTTGGGCGCGATCCGCGCCTCGACATTCTCGCCGGCATCCGCGTTACCGACGCGGGCGACGCCTGGCGCTACTTTCCGCAGCCGCTGATGGGCAAGGCGCTCACGCGCTATCTGAGCGGCGCTATCAAAGGCGGCCAGGTCGATAACGCCACGCTGCTCTTCGCCGGCAATCCGAAACTGTTCCCGTTCAGTCATAACGATGGCATGTTTCAGGTATGGGTGCCGCTGCGTCACGGAACCTACGCCTTTCAGCCTAACTGGCCTGACGTGACGCAGCTCGATATCGATCTCGACTTTATCAACGACGGGCTGTGGATGCGGGCGCCGCGCTTCAGGCTGGGCGAAGTCGACGTCAGCAATTTCAGCGCGGTCATCCCGGACTATCTGAAAGAGAAGCTGCTGATCGATGGCGATATCAGCGGCAATGGCGATCAGATCGCGCGCTATTTCCAGGATACGCCGCTGAAAAAGTCGCTGGGCGCGGCGCTGGAGCAGCTGGAGATAAAGGGAAAAACCCAGGGACACCTGAAGCTTGATATTCCGCTCGACGGCGAGCTAGTGCACGCCAGCGGCAACGTCGATCTCAACAATAACGCTTTGCACATTAAGCCGCTCGACACTACCCTGGAAAACCTCACCGGCCGTTTCCGCTTTAATAACGGCAATCTGGACAGCGATACGCTGCGCGCGAACTGGTTCGGTCAGCCGGTCAACGTCAGCTTTAGCACCAAAGAGAATCCGCAGGACTTCGGCGTCAACATCCAGCTCGACGGCGACTGGCAGCCGGCGAAGCTGTCGCAGGTGCCCGCGCAGATCGCCAGCCAGCTTAGCGGCCATCTGCCGTGGCAGGGCAAGGTAAACATTACGCTGCCGCATCAGGGCGGAGCGCGCTATGACGTCGAGTTGAAAGGCGATGCAAAAGAAGTAAGCAGTCGCTTACCGGCGCCGCTCAACAAGGCTGGCGGCGAAGCGATGCCCATCGCGGTCAACGCCAGCGGCGATCTGAAACAGTTCGAACTCAGCGGCAGCGTGGCGAATCGCCATCGCTTCAACAGCCGCTGGCTTCTTGAGCCGCAGCTGCGCGTCGAGCGCGGCGTCTGGCTGAACGATGCGCGCAGCAAACCCGCCTTGCCGGATCGCGCGGGCATGGTATTAAATCTGCCTGCGCTGGACGGGGAAGCCTGGGCCGGACTGATGATGGCGGGCGGCGCTGCTCAGGGCGGCGGCGCGAGCGAAATGGGCGGCGTGGCCTTGCCGGGCGACGTCACTTTGCGCACGCCGGCGGTCACTCTGGCCGGGCAGCAGTGGCATGATATCGACGCGACGCTGGAGCAAGGCGCTAAGGGCAGCAGCAACGTCAGCATCACAGGCCGGGAAATTCGCGGCACGCTGGCGATGGCGCAAAACGCCGCATGGCGCGTCGCCCTCGACTACCTTTATTACAACCCTGAATGGCAAAGCGGCGGCGACAGCGGCGCGGCACGCCAGCAGCAGCAACAGGCGAGTAAAATCGACTTTAGCCGCTGGCCCGCGCTGCAGCTAAGCTGCGCCGAATGCTGGCTGCGGGGGCAAAAGTTCGGTCGCATCCAGGCGCAGGTCACGCCAAAAGGTGATACGTTAGCACTTACTAACGGTCTGGTGGATACCGGCAGCTCGCGTCTCAAGGTCTCCGGCGAATGGGTTAACAGCCCTGACGCCCCGCGCACCTCGCTGAAGGGCTCGCTGAGCGGCAGCAATATCAACAACGCTACCAACTGGTTTGGCGTCAATACGCCGCTGCGCGACGCCTCCTTCAAGGTCGATTACGATCTACACTGGCGCTCGGCGCCGTGGCAGCCTTCGGAAGAGACGCTGAGCGGCACGCTTAAAACTCACTTCGGCAAAGGGCAGATCGCCGACGTCAATACCGGCGCGGCGGGACAGCTGCTGCGTCTGGTGAGCTTCGATGCGCTGCTGCGCAAGCTGCGTCTCGATTTTAACGATACATTTAATAACGACGGCTTCTACTTCGACTCGATTAACGGCACCGCGTGGATTGAAAACGGTGTGATGCGCACCGATAACCTCCTGGTGGATGGCCTTGAAGCGGATATCGCGATGCAGGGCAAGGTCGATTTAGTGAAGCGCAATATCGATATGGAAGCGGTGGTCGCGCCCGAGATCTCCGCCTCGGTCGGTGTAGCCACCGCCTTTGTGATTAATCCGGTCGTGGGCGCGGCGGTCTTCGCAGCGAGTAAGGTGCTGGGTCCGCTGTGGAATAAGATCTCGCTGCTGCGCTATCACATCGACGGCCCGCTGGATAAGCCGCAAATCAACGAAGTTCTGCGCAAACCGCGCGAAGACGAAAAGAAGTGAATTTGACGCCGTCAGGGAATTGCCGCAGGCTAGTAAAATCTGACGTTATTAGCGCAGGGCCAGCGGGCTCTGACGCACAATGAGTGTCACACCCTCATTATCTGAGCATAAAACGAGCGAGATACGATGACTCTGAACCTGGTAAGTGAGCAGTTGCTAACTGCTAACAATATTAATCAGCAGGACCTGTTTTCCCTGTTAGGGCAGCTTTCAGAACGTCGTCTGGATTATGCCGACCTCTATTTTCAGTCCAGCTTCCATGAATCCTGGGTGCTGGAAGACAAGATTATCAAAGACGGCTCCTGGCATATCGACCAGGGCGTCGGCGTGCGCGCCGTCAGCGGCGAAAAAACCGGCTTCGCCTATGCGGACCAGATTACCCTGAACGCCCTGCGCCAGTCGGCGGAAGCGGCACGCAGCATCGTGCGCGAGCAGGGCAACGGCAAGGCGCATACCCTTTCCAACGTGATGCATCGCGCGCTCTATCAGCCGCTTAATCCGCTCGATAGCCTGACGCGCGAAGATAAAATCGCCCTGCTGCAGCGCGTGGACAAAGTGGCGCGCGCCGCAGACGCGCGCGTGCAGGAGGTCAACGCCAGCCTGAGCGGCGTTTACGAGCAGGTGCTGGTGGCAGCGACCGACGGCACGCTGGCAACGGACGTGCGACCGCTGGTGCGCCTCTCCGTCAGCGTGCTGGTAGAGGATAACGGCAAACGCGAACGCGGTTCCAGCGGCGGCGGCGCGCGCGTCGGCTACGAATTTTTCCTCGCTGATGAAAACGGCGACGTGCGCGCCGACGCCTGGGCGAAAGAGGCAGTACGTATGGCGCTGGTCAATCTTTCCGCCGTTGCCGCGCCGGCGGGCACGTTGCCGGTGGTGCTGGGCGCGGGCTGGCCGGGCGTGCTGCTGCACGAAGCGGTAGGCCATGGCCTGGAAGGCGACTTCAACCGCCGCGAGACCTCGGTATTCAGCGGCAAAATGGGCCAGCTGGTGGCGTCTGAGCTCTGCACCGTAGTGGACGACGGCACCATCGAAGGGCTGCGCGGTTCGCTGGCGGTAGATGACGAAGGCGTGCCGGGCCAGTACAACGTGCTGATCGAAAACGGCGTGCTGAAAGGCTATATGCAGGACAAGCTCAACGCGCGTCTGATGGGCGTCGCGCCGACCGGCAACGGCCGCCGCGAATCCTATGCGCATCTGCCGATGCCGCGTATGACCAACACCTATATGCTGGCGGGCAAGTCGACGCCGCAGGAAATTATCGAAAGCGTTGAGTATGGCATCTACGCGCCTAACTTCGGCGGCGGCCAGGTCGACATCACCTCCGGCAAATTTGTCTTCTCGACCTCCGAGGCCTATCTGATTGAGAACGGCAAGGTGACGAAGCCGGTGAAAGGCGCCACGCTGATCGGTTCCGGCATTGAGGCGATGCAGCAAATCTCGATGGTCGGCAACGATCTGGCGCTGGATAAAGGCGTCGGCGTGTGCGGCAAAGAGGGGCAGAGCGTGCCGGTCGGCGTTGGCCAGCCGACGCTGAAGCTGGATAAACTCACCGTCGGCGGCACCGCCTGATCGTCCGCCCTCGCTGACAGCGCGCGCGTCTGGCAAGGATGCCGGACCGGGCGCTTTCTATCGCTGGGCACGGCGCAGGCCGTCAGCTGGCGCGATGCTGCTGATACTGCTCCGCCACCTGCTGGAAATACTCCGTGAGATAGTCGATGCACACCTGCACCTTCAGCGGCAGCTTATCCTTTTCGGTATAAAGCGCATAAACCGGACGCGGATCGGACTGATACTGCGGGAAAAGAATATCGATCTCCCCTGCATTAATCTCCTCAATCACCCACATCATCGGCACATAGGCGATGCCGTTGCCAGCCTTGAGCCAGCGGATTAGCGTTAGCGAATCGTTGGTGACGAAACGGCCCTGCGGCGAGAGGCGCGAAACCAGTCCTTCGGGCGCGATCAGCTCGAAATTGTTATCGGGACGCACGCTGTACTCAAGCCAGGCGAAGTTATCGACGTCGGCCGGCTTCTCTGGCGCGCCGTGCTGCTGCAGATAGCTTTTCGCCGCGCACACTACCATCGGCATCGCGCCGAGGCGGCGAGAAAAAAGGCTGGAGTCCTTTAGCGCGCCTACGCGAATCACTAAATCGAGCCCGTCGGCGATCAGATCCGGCGCCGGAATGCCCGCCACCAGATTCACGCTCAGGCCAGGGTACTCGCGCAGCATATTGCTGGTCATTTCGGCGAGGACGTTTTGCGCCATGGTAGAGGAGCTGCCGATGCGCAGCGTGCCGACCGGCGTATTGTTGAAGGCGTAGAGCTGCTCGTGCACCTGCGTGGCCTCAGCCAGCATGCGGCGACAGCCCTGATAATAAATTTTTCCCGCCTCGGTCAGACCGATGCTGCGCGTGCTGCGGTTCAGCAGCTTAACCTGTAGCTCATCTTCCAGTTTCGCCACAATCTGACTGATAGACGAAACGCTGAGGTGAAGCTGGCGTGCGGCGGCGGTAAAAGAACCTAATTCAACCACTTTGGCGAAAATTGACATGCCTTTCAGTCGTTCCATTGTTTACTCTGGTTAAAAAGTGATTTAGCTCACATTCTGTAGAAAACGTATAGTCAGGCGCGTTACTATATGCGCGCCCGGGTATTCCCCGGTGATTCGCTTTTGCCCGGGAAGGGTTAAGCCGACCTGCTGCAAAACGTCTGTTGCCGCCCGATGATACGCTATTATTTACTCAGCAGTGGTTCGGATGCTGTCATCCGCCACCCAGCCGTTGCGGCTTGCAGCCGGGCAGGCTAAGGATCATCCCGGCAAGGTCGTACTAAGGATCCCTGATGAGTGTGCTTCCGGTTTTTGTCGTATTTGGGCTCTCTTTCCCGCCCATCTTCATTGAATTAATCGTCTCGCTAATGCTGTTCTGGTTGGTGAAACGACTGCTGACGCCAAGCGGTATCTACGATCTCGTGTGGCATCCGGCGCTTTTTAACACGGCGCTCTACTGCTGTGTGTTTTACCTGGTATCCCGTCTATTCGTCTGAGGTTTAAGTGAAATCGCTAATAAGAAAAATCGCGCGTTACGCGATTACTATCCTGCTGGTTATCATCGCTATTGTTATCATCTTTCGCGCCTGGGTGTTTTACACCGAGTCGCCGTGGACGCGCGACGCTAAATTCGCGGCGGATGTCGTGGCGATTTCGCCGGACGTGACGGGTTTGATTACCGACGTGCCTGTACATGACAACCAGCTGGTGAAAAAGGGCGATACCCTTTTTGTCGTGGATCGTCCGCGCTATCAAAAAGCGCTGGATCAGGCGCAGGCCGACGTCGAGTACTATCAGGCGCTGGTCAGCGAAAAACGTCGTGAGGCGGCGCGCCGCAATCAGCTGGGCACCTCGGCGATGTCGCGCGAAGCGATCGACCAGGCGAACAACGATCTGCAGACCACGGAACATCAGCTGGCGAAATCGATCGCCACGCGCGATCTGGCGAAGATCGATCTGGATCGCACCGCCATCACCGCGCCGTCCGACGGCTGGGTAACCAATCTCAACGTCTATGAAGGCGAGTTCATTACCCGCGGCTCCGTCGCGGTGGCGCTGGTGCAGCAGCACTCTTTCTACGTGCTGGCCTATCTGGAAGAGACCAAGCTGCACGGCGTCGAGCCGGGCTATCGCGCCGAAGTAACGCCGCTCGGCAGCAACGTGGTGCTGCGCGGCACCGTCGACAGCGTCGCCGCTGGCGTAACCAACAGCAGCAGCTCGGTCGACAGCAAAGGCATGGCGACCGTGGACTCCAACCTTGAGTGGGTACGCCTGGCGCAGCGCGTCCCGGTGCGCATTCGTCTCGATCAGCAGCCCGGCAACCGCTTCCCGGCGGGCACCACCGCGACCGTGGTGATCACCGGCCAGAGCGATCGCGCCGATACGCAGGTGTCGCCGATGTCGCGTCTCTTCAATCGCCTGCGTGAGTTTGGTTAAGCGGGGTCGATATGTTCGAGTTCCTGCGTTTCCCGATCAAGCTGACCTTCGCGCTGGTGGCGGCGCTGATGATCGGCTTTCATCTTAACCTTGAAACGCCTCGCTGGGCGGTGATGACCGCCGGCATCGTCGCGGGCGGCACCGCTTTCGTCGCCGGCGGCGATCCCTACTCCGGCGCGCTGCGCTATCGCGGCGTGCTGCGTATTATCGGCACCTTTATCGGCTGTATCGCCGCGCTGACCATTATGATCGCTACGGTGCGCGCGCCGGTGGTGATGCTGCTGCTCTGCTGCATCTGGGCGGGCGTCTGCGTCTGGCTCTCCTCGCTAATCAAAGTTGAAAACTCCTATGCGCTGGGGCTGGCGGGCTATACCGCGCTGATTATCGTGGTGACCGCCGACGCCAACAATGGCCTGACGCTGGTGCCGCAGTTTGCGGTTGAACGTTGTAGCGAGATTGTGCTCGGCATTCTCTGCGCCATTCTGGCGGATATGATCTTCTCGCCGCGCTCGATTAAAAAGGTCATCGACAGCGAAGTCGATGCGCTGCTGGTGGCGCATTATCGCCTGCTGCAGCTCTGCGTGGCGCATGAAGATAAAGAGGAGGTCGACAAGGCGTGGAGCGCGCTGGTGCGCCGTACCTCGGCGCTCGGCACCATGCGCGGCCAGCTGATGATGGAGTCGTCGCGCTGGCAAAACGCCAACCGCCGGCTGCAAATGCTCAACACGCTGTCGCTGACCATGATTACCCAGGCGGCGGAAACCTTCCTCATTCAGAATTCGCGCCCGGAATATATTCCCTCGCAGTATCGTCTGCTGATAGAGAAGAAGGCAGAAAGCGTTGCCGACGTGCATCGGCGTATGAAGGTGATGCGGCGGGTGATTGGCGCCAGTGAAGAGGGCAAGGCGCCCGTGACGCTGGCGAGCTGGGTTGGCGCGGCGACAGAATATTTGCTGCTGCTAAAAGGGATTAAAAGCAACAGCCGCATCACGACGCTGGAAGAGGGCATTCTCGAGCGCGAAATCGTTATCCAGGCGCGCTCTGCTGAAACCCATCACGCGATGATTAACGGCATCCGCACCTTTGTCGCCACGGCCCTCGGCTCGTTGTTCTGGCTCTATACCGGCTGGACCTCCGGCAGCGGCTGTATGGTAATGCTGGCGGTGATTACCGCGCTGGCGATGCGCGTGCCGAATCCGCTGATGATGGCGAAGGATTTCTTCTACGGTATGATTTTTGCGGTGCCGCTTAGCTCGTTCTATTTTATGTATCTGCTGCCCAGCACCCAGCAGAGCGTGCTGCTGCTCTGCATCGCCATCGGTCTGCTCGGCTTCATTAGCGGCATCCTGATACAGCGTCGTCAGCTGGGCACGCTCGGTGCGCTGGCCGGTACCATCAACGTGCTGGTTCTGGATAATCCTATGACCTTCCACCTGAGCGTGTTCATCGACAACGTGCTGGGGCAGATGATCGGTGCTTTCGTCGCACTGATGGTCATCCTGCTTATTCGCGACAAATCGAAAGCGCGCACCGGACGTAAGCTGCTGAACCGCTTTATGTATGCTGCGGTGTCGGCGCTGACCACCAACCAGGCGCGCCGTCGCGAAAACCATCTTCCCGCGCTCTATCAACAGCTGTTTATGCTGCTGAACCTGTTTCCCGGCGATATCGACAAATATCGCATCGCGCTGACGCTGATTATCGGCCATCAGCGGCTGCGCAGTGCGGACGTGCCGGTCAACGCTGACCTGTCGGCCTTCCATCGCCAGCTGCGCGCTACGGCGGATCGCGTGATTTCAGCGCGCAGCGATGAGAAACGGCGCCATTACTTTGAACAGCTGCTGGCGGAGTTCGAGGTCTATCAGCAGAAGCTGGTACAGTACGATGCGCCGCTCAGCGTCACCGAGCCGGTGAAGCGCCTTGCCGATATGCTCAGCAAATACCAGAACACCCTCATCCAAATCTGAATCTGGCCGCTGCCCGACGCAGCGGCCGCTCCAGTGCCACGCCTTCCCTAAAACGCTCGCTTTTGCCATCTATACTTTTCTGACAGGAAGAGAAACTGACAGGAGCGACCCTATGACGACCCCACTGCACGACAGCGAATTTTTTCAGACCGGCTATCTGGCCGATGGCGAATGGCATCGCGCCGCCGCCACCTTTGATGTGTTGAACCCTGCTACCGGCGAAGTGCTGGCCGCCGTAGCGAAGGCGGGCAAGGCCGAAACCGAACAGGCAATCGCCGCCGCCGAACGCGCTTTCCCCGCCTGGCGGGCGCAAACTGCCAAAGCGCGTTCCGAGATCCTCTATCGCTGGTATCAGCTGATGATCGACAACAAAGCCTGGCTGGCGCAGCTGATGACTGCTGAACAGGGCAAGCCTTTGAAAGAGGCGGAAGGCGAGGTGGAATACGCCGCCAGCTTTATTCAGTGGTTCGCTGAGCAGGCGAAGCGCGCTAACGGCGAAATCATTCCACCGGCCAAACCTGGCTCGCGCATTTTTGCTACGCGCGAGCCGATCGGCGTCGTTGCCGCGATCACGCCGTGGAACTTTCCCATGGCGATGCTGACGCGCAAGCTCGGACCCGCGCTGGCGGCAGGCTGCACCGGCATTATCAAGCCGGCAAACAACACGCCGCTGAGCGCGTTTGCGCTGCTGGCGCTGGCGAAAAAAGCGGGCGTGCCGGACGGCGTGCTTAACGCGGTGGCCGGCGATACCCACGCCATCAGCGATGCGATTATGGCCAGCAAGGCGGTGCGTAAAATTTCTTTCACCGGCTCGACCGCGGTCGGCAAAACGCTGGTGCGCAACGCCGCCGACACCATGAAAAAGGTGTCGATGGAGCTGGGCGGCAACGCGCCCTATATCGTTTTTGAGGATGCGGATATCGACGCGGCGGTTAAAGGCGCCATCGCCAATAAATTCCGCAACGCCGGCCAGGTCTGCGTCAGCGTCAACCGCTTCTATATCCACGACGCCGTGTACGACCGTTTTGTCAACCAGCTGGCTGAGGAAGTGAAAAAGCTCAAGGTCGGCAACGGCGTCGAAGAGGGCGTGGTCGTGGGGCCGCTGATCGAAGCGTCCGCCGTGGATAAAGTGGAAGAGCACGTTAAGGACGCCAAAGCAAAAGGCGGACGGATCGTCACCGGCGGCGAACGTCATGCGCTGGGCGGCAACTTCTGGCAACCGACGGTGATCGCCGACGCGCACGAAGCGATGATGCTGGCGAAGGAAGAGACCTTCGGTCCGGTCGCAGCCTGCTTCCGCTTTAGCGACGAGCAGGAGGTCATTCGTCGCGCTAACGACACCGAGTTCGGCCTTGCGGCCTACTTTTATACGCAGAACCTGCAGCGCGTCTTTCGCGTTTCCGCCGCGCTGGAAAGCGGCATGATCGGCATTAACGAATGCGCGGTGTCGACCGAGCTGGCGCCGTTTGGCGGCGTAAAAGAGTCGGGGCTGGGGCGCGAAGGTTCGGTGCTTGGCCTGGAAGAGTATCTGGAGGTCAAGGCGCTGCATATCGGCGGCCTGAGCGAAAGCTAATGCGCGGGCGGCCTCGCGCCGCCCGGTGAGGAAGGACAGGAGCCTTCACTATGAAAACCGAGCGTTTCGACTTTAACGAGATTGTCGACCAGTCGCATTTTTTCCGCCAGTTCAGCGAGCGCTTCGCCCTGAACATTTATCGTATTGGCGACCTGGATGCGTTATGGAACGTACTCACCGGCGAAGAGCTGACGATGCCACTGGAAATTGAATTTATCAATCTGGGAAAGGGGCAGAAACGACGCTATGGCGCGCTGATCCTGTTATTTGATGAGGCAGAAGAGGAGCTGGAAGGCCAGCTCCGCTTTAATATTAAGTAACCCACAAAAAGGGCCCCGACAAGCGGGGCCAAAGGGTTCGTCAGCAGTTGTTGACGAGGAATTACTTATAGAGTTCAGCAGTGAAGTGGTAGCTGTCGCCGGTGCGCGCTTCGATCACTTTATAGGCGCTGGCGCCTTGTTCATCGGCTTTCTGCGAAAGCTGCGCGCGGTAGTCCATCGGCGAGCCCGCTGTACCACTGATTGTCACTGTCCCCGCAGGCTGCATGTTCTGCGCTTGGTCACCGGTAATCAGCTGCGCTGCCTGAGCGCCGAATGCGATTACGGAAAGCAGGCTAACGGTTGCGATGGTTGTTTTGATTTTCATTGTTCGTCTCCTCATTACAATCAACAACCTGCGGTTGACATCATGATGCGGGTCGTCGATATAGCAGGCGTCGCGTAGGCGCCCGATCGGTTAATTATTTGTAGAGCTCAGCCGTGACGTGGTAGGTGTCGTCCTGGTTGTTCTCGATAATGCGGTAATGGCTTGCGCCCTGCGCGTCGGCTTTCTGAGAAAGCGCCTGACGGATATTGGTCTGATCGCCGTCATGACCGCTGATGCTNATGGTCTGGTTCAGCGGCTGCAGCGTTTCGGCCTGTTGATTCGATACCAGACTGGCTGCGCTGGCNCCGAACGACAGCGCGGCGGTCAGNGNGGCTAAAGCGATAAGTGATTTGGTTTTCATGGTCTACTCTCCTGAATTCATCGATAAGGCCACCCGATGCGCAATGNGCGCTTCAATAAGGTCGCCCGTCCAACGACGTCTGGCTANCGCGCTTATTTATACAGCTCGGCGGTAGCGTGGTAGTTGCCGTTGTTATAAGCCTCGATTACGCGGTAGGCGCTGGCGCCTTTCTGTTCTGCCTTCGCGTTCAGCTCTTCTTTAATCTGCATNGGAGAACCGGCCACGCCGCTTACGCTTACTGAGCCGATAGACTGCAGATTTTGNGCCTGCTGCGCGTTAATGGATTCTGCTGCAAAAGCGCCGAATGACAGAGCAGATAGAATNCTCAGGGTTGCGATAGTAGTTTTAACGTTCATATATATTTCCTCGTCGTCTGTTTTTGTCTTTTTGTTTGATGTGATTTNCNTCACGAAAAGAAGTATAGAACTAATAACGNCTGAAATTAATATCTGCCTAATAATGTTTTGTTGTGATTCTTTATCCTTATGACTCTTTTTTATTCTTTATAGTTATAAAAAGTGCGTGAAAAAGCGACATTTAGACAAAAATGGTTTTAAAAACATTATGTTAAGTCACTTTAACTTTTTGTGCGAAAGGTCGTGGTGGATGTGGCTGGTTATTGATTTGGATCTGGGCATTATCGCTAATCGCGTAGTGTAAAGCAGCGTAAAATAGCGCGAAAGGTTAAGCAGGCAGAAAGGTATGACCATGGCCGTTCAGGGCGTCAGCTGGAAATAGAATAAGTTAACGGAGTGGATAAGCAGGATATGAAATGGCTGACGGGGCAGGTAAGGCGACCGGCAGCACGACTGCCGGTCAACGACGCGGGTTACAGCTCTTGTTCAAAGACGGTAAGAAGCGCGCCGTGCAGCTTTTTGACGGTAAAGGCACGCGCGGGCGTAATAAATATCGTATCGTCGCCGGCGATAGTACCGAGAATGCCTTCCGCTTTGCCCAGGGAGTCAAGCAGACGGGCAATCAGCTGCGCTGCGCCAGGACTGGTGCGAATCACGATCAGCGCATCGTTATAGTCGATATCCAGCACCAGATTTTTTAACGGGCTGGTGGTCGTCGGCACACCCAGTTCCGCCGGCAGACAGTAAACCATCTCCATTTTGGCGTTACGCGTGCGCACCGCGCCGAATTTAGTCAGCATACGGGATACCTTCGACTGATTAATATTGTCGAAGCCTTCCTCCTGCAGCGCCTGTACTATCTCGCCTTGAGAGCTGAATTTCTCTTGTTTTAACAAGGCTTTAAACGCTTTAATCAATTCGTCTTGTTTAGATGGGTTTCGCATAAGCTACCAGTAAAGAAAAATGCCGAACGCCCGCCGACGGCAGATACATTATTATGCATATGAATGAATTTTTATGCAATTAGTCGATAAAAAAGGCGGGCGCCGCACGTTGCGGGCGGCAATGATAACAAAATTTTTTGCTTAGACCAAAACGACGCAAGAGCAGGAAAAGCGAAGGTTGCAGAATTGTTATACAATTGAGGTGTCATATGGATAGCTATCACGGCCGTGCTCTATCTGCCATCGACATCGTTGTCGGTCATTCAGGCGCGTTGTGCTGACAAAGTAGCAACCCAAAAGATTAAGTGCTGCTGCACGCATAATGAACAGTGGGTTTGTCATCGTCTGAGAAGTTGATTCAGGTCTGGACACAGATGGAAATTCGGCTCTACTCTGCCCCACCTTAATAAGGAGTACAGAATGAAAGTTGCCGTTCTTGGCGCTGCTGGCGGAATCGGTCAGGCGCTCGCCCTTCTGTTAAAAACCCAGCTTCCGGCGGGTTCCGAACTCACGCTCTATGATATTGCGCCGGTGACGCCCGGCGTAGCGGTAGATCTCAGTCATATTCCTACCGCGGTTAAAATCCAGGGCTTTAGCGGCGAAGACGCGACGCCTGCGCTGCACGGTGCGGACGTCATCCTGATCTCGGCGGGCGTCGCGCGTAAGCCGGGCATGGATCGCGCCGATCTCTTTAACGTTAACGCAGGCATCGTGCGCAACCTGATCGAGCAGGTGGCGCAAACCGCGCCTAAAGCGCTTATTGGCATTATTACCAACCCGGTCAATACCACGGTGGCGATCGCTGCCGACGTGCTGAAAAAGCACGGCGTTTATGACAAAAATCGCCTGTTCGGCGTTACTACGCTGGATATTATCCGCGCTAATACCTTTGTCGCCGAGCTGAAAGGCAAGCAGCCAGACGAGATTGAGGTGCCGGTCATCGGCGGCCACTCGGGCGTGACTATCCTGCCGCTGCTGTCGCAGGTGAAAGGCGTGAGCTTTAGCGACGACGAGGTCGCCAGCCTGACGAAACGTATCCAGAATGCGGGGACGGAAGTGGTCGAAGCTAAAGCGGGCGGCGGATCCGCGACGCTGTCGATGGGCCAGGCCGCGGCGCGCTTCGGCCTGTCGCTGGTGCGCGCCCTGCAGGGCGAGGCGAACGTAGTGGAGTGCGCTTACGTAGAGGGTGACGGCGAGTACGCCCGCTTCTTCTCGCAGCCGCTGCTGCTGGGCAAGAACGGCATCGCCGAGCGGCGCGCTATCGGCGCGCTGAGCGATTTTGAACAGCAGGCGCTAAACGGCATGCTGGAGACGCTGAAGAAAGATATCGCGCAGGGCGAGGAGTTTGTGAAGCAGTAAGCGCTGCGTTCAGACTCTTTTCACCGCTGCAGAGGCCCGGCTTAACGGGCCTCTGCAGCGTGCGAACCGCTTTCCACTTCCCTTCATTACGCGCCTTTACCCGTTCACCGCCGCGCTACAGACCGCCAGATTTAAAGGTGCGCGCTGCCGGCGTGCCGTTGCTGGCTGGCGTCTTCTTGCCCAGCGTCTCCATACGCACCTGGAAAGGCGGGAAGGGCATTTCGATGCCGTGCTCGGCAAAGCCTTTCAGGATCAGCTGATGCAGCTCGTGACGCAGCGGCATGCGGTGGCCCATCTCCGCCGCGTGGATACGCAGCTCGAACAGCTGAATGCCCTGCTGCAGATCGACCAGGAAGACATCCGGCGCTGGCACGTCCAGTACATAGCTGCAGCGTTCGCATGCCTGTCTCAGCACCGTCGTCACCTCTTCGCTGTCCACATGCGCGGGCGCAGGAATAGTCAGCACCACGCGCGTCACCGAGTCGGACAGCGACCAGTTGACGAACTGCTCGGTAATAAAGGCCTTGTTCGGTACGATAATCTCTTTGCGGTCCCAGTCGATAATAGTGGTGGCGCGCGTATTGATGCGCGTAATGCTGCCGGTCAGATCGCGGATGGTGACGGTATCGCCGATACGGATCGGCTTTTCGAACAGGATAATCAGGCCGGAAATAAAGTTGGCGAAAATCTCCTGCAGACCAAAACCGAGTCCCACACCGAGCGCGGCGACCAGCCACTGCAGCTTCGACCACTCGATGCCGATCATTGAGAAGCCAATCAGGCCGCCGACCAGCATCAGCACATACTTGGTCAGGGTGGTAATGGCGTAACCGGTGCCGGGCGTCAGATTAAGGTGCTGCAGCAGCGCCAGCTCCAGCAGCGCGGGCATATTGCGCACCAGTTGGGTGGTAATAATCAGCACCAGAATCGCAATCAGCACCGAGCCCAGCGTAATAGGCTGAATGCTCTCTACGCCCTGCACCGTGGTGCTGACGTCCCACAGACGAATATTCTCGAGAAAGCCGAAGGCGGAATGAATCTCCGACCAGAGCACGATCACCGACACCAGCGCAATCAGGGTAAGGATCGAACGCACCAGCCGCAGCGACTGCGCGCTGATGGCGTCGAGGTCGATAATCGGCTCATCTACGTCGACTTCGCCGTTTTGCGCGGCGGACTCCTTTTCGTCTTCGTGACGCGCGCGGTTGGCCAGCATATCGGCACGGCGCTGGCGCGCGCGGTCAAAGGCGATGCGCCGACGCTGGATCAGCATCCAGCGGCGGATAATGTGGTAGATCACCAGCAGCAGGAACCAGATAGCGACAGAGGTTTCCAGTCGCGCCAGCAGCGCCTGCGCGGTCGCCAGGTAGCCGATCATCGAGGCGAGGGCGGCCGCCAGCGGAATGGCGATCATCAGGTTCCACAGCACGCGGTTCACCAGATTCTCGCCGTTGCCCTCTTTATCCAGATAGAGCGGGATGCCGGCGCGCTTCAGGCTCACGGTCACGATCGACAACGCGCCGCAGATCAGGATAAAGCAGAGGCGGCCAAGCGAAGCGGAAAACTGGCGATCCTCCATATTGGCGAAGGCGATCAGCAGCATAATCAGCGGAACGATCAAGCCGATGGTCAGCGAGTAGTAGCGGGTCGCGCGCGCCACGCGGGTTTGCGGCCAGCGAAAATGCACCACGAACAGGCCGTTCGGCCGGGCGAACGCGGCGCTGATCATAAAGGCCCACAGCAGCGGCAGCGTCGCCGTAATACCGTCGCCGAACGCCACCGCGATAGGGTAGGGCCAGGCGTGCTGTAGCCCATAGCCGAGCGCCGCCCAGAGCACCGGCAGCGGCAGCGCCACCAGAATCGACCAGAAAACGGTGCGCACCGTCAGACGAAAGCGATCCTGCGTTACTTTGCCCACCTTGCTCGCCGAGCGCGCCAGGAAGGCGTTGAAATGGCGGCGCGTTCTGAGGCTGAAGCCGACCAGCAGCACCGCGCCGATTAAGGGCAGCACGGTCTCGCGACTGGTGACCATCATCGCCAGCGCTTTGCCCAGCTGGCCCAGGGTATCGAGCGACAGGAGGCGCGACAGATCCCGCGCCACTTCCACCGGATAGTTCAGGCCGATCGCACTGATGTCAGCCGTCCAGAACAGGTAGCGGTGGGTGGCGTCTTTCACGTCGGTCAGCGCATCCTGCAGCTGGGTATTGGCGACCTTGAGCTTGGTAATCTCGAGGATCAGCGTATCGCAGCCGGAGATCAGCGAATTAAGCAGCTCGCGCTGGGTTTTCAACTGCGCATCCAGAATACGGCGCTGTTCGACGCTGAAGGGCTGTCCGTCGGGCTGATGCGCTTTGCGCAGCGTCTCCTGCTGCTGCAGCAGATCCTCGTAGCGCAGGCGCTGCACGCGCAGCTGCGCCATTTCGTTGTCGATCTGCTGCGACTTAGGCATATCAGGCAGTCGCGCCACCTGCGCGCGCAGCGCTTCGCCCAGCAGATTGGAGGCGCCGAGCCACTGTGACTGTTCGCGCAGGGTGCCCAGCGCCTGACGCACCTGGATAATCTGATTGGTCGCCAGCCGCTGCTGAGAGGCCACCAGATCCATCCGCTGCGCCTGCTGGTTCAGTGCGGCGGAAAGGTCGCGGTTAACGCGAAACTGATCGCTGATAACGGGCGGCAGGTCGCCGCTGTTTTCCGCCAGCTGTTCGGTGCGCGCCAGCGCCAGCTCCGCCTCGCGCTGGCGCTGTTCGTTTAACTGATTGCGCAGCGCCTGCAGATAGTTGTCGAGCTGCGCCGCTTTGCGCTGATGCAGATCGGCGCGCATGCGCGCCAGCTCCTGACGATTGTTGGCGGAAAGCTGCGCCAGCTCCAGCTCGTCCACGCGCGCTTTATTGACCGCGTTTTCCGCCTGGCGCGCCCAAATCTGCGCCTGGCTCTGCGGCGAGGCGGCGGCGGATCCGCTCTGCAAGCGGCGATCGCTTTCGGTCATCGCCCGGCGCGCGTCGGTTTGCTGCTGCGGGAGCTGCGACAGCGAGTCGCTGATCTCGCGGGCGCGGTCCTGCTCCTGCTGCGCCTGGCGGCCCTCTTCCAGCAGCTGGCTGCTGACCTGCAGGATCTCCTGATCGAGCTGAGCGCTGCTCATGCTGCCGGTGCTGCGCACGCTTTTGCTGCCGTCGTCTAGCGAGGTGATTTGCTGGCGCAGTTCGCGCGCGAGGCGGGGGAAATCGTCGATGACCTGCTGATACTGCTTTGCGCGCTCCAGCGACGCATCGCGTTCGGAAAGATAGTTGAGGGCAGCCTCAAGAGACTGCACCTGCTCCGCCTGCGCGGGAGAGCTTTTTGCCGCTTTCGCCTCGTCCAGCGCCTGTTTAAGTTGGCTGGCGTCCGGCACGGTGGCCGCCAGCGCTGAGGTGCTGAGCCAGAGGCTCAGCAGCAGGATGAGAAACGATCGCACAGCAAAAACACTCTCAGCGGTTAGTCGGCGATAACGTCGACGGGGTCGGTCTGCGGCAGCGCGATAGCCAGCGGCTGACTGAGGCGGGTCTTGCTTTCAGCTTCCAGGCTCTCCGCCAGCTTCACGCGTCCCGGCGCGAACAGATTAATCACGGTGGAGCCGAGCTTAAAGCGGCCCATCTCCTGGCCTTTCAGCAGCACAACGGCGCCTTCGCTATCCGCAGCCGGATAGTGCCAGCGTTTGATCACCCCTTCGCGCGGCGGCGTAATGGTGCCGGCCCAGCTGGTTTCGATGCTGCCGACGATAGTGGCGCCCACGAGGATCTGCACCATCGGACCGATATCGGTATCGAAATAGCAGATAACGCGTTCGTTGCGCGCGAACAAATTGGGGATATTGCGCGCCGTCAGCGGGTTCACCGAGTAGAGATCGCCCGGCACATAGATCATCTCGCGCAGGATGCCGTTGCACGGCATATGCACGCGGTGGTAGTCGCGCGGCGCAAGGTAAGTAGTGACGAAATGGCCGTCGCGGAACTGCGCCGCCATCGCTTCCTGACCCGCCAGTAGCGCGTCGAGCGTATAGTGATGGCCTTTCGCCTGGAAAATCTGGTCGCCTTCGATGCGGCCCAGCTGGCTAATGGCGCCGTCGGCAGGCAGCACGATCAGGTTCGCGTCGGGATCGACCGGACGCGCGTCATCTTTCAACGGGCGCACAAAGAAGTCGTTAAAGGTGCGATAGCTGGCGGTATCGGACTTCCGCGCTTCCGACATATCCACTTTGTAGAACCAGACGAAGATATCAATCACCAGTTTGGTCAACCAGCCGCCACGACGGCTGGCACCCCAACCGGCAAGTTCCGTTAACCATTTTTTCGGCAGTACGTGATTCAGGCCGAGTTTTACACGATCAAACACCTTAGCCTCCTGGCTTTGTTTCGCGTCAATCAAAAAGGGGGCGAATCATATCAGCGCCCCGGTCAGATGGCGAATTTCCCCGTGATCGCGTCCGTTACAGAGGCGATGCAGGGTCAATGCCGCGGTAAGCAGCGAGCATCACTCGCTGGAGGAGAAATTCTTGCGCGTTTTCACCTGCGCCATGCTCTCCAGAATACGGTGATAGTTGTCGAAGCGTGAAACGTCTATCTGGCCCGCCTCGACGGCGGCGCGGATAGCGCAGCCAGGATCGCTGCCGTGCTTACAGTCGCGGAACTTACAACTGCCGAGAAATTCACGAAATTCGACAAATCCGCGGGTAATTTGTTCCGGCTCAAGATGCCATAAGCCGAACTCGCGCACCCCCGGCGAATCGATCACGTCGCCGCCGTGAGGAAAGTGGTACAGGCGCGACGCGGTGGTGGTGTGCTGGCCCAGCCCGGAAACGTCAGAGACGTCGTTGGTCACGATGGCGGTTTCCACCGCCGCGTCCAGGCCGAGCAGGGCGTTCAGCAGGCTCGATTTGCCGACGCCGGACTGTCCGGCGAAGATGCTGATGCGATCGGTGAGGGCCGCTTCGAGATCCGCCAGGCCCGCTTTGGCATGGCTGGAGACCATCAGCACGCGATAGCCGATACGGCGATAGATATCCATCTGCTGGTCGACGAAGGCGCGCGCCTCGTCATCCAGCAGATCGGTCTTGTTCAGCACCAGCAGCGGTTCGATGCCCAGGGTTTCGCTCGCCACCAGATAGCGGTCGATAATATTAAGCGACAGCTCAGGCAAAATCGCCGAAACGATAATGATCTGGTCGATATTGGCGGCGATCGGCTTCAGCCCGTCGTAGTAGTCGGGGCGCGTCAGCACGCTGCTGCGCTCGTGCACCGCTTCGACAATGCCTTTGCCGCCGCCGAGCGCCGGGCGCCAGACGACGCGATCGCCGGTCACCAGCGAACGGATAGTGCGGCGCAGGTTGCAGCGATGCACCTCGCCCGCGCGGTCTTCGACGTCTGCGTGCATGCCGAAACGGCTGATCACGACGCCTTCCGCCGCTTCACCGAACAGATTGTCGTCAGCTTCCGGCGCATCGCGCTGGTTAAGACGACGCTGATGGTTAGCGCTGACGCGACGTTGTTGACCTTTCGACAGTTTATTTTTGCTCACGCATCCTCTCAGGCTTTCGTCAGACTTCGCCCGGTTGGGCAAAACGTCTATGATACACCTTATTCACTCTTGATGACGACTACGGCTACGGCGGGAAAAAGCATGGCGACAGGAAATGAAAATAATCTGATTTGGATCGATCTGGAGATGACCGGACTGGATCCGGAGCGCGACCGCATTATCGAGATTGCCACGCTGGTAACCGACGCGAATCTCAATATTCTGGCGGAAGGGCCAGTCATGGCGGTGCATCAGTCCGATGCGCAGCTGGCGCTGATGGACGAGTGGAACGTGCGCACCCATACCGCGAGCGGGCTGGTGGAGCGCGTCAAAGCCAGCGAGTTCGACGATCGTCGCGCCGAACTGGCGACGATTGAATTCCTTAAACAGTGGGTGCCTGCTAACAGCTCGCCGATTTGCGGCAACAGCATTGGTCAGGATCGCCGCTTTCTTTTCAAATACATGCCGGAGCTGGAAGCCTACTTCCACTATCGCTATCTCGACGTCAGCACCTTAAAAGAGCTGGCGCGTCGCTGGAAGCCGGAAATTCTGCCAGGCTTCAAAAAGGCGGGCACGCATCAGGCGCTGGATGATATTCGCGAATCGGTCGCCGAGCTGGCATACTACCGCGAGCACTTTTTGCAGCTTTAACTCTTAAAGGTGCGCAGGAAAACAGCAGGTTGCTGCTTTAATCGGCAAACGAATCGAAAGCGCAAAATTTTGCTTTTAGACTCTTGCAGCAGCAATAATTTCTCGTATAATGCGCACCCCGTACCGATGAAGAATTTATACAACGGTACAAGGCGCGGGAATAGCTCAGTTGGTAGAGCACGACCTTGCCAAGGTCGGGGTCGCGAGTTCGAGTCTCGTTTCCCGCTCCAAAATTTGATTAGCAGTACCTTTCCTAAGCGGGAATAGCTCAGTTGGTAGAGCACGACCTTGCCAAGGTCGGGGTCGCGAGTTCGAGTCTCGTTTCCCGCTCCAAAATTTGTTTAGCAGTACCTTTCCAGTGCGGGAATAGCTCAGTTGGTAGAGCACGACCTTGCCAAGGTCGGGGTCGCGAGTTCGAGTCTCGTTTCCCGCTCCAAATTTTACATCACTAATAATCATACGCTTAGTTGAGCCGTTGACGATCGCCGTGTAACGCTGCGCTTATCAGGTTATCCACAGCGCGCCAGCCGTGTTTTACCGCTGCTCAGGGCGATCTGTAAAACTATTTTAAACAGAGTTATCCACAACTTTCTCGCTGTCTTCGTACGCTATCCACATTCTTATTTGTACACATTATCTGTTTAACTGCTTGAATTAACAGGTAGTGAAGATATTTCATTTTGTTAAAATCTTCTTTGACGCGCCCTGTGTCAGTTGAATGACAACAGCTTTTTATTTTTATGCACAGCTTGTGGAAAAGTAGCTGGCGTTCGCCGCTGGTTAATCATGCGTCACGCGGCAAACCCTTCTCAATAGCGCGTACCAGCCGTTTTTGCTGCGCGGGCTGCACGTCAATCGCCAGAGCCTGTCGTTTTTCCTGCTGCTGAAGCAGCGCCCATTCGATATGTTCGTCAAGCAGCGGGTTTTCGCCCAGCCGCTTCTCCAGCACGCCTGCGATTTCAGCGCGCCAGGGCGCGTTGCCCAGCGCCACGGCGATATTGCGCAGCCAGCGCAGATGGCCGATACGGCGTATCGCTGAGCCTTCCGTCACGCGTAAAAAGGTTTTCTCATCCCACTGGAACAGCGTTATGAGCTCCGGCGCATGCAGCGCGGCGCGCGGCGAGAAGTCCGTTTCATCGCTGAGTTGCCCATAGCGATTCCAGGGACAGATCAGTTGACAGTCGTCGCAGCCGTAAATGCGGTTGCCCATCAGCGGGCGTAGCGCTTCCGGAATAGCGCCCTCAAGCTCGATGGTGAGATAGGAGATGCAGCGGCGCGCATCTACCACATAGGGTTCGACGATGGCGTTGGTCGGACATATGGTCATACAGGCGACGCAGCGGCCGCACTGCTCTTCCTGCGGCGCGTCGATCGGCAGCGGCAGATCGATCAGCAGTTCGCCGAGGAAAAACCATGAGCCCGCCTCGCGGTTCAGGATCAGTGAGTGTTTACCGGTCCAGCCGAGGCCCGCTTTAGCCGCCAGCGGACGTTCCAGCAGCGGCGCAGAGTCGACAAAGGGGCGGAAATTGAGCTCGCCGCACTTTTCCTGAATCATTTCTCCGAGCTTTTTCAGACGATTGCGCAATACTTTGTGGTAATCGCGTCCCAGAGCGTAGCGGCTGACATAGCCGAGCTGCGGGTTTTTCAGCGTACTGGCAAAGGCGGCTTTGGCCGGAAGGTAGTTCATGCGTACGCTGATAACGCGCAGCGTGCCGGGCAGCAGTTCATGCGGACGCGCGCGCATCATGCCGTGGCGCGCCATCCACTCCATTTCGCCGTGATACTGTTTGTCCAGCCACGCCTGCAGACGCGGCTCTTCCGCGCTGAGATCGGTGTCGGTGATGCCGACCTGCTGAAAGCCGAGATCCTTGCCCCACTGTTTAATCTGTTGAGCAAGCTGATGAAGATCGAGAGGGTATGACATGAGTAACCAGGAATCGAAAGCGAACGGCTGCAGTTTACCATATTCCGTCTGGCCTGCGCAGGCTCTGCGCCAGCTCGAGCGTGACGGCGCCGACGCGCTGGGCATTACGCTTTACGAGCTGATGCAGCGCGCCGGGCAGGCGGCGTTCGAGCTGGCGCGCGCGCAGTGGCCGCAGGCGCGCAGCTGGCTGATTCTCTGCGGGCATGGCAATAACGGCGGCGACGGCTATGTCACGGCACGCCTGGCGCAGGCGGCGGGCTATGCGGTCACGCTGCTGGCGTGCGACAGCGATAAACCGCTGCCCGACGAGGCGCAGCGCGCGCGCGAGGCCTGGCTGGAAGCGGGCGGCGAGATCCATGCCGCTGACGCCCCCTGGCCGGAGCAGGTCGATCTTATCGTCGACGCGCTGCTGGGGACCGGCATCAACCGCGCGCCTGCCGAACCTTACCTCAGCCTGATTAAACAGGCGAACGCCCATGCCGCGCCGGTGCTGGCAATCGATATGCCGTCAGGGCTGTCGGCGGCGACCGGCTGCGCGCCGGGCGAGGCGATCGCTGCGACGCATACGCTGAGCGTTATCGCGCTGAAGCCCGGCCAGATCACCGGCAAAGCGCGCGACCTTATCGGCGAGCTGCGCTACGCCGATCTCGGCCTGAGCGCCTTTCTCGCCGGTGAAAACGCGCCGATGGCGCGCTACGACGCCACCTCGCTTTCGCGCTGGCTGAAGCCGCGCAAGCCTACCTCGCACAAAGGCAACCACGGCCGCCTGCTGGTGGTGGGCGGCGACACCGGCACCGCCGGCGCGATTCGCATGACCGCCGAAGCGGCGCTGCGCGCCGGATCGGGTCTGGTGCGCGTCCTGACGCATCGCGATAATATTGCGCCGGTACTGACGGCGCGTCCGGAGATCATGGTGGACGAGCTGACCGACGCCAGCCTGCAAAGCGGGCTGAAGTGGGCGGACGTCATCGCTATCGGTCCGGGCCTGGGACAGCGGGAATGGGGACAGAATGCGCTGAAAGCGGTTGCCGCCAGTGAAAAGCCAATGCTTTGGGACGCTGATGCGCTTAACCTGCTGGCAATCAATGCGGAGAAACGTCAGAATCGCATCATTACGCCGCACCCAGGCGAAGCGGCGCGACTGTTAGGCATTAAGACCAGCGAAGTCGAGAGCGATCGCCTACTCGCCGCGCAGAAACTCGCGGCGCGCTACGGCGGAGTCGCGGTGTTGAAAGGCGCCGGCACCCTTATCGCCAGCGAGCAGGGCGACATGGCCTTCGCCGACGTTGGCAACGCCGGTATGGCTTCCGGCGGCATGGGCGACGTATTAAGTGGTATTATCGCCTCGATGATGGGGCAGCAACTGGCGCTGTTCGACGCGGCCTGCGCAGGCTGCGTGGCGCACGGCGCGGCGGCGGACGCAGTGGCGGCGCGGCGCGGAACGCGCGGCATGTTGGCAACAGATTTATTCGAGCTGCTTTGGCAGTTTGTTAATCCAGAGATGACCCAATAATAAAGCATGAAGACCTGTGTTATTTCCTTGCCCGATGAGGCGGCGACCCTCGAACTGGGCGCTAAGCTGGCCCGCGCCTGTACCGGTGCGGCGGTAATCTATCTCTATGGCGATCTGGGCGCGGGTAAAACGACCTTCAGCCGTGGATTTTTGCAGGCGCTTGGCCACCAGGGCAACGTCAAAAGCCCGACCTATACGCTGGTAGAGCCATACCAGCTCGACGCGCGCGCGCTCTATCACTTCGATCTCTATCGCCTGGCCGATCCGGAAGAGCTGGAGTTCATGGGGATCCGCGACTATTTCACCGGCGAGGCTATCTGTCTGGTGGAGTGGCCGCAGCAGGGCGCGGGCGTCTTGCCGCCGCCCGATCTGGCGCTAACGCTAAGCTACGTCGGCGCCGCGCGCGAGGCGCGCCTTGAGGCGCACTCCGCGCTGGGCGAACTCCTGACAGAGCAGGTGGCGCAGGCATGATCGCACGGATGAAAAGCGCGCTGCTGCTGATACTCTGTCTGGCGACAGCGCCCGCGCTGGCGGCTAGCCTCTCTGATATCAAAGTCGAAAACGGTGACAGCAAGGCGACGGTAACCCTGAGCTTCGCCGGACAGCCGGTGTACGGCTTCTTTCCGCTGCGCAACCCCGATCGCGTGGTGCTGGATATTCGTCAGAGCGGCGTGATTCAGGGGCTGCCGCTTAACTTCAGCGGCGAAAATATTGTCAGGCGTATTCGCACCAGCACGCCAAAGGATAAGCAGAGCATTCGGCTGGTGTTCGAGCTGACGCAGGCGCGCAAAACCCGCGCGGTGACCCAGCGCAACGGCAGCAGCTATAACGTGGTGTTCACTATACAGGGCAAGCAGCCCGTCAGCCGCGCCGCGCCGGTTTCTACCGCGACCACGACGACGCCGGGCCGGGCGGCACCGAGCCGACCCGCCGCCAACCCGTTCAACGCCAACCAGGTGACGGCGGTCAGCAATACCAACACCACCACGCGTCCAGGCAATGCGCTGCCCACCAGCAACGACACGGTGATTGTGGCGATCGACGCCGGCCACGGCGGCCAGGATCCCGGCGCTACCGGCCAGCGCGGACTGCATGAAAAGAACGTCACCATCGCCATCGCGCGCAAGCTGAAGGTGCTGCTGAACAACGATCCGATGTTTAAAGGCGTGCTAACGCGCGACGGCGACTACTTTATTTCGGTGATGGGCCGTTCCGAAGTGGCGCGTAAAGAGAACGCCAACCTGTTGGTTTCCATTCACGCCGACTCGGCGCCGAGCCACAGCGCCACCGGCGCGTCGGTATGGGTGCTGTCGAACCGACGCGCCAACAGCGAAATGGCCAACTGGCTGGAGCAGCGCGAGAAACAGTCGGAGCTGCTGGGCGGGGCAGGCGATCTGCTGGCGAACAGCCAGGCCGATCCCTACCTGAGCCAGGCGGTGCTGGATCTGCAGTTCGGTCATTCGCAGCGCGTCGGTTATGACGTGGCGATGAAAGTGTTGCAGCAGCTGCGCGGCGTTTCGCCGTTGCATAAGCGTTTGCCGGAGCACGCCAGCCTCGGCGTGCTGCGTTCGCCGGATATTCCCTCACTGTTAGTGGAAACCGGCTTCATCAGTAATGCCTCGGAGGAGCGACTGCTCGGCAGTAGCGCTTACCAGGATAAAATTGCGATGGCTATCTACAAAGGCCTGCGCAATTATTTCCTGGCGCACCCGCTACAATCGCTCCCAAAGGAGGAAAACCGTCCGATCGGCTCATCGCCGACGGTGAGCGTCGCCAGTAATCCGGCGACCGGCACCACGCAATATACCGGCGCGGTGCAGCGTCATACCGTCACCCGCGGCGAAACGCTCTCCGGCATCGCCGCGAAATATGGCGTTAGCATGGGGACGCTGCGCGAGATGAACCGGCTGAAGCGCGATGTGGTCTGGGTCGGACAGCGCCTGAAGGTGCCGGCCAGCAATACGGTGGCCGCGCGCGGCCCGGCGCGTCATAAAGTGGTGCGGGGCGACTCGCTGACGGCTATCGCCGCACATTATGGCGTCAGCCCGCAGGCGATCATCCAGGCGAACAATATGAAGTCCTCAAACGTGATGTTGGGGCAAACCCTGAAAATACCCGCCTCCTGACGGTCAGCCCGGCCAGGCGCCGGGCCAGGCTCTACAAGGATAATCACCATGCCCATTCAAATTTTACCGCCGCAGCTGGCTAACCAGATTGCGGCGGGCGAAGTCGTCGAGCGTCCAGCATCGGTGGTAAAAGAGCTGGTGGAAAATAGTCTCGACGCCGGCGCGACGCGCATCGACATCGACATTGAAAAAGGCGGCGCGAAACTGATCCGTATTCGCGATAACGGCTGCGGCATCAGCAAAGAAGAGCTGGCGATGGCGCTGGCACGCCACGCTACCAGCAAAATCGCCTCGCTTGACGATCTGGAAGCGATTATGAGCCTGGGCTTTCGCGGCGAAGCGCTGGCCAGCATCAGTTCAGTTTCGCGCCTGACCCTGACTTCGCGCACCGAAGCGCAGAGCGAGGCCTGGCAGGCGTATGCCGAAGGCCGCGATATGGCGGTCACGGTTAAGCCAGCGGCGCATCCGTGCGGCACTACGCTGGAGGTGCTCGATCTCTTCTACAACACGCCCGCGCGTCGCAAATTTATGCGCACCGAGAAAACCGAGTTTGGCCATATCGACGAGGTGATTCGTCGCATCGCGCTGGCGCGTTTTGACGTCTCCATCTCGCTCAGCCATAACGGCAAGCTGATGCGCCAGTATCGCGCGGTCAATGACGAGGCGCAGCGCGAACGGCGGCTGGGAGCGATTTGCGGCACGACCTTTATGCAGCATGCGCTACGCATCGACTGGCGACATGACGATCTGCTGCTGCGCGGCTGGGTCGCCGATCCGGCCGGATCGCGCCAGCTGACCGATATTCAGTATTGCTACGTCAACGGCCGCATGATGCGCGACAAACTGATCAATCATGCGATACGGCAGGCGTTTCAGACGCAGCTGCAGGCGGACCAGCAGCCAGCCTATGTGCTCTACCTGGAAATCGATCCGCATCAGGTGGATGTCAACGTGCATCCCGCCAAGCATGAGGTGCGCTTCCATCAGTCGCGGCTGGTGCACGATTTTATCTTTCAGGGCGTGATGAGCGTGCTGCAGGAGAGCAGCGCGCCGACCCTGCCGTCGATTCAGGCAGAAGAGCCAGCGCCGCGCTGGCAGCCGGAAAATCGCCAGGCGGCGGGCGGCAACCACTTTTCCCAGCCCGCCGCGCCGCGCCGCAGCGAAGGCGGCGCGGCGGCGCCAGCATCACCGCCAGCCGCGCAGCCGGGCTGGCAGAATAAAGAGAATGGCTACAGCAAGCGCGAAGGCGCGGTCTATCAGCAGCTGCTGAAAACGCCGGCCGCAGGTCAGCGCGCGCCGGCTGAACCGGCTGCGCCGCCGGTTGTACCGCGCGCGCAGCCAGCCGAGTCGCCGCTTTCCTCGCATGCGCAAAGCTTCGGCCGCGTGTTAACGGTGGTGCGGGAGCGTTATGCGCTACTGGAGCAGGAGCAGGCGCTGCTGCTGCTATCGCTGCCGGTGGCGGCACGCTGGGTGCGGCATGCGCAGCTACAGCCGGGCGAGACGGGGCTGAAGTCACAGCCGCTGCTCATCCCGGTGCGCATGAAGGTCGCGCGGCCGGAGCGTCAGATCGCCGCAGAGAGGCAGAGCCTGCTGAACGAGATGGGCGTCGATCTGCAGCCGGAAGGCGACCACGTGACCCTGCGCGCGGTGCCTTTACCCTTGCGCACGCAAAATTTACAAATCTTGATTCCAGAGCTGCTAGGCTATCTCGCCCAGCAGCCGGAGAGCGGGGCCCCTCAGCTGGCTCAATGGCTGGCGCGACGTTGCGATACCGACGCGCCTCACTGGAATCACTCGCAGGCGATCACGCTGCTGGCGGAGCTGGAACGGCTCTGTCCGCAACTGTTGAAATCGCCGCCTTCTGGCCTGATTCAGGCCCTGGATATTGAGAGCGCGCTTGCTGCATTAACCCATGAGTGAACACAACCCGGCTGGCCGACCAAAGGCTATTTTTTTGATGGGGCCCACCGCTTCGGGCAAAACCGCGCTGGCGATAGCACTAAGAAAGCAGCTGCCGGTGGAACTTATCAGCGTCGACTCTGCCTTAATCTATCGCGGGATGGATATCGGCACGGCCAAACCTTCGGCAGAAGAGCTGGCGCAGGCGCCGCATCGCCTGCTGGACATCCGCGATCCCTCGGAAGCCTATTCCGCCGCCGACTTCCGCCGCGATGCGCTGGCGGCGATGGCGGAGATCGTTCAGAGCGGCCGCATTCCGCTGCTGGTCGGTGGAACCATGCTCTATTTCAAGGCGTTACTGGAAGGATTGTCGCCGCTCCCCTCGGCCGATCCTGAGATACGTCAGCGCATTGAGCAAATGGCGCGCGAAAAGGGGTGGGAGGCGCTGCATCGTCAGCTGTGCGACATCGACCCGGTGGCCGGGAGTCGTATTCATCCGAATGATCCGCAGAGACTTTCGCGAGCACTGGAAGTTTTTTTTATTTCGGGTAAAACTTTAACGGAACTGACTAAAACATCCGGCGAAGCGTTACCCTACGATGTGTATCAGTTCGCCATCGCCCCCGCGACCCGTGAACTGCTGCATCAGCGCATCGAACTACGCTTTCAGCAGATGCTGGCGTCAGGATTTGAAGCGGAGGCTCGGGCCCTGTTTGCACGAGGTGATTTGCATACGGATATGCCTTCCATTCGCTGTGTCGGTTATCGTCAGATGTGGTCGTACCTGGCTGGCGAGATCGATTACGACGAGATGGTTTATCGGGGAATTTGCGCAACCCGGCAGCTCGCTAAACGCCAGATGACCTGGTTACGCGGCTGGGAAAATGTACGCTGGCTTGACAGCGACAGCCCAGAATCCGCGCGTGACGAGGTGCTTCAGGTTCTTAGTGCGAAGCATGGGTGATTGTGTACAATTGGCTGGTTATCGTGCGCAAATTTTTACGCAGTTTTTTCAGAACTTCGGTTCTACAAGTAATAAACAACAAGCATATAAGGAAAAGATAGAATGGCTAAGGGGCAATCATTACAAGACCCGTTTTTGAACGCACTGCGTCGTGAACGTGTTCCGGTTTCGATTTATTTGGTCAACGGTATCAAGCTGCAGGGACAAATTGAGTCTTTCGATCAATTCGTGATTTTGTTGAAGAACACGGTAAGCCAGATGGTTTACAAGCACGCCATTTCTACCGTGGTTCCATCGCGCCCGGTTTCTCATCACAGCAACAACACCGGTGGCGGCAGCAACAACTACCACCACGGCGGTAGCAACGCTTCTGCGCCGTCGCAGCCACAACAAGACGGCGATAACGCGGAATAACGCGCTACCCGTACAAGCCAGGGCGGGAGAACGCAGACCGTGTTCCGTCCTGGTCTTCTATTTTCTAAGCGAGGTTATAGCTTGTTTGACCGTTATGAAGCCGGTGAGCAGGCCGTACTGGTACACATCTGGTTCTCCCAAGACAAAGAGATGGAAGATCTCCAGGAATTCGAAACCCTGGTCTCTTCTGCGGGCGTAGAAGCGCTGCAGGTCATTACCGGCAGTCGTAAAGCGCCACATCCCAAATATTTTGTCGGTGAAGGAAAGGCAGCTGAAATTGCCGATGCGGTAAAATCAAGTGGAGCATCGGTCGTATTATTCGATCATGCCTTAACCCCTGCGCAGGAACGCAACCTGGAGCGCCTGTGCGAATGTCGCGTCATTGATCGTACTGGTCTGATCCTGGATATCTTCGCCCAACGCGCCCGAACGCATGAAGGTAAGCTGCAGGTCGAACTGGCCCAGCTGCGCCATCTTGCTACGCGACTGGTACGCGGCTGGACGCACCTTGAGCGTCAGAAAGGCGGCATCGGCTTACGCGGCCCGGGTGAAACCCAGCTGGAAACCGACCGTCGTTTGCTGCGCAATCGAATCAGTCAGATTTTGTCCCGCCTTGAACGCGTAGAAAAACAGCGCGATCAGGGACGTCAGGCGCGCGCCAAAGCGGACGTGCCAACCGTGTCGCTGGTCGGCTATACCAACGCCGGTAAATCCACCCTGTTTAACGCCGTCACCTCCGCTAATGTCTATGCGGCGGATCAGCTGTTTGCGACGCTCGATCCGACGCTGCGCCGTCTGAACGTGGCGGACGTCGGCGACGTGGTGCTGGCGGATACCGTCGGCTTTATTCGTCATCTGCCTCACGATCTGGTGGCCGCGTTTAAAGCGACGCTACAGGAAACGCGACAGGCGACGCTGCTGCTGCATGTGATCGACGCCGCCGACGTGCGCGTCAGTGAGAACATCGAAGCGGTCGATGCGGTGCTGGAAGAGATCGAGGCGCATGAAATTCCCACGCTGCTGGTGATGAATAAAATCGATATGCTGGACGGCTTCGTTCCGCGCATCGATCGCAATGAAGAAAATCAGCCGATCCGCGTCTGGCTTTCCGCACAGAGCGGCGAAGGTTTGCCGCTGCTATGGCAGGCGCTCTCCGAGCGTCTGGCAGGCGAAATCGCGCAGTTCGAACTGCGCCTGCCGCCGGAAGCGGGGCGCCTGCGTAGCCGCTTCTACCAGCTGCAGGCCATTGAAGATGAATGGAATGAAGAAGAAGGCGGCATCGGCCTACGCGTGCGTCTGCCGATGGTTGACTGGCGACGCCTGTGCAAGCAGGAACCGGCGCTGCTTGATTACATAGTTTGACACGTTGCCCAAACGTCCTTACGCAATAGCTGGTATGGTGTAGCAGGCGGCTGCCGCTTTTCTGGGATCTTTTTCTTTAGCTCTTTAGGGCGAACAAAGGCAGCCAACACAGCTACAGCCTGAAAGCTGCAGGGTAAACAGCGCACTTACAATAAATGGAGTAGAACATGGCGTGGAATCAGCCCGGTAATAACGGACAGGACCGCGACCCGTGGGGAAGCAGCAATAATAAAGGCGGCAACTCTGGGGGAAACAAAGGTGGTCGTGAACAGGGACCGCCGGATCTGGATGATATCTTCCGTAAGTTGAGCAAAAAGCTCGGCGGACTGGGCGGTGGCAAACAGAGTGACAATGGCCAGCGCAGCGGCGGCAGCGGTGGCAAACTGGTCGGCATCGTTGCTGTCGCGGCGGTTGTAATCTGGGCCGCCAGTGGATTCTACACCATTAAAGAAGCGGAGCGCGGCGTTGTCACGCGCTTCGGCAAGTTCAGTCATCTGGTAGAGCCAGGCCTGAACTGGAAACCGACCTTTATCGATCAGGTGCGTGCGGTAAACGTCGAAGCGGTGCGCGAGCTTGCTGCCTCCGGCGTGATGCTGACCTCGGATGAGAACGTGGTGCGCGTCGAGATGAACGTGCAGTACCGCGTAACCGATCCTGAACGCTACCTGTTCGCTGTCACCAGCGCGGACGACAGCCTGCGCCAGGCGACCGACAGCGCGCTGCGCGGCGTCATCGGCCGCTCTACGATGGACCGCATTCTGACCGAAGGCCGTACCGTGGTGCGTAGCGATACGCAGCGCGAAATCGACGAAACCATTCGCCCTTACAACATGGGCATCACGCTGCTTGACGTCAACTTCCAGGCGGCGCGTCCGCCGGAAGAGGTGAAAGCCGCGTTCGACGACGCCATCGCCGCGCGTGAAAACCGCGAGCAGTACGTGCGCGAGGCGGAAGCCTATGCGAACGAAGTGCAGCCGCGCGCGAATGGTCAGGCGCAGCGTATCCTCGAAGAGGCGCGCGCTTATAAAGAACGTACCGTGCTGGAAGCGCAGGGTGAAGTGGCGCGTTTCGCCAAGCTGCTGCCTGAATACAAGGCGGCGCCGGACATCACTAAAGAGCGTCTCTACATCGAAACCATGGAACGCGTGCTGAGCCATACCCGCAAAGTGCTGGTTAACGATCGCGGCAATAATCTGATGGTGCTGCCGCTCGACCAGCTGATGCGCGGCGCAACCGGCGCGGCGCAGAGCGGCCACAAAGGCGCGAGTCTGAACACGCTGCCCGCTTCGCCTGGCAGCACTGCCAGCCGCAGCGACACGTCAGCCTACAATCCAGACAGCATCATGGATCAGCGTCGGGCCAATGCTCTGCGCAACGATACCCAGCGCGAAGGGAGAGAGTAATCGATGCGTAAGCCCATAATTGTAGTCATTATTGTTGTACTGGTGGCGCTCTACGCTTCACTGTTCGTGGTGCAGGAAGGCGAACGCGGCATCGTGCTGCGCTTCGGTAAAGTGCTGCGCGACGATGAAAACAAACCGCAGGTGTTCGCGCCGGGTCTGCATATGAAAGTGCCGTTTATCGAGACGGTAAAAACGCTGGACGCGCGTATTCAGACCATGGACAACCAGGCGGATCGCTTCGTCACCAAAGAGAAGAAAGACCTGATCGTCGACTCTTACATCAAGTGGCGCATCAGCGACTTCAGCCGCTACTACCTGGCGACGGGCGGCGGCGACGTTTCGCAGGCGGAAGTGCTGCTGAAGCGTAAATTCAGCGACCGTTTGCGTTCTGAGATGGGCCGTCTTGATGTGAAAGATATCGTGACGGATTCTCGCGGCCGTCTGACCACCGACGTGCGCGACGCGCTGAATACCGGCAGCGCCGGCAGCGACGACGACGTGCAGACGCCGGCGGCGGATGACGCCATCGCCAGCGCGGCGGCGCGCGTTGAGCGCGAAACCAACAGCAAAGAGCCGGCGATTAACCCGAACAGCATGGCAGCGCTGGGCATTCAGGTCGTCGACGTGCGCATCAAGCAGATCAATCTGCCGACCGAGGTCTCGGACGCGATTTACAATCGTATGCGCGCCGAGCGTGAAGCGGTGGCGCGCAGCCAGCGTTCTCAGGGTCAGGAAGAGGCGGAAAAACTGCGTGCGCAGGCGGACTATCAGGTCACCCGCACGCTGGCGGAAGCGCAGCGTACCGCGCTGATCACCCGAGGCGACGGCGATGCCGAAGCAGCGAAGCTGTTTGCCGACGCGTTCAGTCAGGATCCGGACTTCTACGCCTTTATCCGCAGCCTGCGCGCCTATGAAAATAGCTTCAGCGACAATCAGGACGTGATGGTGCTTAGCCCGGACAGCGATTTCTTCCGCTATATGAAAGCGCCCTCTAACGCGACGCGATAAGAACTGCTATAACCTACGGGCCGACAATGATGTCGGCCTTTTTTTTGGGAATGGTAAATGAATCAAACCATATGGATGGCGCTGGCGCTGGTACTGGTGCTGGAGGGCCTGGGGCCGATGTTTCTGCCGCGCATCTGGCGTCGTATGATCCTGAGCATGGCGCAGCTGCCGGATCGCCTGCTGCACCGTTTCGGCGGCGGACTGGTGGTGGCAGGCGTAGTCATTTACTACATGATCGGCGCGCATGGCGGCAGCTGATTGCTCTGCCAGCAGGGCTAAATTGTGCCTGCCGCGCGCCGCTTCCCCAGGATGTTGTAGTGCGCAAAACTCAGGCGAAAAATGCGCGCAAACGTATGCTAAAAGTGCTGAAAGCCGCAAGATCAGATGGTAGAATCCATTTTTAAGCAATCGGTGATTTTGAAAATGGGTAAGAACGTCGTCGTACTGGGCACCCAATGGGGTGACGAAGGCAAAGGTAAAATTGTAGATCTGCTGACTGAACGCGCTAATTACGTGGTGCGTTACCAGGGTGGCCACAATGCAGGCCATACGCTTGTCATCAACGGTGAAAAAACCGTCCTCCATTTAATTCCATCCGGCATTCTGCGCGAAAACGTTACCAGCATCATTGGTAACGGCGTGGTGCTATCGCCTGAAGCTCTGATGAAAGAGATGAAAGGCCTGGAAGAGCGTGGCGTACCGGTACGCGAACGTCTGCTGATTTCTGAAGCCTGCCCGCTGATCCTGCAATACCATGTCGCAATGGATCTGGCACGCGAAAAAGCGCGCGGCGCCAAAGCCATCGGCACCACCGGTCGCGGCATCGGCCCGGCCTATGAAGATAAAGTGGCGCGCCGCGGTCTGCGCGTCGGCGATCTCTTCAACAAAGAGACCTTCGCCGTTAAGCTGAAAGAGATTGTCGATTACTACAACTTCCAGCTGGTGAACTACTACAAAGAAGACGCGGTCGACTACGACAAAGTGCTGAGCGACGTGCTGGCGGTAGCCGACGTGCTGACCAGCATGGTGGTTGACGTCTCCGATCTGCTGGATACGGCGCAGAAGCGCGGCGACCTGATCATGTTCGAAGGCGCGCAGGGCACGCTGCTGGATATCGACCACGGCACCTATCCCTATGTGACCTCTTCTAACACCACCGCTGGTGGCGTGGCGACCGGTTCAGGCATCGGTCCGCGCTGCGTCGACTACGTGCTGGGCATCGTGAAGGCTTACTCAACGCGCGTCGGCGCGGGCCCGTTCCCGACCGAACTGTTCGACGACATCGGCGAGTTCCTGTGCGCTAAAGGTAATGAGTTCGGCGCAACCACCGGCCGTCGTCGTCGCACCGGCTGGCTGGATGCGGTCGCCGTGCGCCGCGCGGTGCAGATCAACTCCCTGTCAGGTTTCTGCATGACCAAGCTGGACGTGCTGGACGGTCTGAAAGAGGTGAAAATCTGCGTAGGCTATCGCCTGCCGGACGGTCGCGAAGTGACCACCACGCCGCTGGCGGCAGAGAACTGGGAAGGCATTGAGCCGATCTATGAAACCCTGCCAGGCTGGAGCGAAACCACCTTCGGCGTGAAAACGCTGGAAGGGCTGCCGCAGGCCGCGCGCGACTATATCAAGCGCGTGGAAGAAGTAACGGGCGTACCGGTTGATATTATCTCTACCGGCCCGGACCGCAGCGAAACCATGATTCTGCGCGATCCGTTCGACGCATAATCCTGCAGAGGCCGGCGCAGCGCCGGCCTCTGTTTCCCGCTTAGCAAGCCGCTTTCTCTCCCTTCGCTTTGCCGCATCGCCCTTCGGCTGAAAAAAACACACTCTGGATTCGACTCTGGTTTATCATCTACAGTAGCCGCAAGCCGGTTTACTATTAAAATCAACCGCAACGCGGACGAAATGAATAAACACGCTATGGGTGATCTACCGAGGTAATTGTGCAGCTGACAAGTTTTACCGATTATGGTCTGCGGGCCTTGATTTATATGGCTAGTTTGCCGCAAGGCAGAATGACGAATATTACTGAAGTCACCGAGACCTACGGCGTGTCGCGCAACCATATGGTGAAAATCATCAATCAACTCAGCCGGGCGGGCTTTATCGCCGCGACGCGCGGCAAAAACGGCGGCATCCGTCTTGGGATGGATCCGCATAATATCGTCATCGGCGATGTGGTGCGCAAAATGGAGCCGCTACAGTTAGTAGACTGCGCGACTTGCGCCATCACGCCAGCCTGCCGCTTAAAAAAGGCGCTAAACGATGCGGTACAGCTGTTCCTGCGGGAACTGGACAGCTATACGCTGGCAGACTTAGTCGAGGGGAATGAACCCTTATACCAAATTTTATTGTCCGAACCGCCGGTGGCAATGAATTTGAAATGACATCGGAGGAACCGCTATGTCAAACGATCCTTTTCAGCAACGAGAAGCTGAAAAATATGAAAACCCTATTCCGAGCCGTGAATTTATTCTGGCTCACCTGGAAAAACGCGAAAAGCCGGCCAGCCGCGATGAGCTGGCGCAAGAGCTGAACCTTACCGACGAAGAGCACCTTGAAGCGCTGCGTCGTCGTCTGCGCGCCATGGAGCGCGACGGACAGTTAGTCTTCACCCGCCGCCAGTGCTATGCGCTGCCGGAACGTCTCGATCTGCTGCGCGGCAAGGTCATCGGCCACCGCGACGGCTACGGCTTCCTGCGCGTGGAGGGGCAGAAAGATGACCTCTATCTCTCCGCCGAGCAGATGAAAATGTGCATGCACGGCGATGTTATCCTGGCGCAGCCGCTGGGCGCCGATCGCAAAGGCCGCCGCGAAGCGCGCGTGGTGCGCGTGCTGGAGCCGCGCAACAACCAGATCGTCGGCCGCTACTTCACCGATGCGGGCGCCGGTTTCGTGGTGCCGGACGACAGCCGTCTGAGCTTCGACATCCTGATCCCGCCGGAAGAGACCCTGCAGGCGCGTATGGGATCGGTGGTGGTGGTCGAGCTGGTGCAGCGCCCGACGCGCCGCACTAAAGCCATCGGTAAAGTCGCAGAGATCCTCGGCGACGATATGGGTACCAGCCTTGCGGTCGATATGGCCCTGCGCACCCATGAAATCCCGCACAGCTGGCCGCCGGAAGTTGAAAAACAGGTGAGCAAGCTCAGCGAAGAAGTCCCTGAAGCGGCGAAAAAAGGGCGCGTCGATCTGCGCCAGCTGCCGCTGGTCACCATCGACGGCGAAGACGCGCGCGACTTCGACGATGCGGTCTACTGCGAGAAAAAACGCGGCGGCGGCTGGCGCCTGTGGGTAGCCATTGCCGACGTCAGCTACTACGTGCGTCCCGGCACGCCGCTGGACGACGAAGCGCTGCAGCGCGGTACCTCGGTCTACTTCCCGTCGCAGGTAGTGCCGATGCTGCCGGAAGTGCTCTCCAATGGACTCTGCTCGCTGAACCCGCAGGTCGATCGTCTCTGCATGGTGTGCGAGATGACCATCTCTTCCGCAGGCAAGCTGACCGGCTTCAAACACTATGAAGCGGTAATGAACTCGCATGCGCGTCTGACCTACAACAAAGTGTGGAATATCCTGCAGGGCAACCCGGAGCTGCGCGAACAGTACGCACCGCTGGTGAAGCCGCTGGAAGAGCTGCACAACATGTATAAGGTGCTGGAACAGGCGCGCGAAGCGCGCGGCGGCATCTCGTTCGAGACCGAAGAAGCGAAGTTTATCTTCAATGCCGAACGCCGTATCGAGCGCGTAGAGCGCACCGTGCGCAATGACGCGCACAAGCTGATCGAAGAGTGCATGATCCTCGCTAACATCGCGTCGGCGCGCTTTGTCGAGAAGCATCAGGAGCCGGCGCTGTTCCGCGATCACGATCGCCCCAGCGACGACAGCATCACCAGCTTCCGCACCGTGCTTAACGAGCTCGGCCTTTCGCTGCCGGGCGGCGCCAAACCCGAGCCTGTCGACTATGCCGAGCTGCTGACGCAGATTGCCGATCGCCCGGATGCGGAAATGCTGCAAACCATGCTGCTGCGCTCGATGAAACAGGCGGTCTACGATCCGGAAAACCGTGGACACTTCGGCCTGGCGCTGCAGTCTTACGCGCACTTTACCTCGCCGATCCGTCGCTATCCCGACCTGCTGCTGCACCGCGCCATTAAATATCTGCTGGCGCAGGCGGAAGGCGAGGTAAAAGGCAACACCACGGCGACTGGCGGCTACCACTACGAGATGGCGCAGATGCTGCAGCTCGGCCAGCACTGTTCGATGACCGAGCGCCGCGCCGACGAGGCTACGCGCGACGTCGCCGACTGGCTGAAATGCGACTTTATGCAGGATCAGGTCGGCAATACCTTTAACGGCGTCATCTCCAGCGTCACCGGCTTCGGCTTCTTCGTGCGCCTGAACGATCTCTTTATCGACGGTCTGGTGCACGTTTCCACGCTGGACAACGACTACTACCGTTTCGATGCGGTGGGACAGCGTCTGATCGGCGAGTCGGGCGGACGCACCTATCGTCTGGGCGATGCGGTTGAAGTGCGGGTAGAGGCGGTGCATCTGGACGAGCGCAAAATCGACTTCGCGCTGATCTCCAGCCAGCGTCAGCCGCGCGGCGAAGGCAAAACCGCACGCGACAAAGCGAAGCGCGAAGGCAAAGCGCCGCCGAAGCGCCGCCGTCAGATGGGCAAAAAAGGCAACTTCGAGCCGAACGAAGCGTTCCGCGACGCGAAGCCGACGTCTGATAAGCCGAAGAAAGAGAAAAAAAGCAAAACCCCGTCGGAAAAAACCCGTAAAATCGCCGCCGCCACTAAGGCGAAGCGCGCCGCGAAAAAGCAGGCCTGATTCCGCCTGATGCGTTAACGGACGCTTTCTGCCGCGCAGAGAGCGTCCGCTGAAGTCCATTCAATTCCTAACTGAGCAGATCGATGAGCGAAATTATTTTTGGTATCCATGCCGTGCAGGCGCTGCTGGAGCGCGATCCCCAGCGCTTCCAGGAAGTCTTTATCCTCAAGGGCCGCGACGATCGTCGCCTGCAGCCGTTGGTGGCGGCGCTGGAAGCTCAGGGCATCGTTATCCAGCTGGCGAACCGCCAGTGGCTGGACGGTCAGGTTGAAGGCGGCGTGCATCAGGGTATCGTGGCGCGCATCCGACCTGGCCGTCAGTACCAGGAGGGCGACCTGCCGGATCTGCTGCAAAGTCTGGAAAAACCGCTGCTGCTGGTGCTGGACGGCGTGACCGACCCGCACAACCTCGGCGCCTGCCTGCGCAGCGCCGACGCCGCAGGCGTACATGCGGTGATCGTGCCGAAAGACCGCTCCGCCTCGCTGAACGCCACGGCGAAAAAAGTCGCCAGCGGCGCGGCGGAGAACGTGCCGCTAATCCGCGTCACCAATCTGGCGCGCACGCTGCGTCTGCTGCAGGAGTACAACATCTGGGTAGTCGGCACGGCTGGCGAAGCGGATCATACGCTCTATCAGAGCAAAATGACCGGGCCGATGGCGCTGGTGATGGGCGCGGAAGGCGAAGGCATGCGCCGCCTGACGCGCGAACACTGCGACGAGCTGATCAGCATTCCGATGGCGGGTAGCGTCTCATCGCTTAACGTCTCTGTGGCCACCGGCGTCTGCCTGTTCGAAGCGGTACGCCAGCGCGGGGCGTGATCGCCGCCGCAAAACCCCCTCAGTGCCAGGCATAACTGCGCGTCGCTCTCCCATACTTAGCGGGATACGCATCGCGAGGAGTGGTTATGACCTGGACAACCCATACCGTTTTTAATCAGCCGCAGCCTCTCAGCAACAGCAATCTTTTTCTTTCCGACACGCCGCTGCGCGAAGCGCTCGCGCGCGAAGGCGCCGAGTGGGATCGCGAATGGCTGGCCTCGGTAGGCGCCCAGCTTGGCGGGGCCGAGTCGCTGGAGTTAGGCAGGCTGGCCAACGCCGCGCCGCCGGAGCTGCTGCGCTACGACGCGCGCGGCGTACGCATCGACGAGGTCCGTTTTCATCCCGCGTGGCACCTGTTGATGCAGGGCGTTTGCGCCAGCCGACTGCACAATCTCAGCTGGCAGCCCGACGTGCTCGATCGCGCCATGGTGGCGCGCGCCGCGCGCTTTATCCTCCACGCTCAGGTCGAAGCCGGCACGCTCTGTCCGGCGACCATGACGCACGCCGCCGTCCCGCTGCTGCAGCGCTGGCTGCCCGACGCTTTCAGCGGCTGGCGCGATCCGCTGCTCAGCGATCGCTACGACACCCACGCGCTGCCTGGCGATCAGAAGCGCGGCCTGCTGATCGGCATGGGCATGACGGAAAAGCAGGGCGGCAGCGACGTTACGACCAACACCACGCGCGCGGAGCCGCTGGCGGATCGCGCCCCCGGCTCGATCTGGCGTATCACCGGCCATAAGTGGTTCTTCTCCGTGCCGCAGAGCGACGCGCATCTGATCCTCGCGCAAAGCGGCAGCGGCTTAAGCTGCTTCTTCCTGCCGCGTCTGCTGCCGGACGGCACGCGCAACGCCATTCGCCTTGAGCGGCTCAAAGATAAGCTGGGCAACCGCGCCAACGCCAGCAGCGAAGCGGAGTTTCAGGAGGCCACCGGCTGGCTGGTGGGGGAAGAGGGCGACGGCGTGCGGCTGATACTCAAAATGGGCGGCATGACCCGATTCGACTGCGCGCTCGGCAGCCACGGCCAGATGCGCCGCGCCTTCTCTGTCGCGCTGTACCATGCGCACCAGCGCCAGGCTATGGGCAAAAATCTGGTGGATCAGCCGCTGATGCGTCAGGTTTTAGCGGCGCAGGCGCTGCAGCTTGAGGGCCAGACGGCGCTGCTGATGCGGCTGGCGCGCGCCTGGTCGCAGCCGGCGCAGCCGCTGGAAGGCGCGTTCGCCCGACTGTTCACTCCGGCGGCGAAATACGCCGTCTGCAAGGCGGGCATGCCCTTTGTCGCCGAAGCGATGGAAGTACTGGGCGGCGTGGGCTACTGCGAAGAGAGCGAACTGCCGCGCCTCTATCGCGACATGCCGGTCAACAGCATCTGGGAAGGTTCGGGCAACGTGATGTGTCTCGACGTGCTGCGCGTGCTGCGGAAACAGCCCGGCGCGGCAGAGATGCTGCATCAGGAGTTCGAGGCGGTCAGAGGTGTAAATCGCCTGTTTGACGCCGCCTGGCGACAGCTAAAGCTACGCCTGAACCGACTGCAGGAGAGTCAGGGGCGTGAGATCGCCCAGCGCCTGTTTCTGCTGGCGACCGGCGCGCAGCTGCTGAAATATGGTGAGCCGCCGCTGGCGGACGCCTGGTGCCGGCAGTGGCTCGACGCGCGCGGCGTCCGACCGCTGGAAAGTCAGATAGCCGAGCGCTTACTGCTGCGCGCCAGCGGCGGGTGACGCGCCGTAAAGGATCGCCGTGGCGTACCAGTATCCCGGCGTCACCGTTTCGTCCACCATGATGACCTGATAGTAGACCGCGCCGCGCTGATTGGCTTCCGCCGCCAGCGCGCGCTGCGCGTCATCCGGCGAGCCGCGAACCTGCGTGCTAACGCTGCCGAGCCTCGGCAGCCCGCCGCTCTGCGCGCGCGTGATCTCCTGCGCCTGATGGGTGGGCGCAGGCGGCGGCTGCGGCGTGGTTTTCAGCGCGGAACAGCCGCTTAACAGCAGCGCCATGGTCAGTAAGTAAGCGTAACGCATAAGGTTTACTCCAGAGGGACGGTGAAGTAAGTGTAAGCCACCGTCCCAAAGCGGGTCAGGATTTCAGGTGAAATACGCTGACCAGCTGCGTCAGATGATGACCTTTGTGACTCAGGTTCTGCGCCGACGCGTCTGCCTGCGCCATCAGCTCGCTGTTCTCATGGGTCGCCTGGCTGATCTGGTTCATCGCCTGATTCACCTGTCCGATCCCCGCCGCCTGCTGCTGCGCCGCGACGTTGATTTCGCTCATCAGCGCCTGCACCTGTTCGATATGCGACACGATATGGGTCATGGCGTCATGCGTCTGCTGCGACAGCTGATGCCCTTCCGAGACGTTGCTGATTGAGGTGGCGATCAGGCCGTCGATCTCTTTGGCCGCCTGGGCGCTGCGCTGCGCCAGCGCGCGTACTTCCGCCGCGACCACCGCGAAGCCGCGACCATGTTCGCCGGCGCGCGCCGCTTCTACCGCCGCGTTAAGCGCCAGAATATTGGTCTGAAACGCGATCGACTCAATAACGTGGGTGATATCGGCAATGCTCTGGGAAGAGATCTGAATCGCCGACATGGTGTTTACCGAACGGCTCACCGTCTGGCTGCCGTGCGTGACCAGGCCGCTCGCTTCCGCCACCAGCGTCATCGCCTGGCGCAGGTTGTCGGCGGTATGCTCGACCGTGGCGCCGAACTGCTCCATGCTCGCCGAGGTCTCTTCGACGCTGCTCGCCTGGCGGCCAATCTGCTCGCTGATATTGAGGCTGCTGGCGGCGATGGTGTCGGTGCCGTCGCTGATCTCCTGCGCGGCGACGCGCACCTGACCCACGATCTTCTCCAGCCCGTCGCCGATGCCGTTGATAGCGGTAATTAGCTGGCCGACTTCGTCATGACGGCGCGTATCCAGATGGACGCGCAGGTTGCCCGCGGCATACTCTTCGGCCAGGTAGATGACCTGCTGCAGCGGACGCGTAATGGCGCGGCGGCTGTAAAACACAAAGCCCAGCGCAAAAAACAGCACCAGCGCCAGGCCGGTCAGCATAAACAGGTTGCGGCTATGGGTAATCGGCGCCAGCAGCGCGTCGCGGCTCACCTCGCCCACGACTATCCAGTTCCAGCCTGGCAGCTGCTGCCAGGCCAGCATTTTACTTTCGCCGTCCAGCTCCGCTTCCTGCACGCCCTGCGGCTGGCTCAGCAGCGCTTGCTGCACGCTGGCGTCCCAGCCTGGCAGTTTGCCTTCATTCTGCGCGGCAAAAAGATATTGTCCCTGCGCTGCGCCCGGCGCGCCGTTCAGCACGTAGAAATGGCCACTGTCGCCCAGCTTGCGCGCTAGCACCTTGTCGCGCATCAGCGCGTACTGCTTATCGATCTGCACGCCGACGAACAGAATGCCGACCACCGCGCCGCTTTCATCTTTAACCGGCTGATACTGCGTGATATAGCGGTGGCCGAACAGCGTCGCCAGCCCGCGATAGATCTCGCCGCGGCTGACGCTTTTCCACGCCGCGCTGGCGCGATCGAGGCGNGTGCCGATGGCGCGGCTGCCGTCCTCTTTCTTCAGNGAGGTAGAGATNCGGTAGTAATCGTCGCCGTCGCGCACGAAGATGGTGGAGACGGCGGTGGTGCGCTGTAAAAAGTCGTCGACCGCGACCTGATCGAGGTTCAGGGTTTTCAGACCGGCGCGCAGGGTCGGAGTCGAAAACTCCCCGACCTGAATACGCGAACTCTCGTCGCGGCTAAAGCGCTGCGGCAAAAAGCTGGCGAACAGCTGGGTGTAGTTGTTGACCTCTTCGGTGAGGGTGGCGTTGAACATCGACGCCATTTCGCTGATGCCCTGCACCTGATTGTGCATATCATCCGTGGCCAGGCTTTCCAGCTGACGGGCGGCGGTGTGGCTTTGAGTCAGTGTCAGGACGAGCAGCAGCAGCGCGACGCTGAGAGACGTCAGTACAGACAGCTTGACTCCAAGACTCATGCGGCTGAGAGAGAGACGCTTCATAAATTACCTTTAGATCGGTTTAATGGAGATTCGATTAACGGCATCGGCGGCAAAAGGTTTACGCCTTAAATAAAACAGCAGATGTGTGAAGTGGTTCGCAGATTAGGCGCGGGGCACGTAAACTCAGCGGAGGCGACATCCACAGCGGAGCGAGCATGATTGAACTGAATACGGAACGGCTGGCGGGCATTCAGGTGCTGCACGCCGCGCCTGCGGGCCAGCGCGACGCGGCGCTGCCGACGGTGCTGCTTTACCATGGCTTTACCTCCTCTAAAGAGGTGTACGCCTATCTGGCCGTGGCGCTGGCGCAGGCGGGATTTCGCGCCGTGATGCCCGACGCCGATCTGCACGGGGCGCGCGACAACGGCAACGACGCGGTGCGGCTTTCCCGCTTCTGGCAGATTCTGCAGCGCAATATCGACGAGATGCCGCAGCTGGAGAACGCGCTGCGCGCTGAGGGTCTAATCGATGGCGATCGCTTCGCCGTGGCGGGCGCGTCGCTGGGCGGCATGACCGCGCTAGGGGCGATGGCGCGCTATCCGCAGATCCGCAGCGTCGCCTGCCTGATGGGATCGGCTTACTTTATGCGGCTCAGCCACTCGCTTTTTCCGCCGGTAAGCGTCAGTTCCCCTGAGGATCGGGCGCAGTTCGATCGGCTGATGGCGCCGCTGGCGGCTTACGATCCCAGCGAAAAGCTGGACGCGCTGGCGAACCGGCCGCTGCTGCTGTGGCACGGCGAAGCGGATGATGTGGTGCCTTTCGCGGAAACCGCGCGGCTGGTGGAGGCGCTACAGAAGAGCGGCCAGGCGGACAAGATGACCTTCTTCGCGGAAAAAGGCATCAGTCACAAAATCACCCCTTTCGCGCTGCGCGTGCTGGTGGATTTCTTTAAGCGGAATTTATGACGCAGCCGGGCTGGCGGCGCGCCGTCAGCCCGTTGCCCTGCAGAGATCACAACTGATTCGATAATCGCTGCGCCGCGCTGGTCGTTGCGCTGGCGTGCGTATTGCCCGGCGCGTCCAGTCGATTGACATAGACATAGCCTGAGGCCGCTTTGCTGCTGTTACTTCTCATCTGCTGCGCACAGTCAGTCTGGCTGGCAAGGGCGGGTGGAGACAGGAAGAGACCCAGTAAAGTGGCGATGACGAACGTTTTCATGCCCGACTCCTCACTGATGGGAACACACTCTGCGACGCTGCTGATTAAAAAAGCGCCGTCATTGGTTAATTTTAGCGCGCGCCGTCGCCAATGCCAGACCGCGCCGTTGAACACCTTCATCAGGAAAATTGATAAAGGCCGCGCAACCCGCTGAATCGCCTGCCTTAGCACGGAAAGCCTCTTTAATGACGATTTAATGAAATGTGCGCTTGAGTTTAGCGCCCTGCGTCAGTATGATTACGCGTCAATTTTTCAGCTGCATTCAGGGGCGCGTTACATTCAGCGAATGTTTCACGACCTATAACGTTCCTTGCTTCCGTGGGCCGCAGCTGACCCTGACAGGAGGCTGAATAATCCGTAAGGAGCANTNTCGATGCGTCATTACGAAATCGTATTTATGGTCCATCCTGACCAGAGCGAACAGGTTCCGGGCATGATCGAGCGTTACACTGGTGCTATCACTGGTGCANANGGCACGATNCACCGTCTGGAAGACTGGGGCCGCCGTCAGCTGGCTTACCCGATCAACAAACTGCACAAAGCTCACTANGTTCTGCTGAACGTAGAAGCGCCGCAGGAAGTGATCGACGAGCTGGAAACNAACTTCCGCTTCAACGACGCCGTTATCCGCAGCATGGTTATGCGCGTTAAGCACGCGGTAACCGAAGCATCTCCGATGGTTAAAGCGAAAGACGAGCGCCGTGAGCGTCGTGAAGATTTTGCTAACGAAACCTCTGACGAGTCAGATGCTGGGGATTCTGAAGAGTAATCATCCGTGACGGCCAATCGACTGCGCCTGTCTGGCACCGTGTGCAAGACGCCGGTTCGAAAAGTGAGCCCGTCAGGAATTCCTCACTGTCAGTTCGTGCTTGAGCACCGCTCAGTGCAGGAAGAAGCCGGTTTCCACCGGCAAGCCTGGTGCAGAATGCCCGTGATTATCAGCGGCACGCTCTATCAGGAGATTACTCAACATATAACGGTCGGCACGCCGCTCATTCTCGAAGGCTTCATTAGCTGCCATCAGGCGCGAAATGGACAGAGTAAAATGGTGCTGCATGCCGAGCAGATTGAATTGATAGATTCTGGAGACTAGCCAAATGGCACGTTATTTCCGTCGTCGCAAGTTCTGCCGTTTCACCGCGGAAGGCGTTC
>Ga0058691_1000163_pt1 | contig 58393 bp, 64 predicted proteins | sample AgamicAtPrz_FD_55051 | JGI IMG/M metagenome (GOLD analysis project Ga0058691, IMG submission 55051) | Agave microbial communities from Guanajuato, Mexico - At.P.rz | ecosystem: Host-associated > Plants > Phyllosphere > Phylloplane/Leaf | place: Guanajuato, Mexico | collected 2012-05-28
ACTGAACCCGGGTAGGCTGCTTGAGCCAGTGAGCGATTGCTGGCCTAGATGAATGACTGTCCACGACAGAACCCGGCTTATCGGTCAGTTTCGACTTTTCAGGTGAAAACCCCGCGCAAGCGGGGTTTTTGCTTTCTGCTATGTGTTGCACGCCGGGCGCTTTGTCCCTTATCTCAATCCCGCCGCATTTCACGCTTCCTCGCGGTCAGGCGACGCCACTGCGGTTCCCGCCATGCTAAACTGCGCCCCGGCAACGAAAGGAGCAGCCCGTGGCGAAATATCAGCAACTAACGGATGAGATTCAGCAGCAGATCGAGGCGGGCATCTGGCCGCCGGGCACAAAGCTGCCGTCGCTGCGTCAGCAGGTGGCGCAGCACGGGCTGAGCCTGATGACGGTGATGCACGCCTACGAGGTGCTGGAGAGCCAGGGCTGGATCGTCTCGCGGCCGCAGTCCGGCTACTACGTCGCGCCGCGCGCGCTGCAAACCGCGCAGGCGCAGGTGGCGCTCAGCGAGCAGGTCGATATCAACAACTTCGTCTTCGACGTGCTGCAGGCGATCCGCGACCCGGCGATTGTCCCGTTTGGCTCCGCTTTTCCCGATCCCGAACTCTTCCCCCAGCGTCAGCTGATGCGCTCGCTGACCAACGTCTCCCATCAGCTGACGCCGCTTGACGCGCTTAACAATCTTCCGCCAGGCAATGCCGCGCTGCGACAGATGCTGGCGCAGCGCTACGCGCGGCAGGGCATCACGCTGTCGCCGGATGAAATCGTCATTACCAACGGCGCGCTGGAAGCGCTCAATCTTAGCCTGCAGGCGCTGACTGAACCCGGCGACTACGTGGTCATCGAACAGCCGACCTTCTATGGCGCGCTGCAGGCGATCGAGCGGCTCAAGCTCAAAGCGCTCGCGGTGCCGAGCGACGCGCAGCACGGCATCGATATGCAGCAGCTGGAAGAGACGCTGCAGCGCTGGCCGGTAAAAGCGTGCTGGCTGATGACCACGCTGCAAAATCCGCTCGGCGTGACGCTCTCGCCCGCGCGCAAAGCGCAGCTGGTGGCGCTGCTGGCGCGCTATCAGGTGCCGCTGATCGAGGATGACGTTTACGCCGAACTCTGGACGGGCGCTGAGGCGCCGCATCCGGCTAAATACTGGGATCGCGGCGGCGACGTGCTGCACTGCGGCTCTTTTTCCAAATGTCTGGTGGCGGGGTTCCGCGTGGGCTGGGTCGCGGCGGGGCAGCACGCGCAGCGTATCCAGCGGCTGCAGCTGATGAGCACGCTCTCCACCAGCGCGCCGATGCAGCTGGCGCTGGCGGACTTCCTCGCCACGCGCCGCTACGATACCCATTTGAAAAAACTGCGGCAGACGCTGGCGCGACGCAAAGAGTGGGTGCGCGAGGCGCTCTGCCGGGCGCTGCCGGCGGACGCCAGCGTAAGCGATTCGCCGGGCGGCTTCTTTTTGTGGGTGACGCTGCCGCGCGGCTATGACACCACGCAGCTCTATCAGCAGGCGTTGCAGCAGGGGATCAGCATCGCGCCGGGGCGGCTGTTTTCAGCGGGCGAGGAGTTTACCCACTGTTTTCGTATTAACGCCGCCTGGCCGTGGGATACGCGCGCCGAGGCGGCGGTCGAGACGCTGGGCAGGCTGATTGCCGACCAGCGGAGCGGTTAAACCTGCGCCGCCTGCTGGTGTCCCCAGGTCAGATAGTAGACATCATAGAAATCCACTTCGCCTTTCTGCCGCAGCAGGCGATGAATGCCGCTTTTCACCTCTTCCGGCGCGTCCGGCAAATTCAGGATCTTTTTCACGCCGCCTTCAGAGACCGGCTGCACGTAATACCACTCGCCGTTATAGCAGACGCGCAGATCCAGCGCGTCGATATCCTCGAAGCGATATTTCGGGTTGATATCCAGCAGCATCAGAAAGCTCATCACCAGCACGAACAGGGTAGCGAACCAGAAGGCGGGCCAGCCCAGCATCTCGGTGGAGAAGATCAGCGCCACGCACAGGCCGTAGCAGAGATACATCAGCGCCCAGAGGCCAGGGTGGGTTTTCAGAAAAGAGAAGCTAAAACGCGGCCGGTTATCGCGGCGCTCTTCACGATTAAGCGTCGCGATTTCGTCGATTAAGATTTGTTTAATGGCGTCCATTGTTCACCTCACCGTTATTTTTCTGCTCAGTAGAACAGATAACAGTTAGCCGGGGCAGACACAGAAACGCGCAGAATTTTTATAACAGTTGAGGCGCGCCGTCCCGGTAAGAACGGCGCGCGCGTTTAGCCGCGCCCGTGCGGCTCATCCCAGTCAAACGCCGGTCCCAGCGAAATTACGCCGTTCGGGTTGATGGTTTTATGGCTCACGTAATAGTGATGGCGGATATGCGGCAGGTTCACCGTCTCGGCGATACCCGGCATCTGGTAGATATCGCGCAGGAAACCGCTCAGGTTGAGATAGTCGCCGATACGGTGACGATCGCACTTAAAATGCGTAACGTAGACCGGATCGAAACGCACCAGCGTGGTCCAGAGACGCAAATCCGCCTCGGTGAGCTGGTCGCCGGTTAGATAGCGGTGCTGCCCCAGAATCTGCTCGAGGCGCGACAGCGAATGGAACAGCGCGGTCACCGACTCGTCATAGGCCGCCTGCGAGGTCGCGAAGCCCGACTTATAGACGCCGTTGTTGACCGTGTCGTAAATCCAGCCGTTCAGCTCGTCGATCTTTTCGCGCAGGGCGGGCGGATAGTAATCCCCGGCGCGCGCGCCGACGGCGTCGAAGGCGCTGTTGAACATGCGGATGATATCCGCCGATTCGTTGCTGACGATGGTGCCCTGCTGCTTGTCCCACAGCACCGGCACGGTCACGCGCCCGGTGTAGTGCGGATCGGCATGCAGATAAAGCTGATAGAGAAATTCGTTCTGATAAAGCTTGTCGCCGGTGGCGTCAGGAAAATCGTCGTCGAACGTCCAGCCGTTCTCCAGCATCAGCGGATGCACCACGGAGACGTCAATCATCGACTCCAGTCCTTTGAGCTGACGCATCAGCAGCGTGCGGTGCGCCCAGGGACAGGCGAGAGAAACATACAGATGATAGCGATCGCGCTCGGCCTTAAAGCCCGCGTCGCCCGTCGGACCGGCGCTGCCGTCTGCGGTCACCCAGTTGCGCCAGACCGCTTCAGTGCGCTTAAAGCGTCCGCCGGTTGATTTGGTGTCGTACCAGGTGTCGTGCCAGACACCGTCAATCAGTTGGCCCATATCGCCTCCAATGCAAACAGGGCGAGGAGTATCCTCGCCCTGCTAAGTATATGTGGCATTACGCCAGATGTGTGCTTAACGCAGCGCCGCAGCTGGCGCAGATTTCTTACGCAGCAGGCTGTCGATGCTGTACGCGCCCGGACCGACAAGGCCCAGCACCAGGAAACCACCTGCGATAGAGAGGTTCTTCATAAACATCAGCTGGTTGACGCCTTCCGCGAAGTTGCTGTGGAACAGGAACGCCGTCAGGATGGTGAAGCCGGCGGTAAACAGCGCGGTGAAGCGGGTCAGGAAGCCGAACAGAATCGCCAGGCCGCCGCCAAACTCCAGCAGGATAACCAGCGGCAGCATAAAGCCCGGTACGCCCATCGCTTCCATATACTGCTGCGTGCCCGCATAGCCGGTAATTTTACCCCAGCCGGCCGTGATAAACAGGATCGGCATTAAAATACGCGCCAGCAGCAGACCAGTATCTTCGAATTTTTTCATCATTAACTCCAGGCTAGATTGTCGGCAGGGCAGTCGCGCCTGCGTTAGATAATTCCCAGCGAAAGGCGGCGTTGCCGTTTGCTGAGCTTATAGCTGGAGATAATAGTCGCGCAGGGGAAAGGTTGTAAGCGAGATATTCTGTAGGTGTTGTTCAGGAAATCTGATGAAGCGAAGCCGGCGATTTCGCACCGGCTGAATGCAGAGGGATTTAGCGCTGCGGCAGAGCCGATTTCAGCATACGCCAGGTGCTCCAGACGCCGAATCCGCGCTTGAGCAGGCGCATAAACTTATTCGGGCTGCGCACCGACCAGATAGCTAATGCGCTGCTGCCGATGGCCAGATAGCGCCGCATGCTGAGAAACGTCAGCCAACCGCGATCGTACTGCGCCGTGCTCAGCAGGAAGTCGCGGCGGCTTGCGCTCAGGTCAAGCCGCTGCTGCTGTATTTCGCCGATTAAGTCATGAATGCGCGCTTCACGTTCCAGTTTGCTGCGGCTCATACGCGGTCATCCTCCAGCAGCTTGCGATCGGTCTCCAGCTCTTTGCGGGTGTGATGCAACAGCGTGGACTGACGCGATTTGCGCAGGCTCCACAGGCCGAAAATAATCGCCAGAAGAAAGAGAACGCCGGTAGTGATGCCGATCGCCATCAGGCGATACTGTGCGTCGACGGCCCAGATAATCAACACCATCAGGCTCATCAGCCCGAATGCGGTAAACAGCATGGTCAGACCAACCATCAGTAGCAGCTGAATCAGGTTGGCCTTTTCCGCTTCCAGCTCGACCACCGCCAGCCGTACGCGGGTCTCGACCATGCTGACCAGCGTAGTGACGATGCGCTGACCAATGTTGATGACCCCTTTGCCGGGGCCGTGGCTCTGCTGTGAATCCGCCATAATTAACGCCGTGAAATCAGCATGCCGATCGCCACGCCGATTGCCGCACCGATGCCAACGCCATGCCAGGGATTATCACGCACGTAGCCGTCCGCTTTCTGCGCGGCTTCACGCGTGGTCTGTGCCAGATATTCGCCAGAATCGCCCAGCTTCTCGCGCGAGCTATCGAGCGCGACGCGCGCTTTCTGACGCAGCTTATCCAGTTCGCCTTTGGACTTATCCGTTGTGCTGCTCAGCACCTCTTCCAGAGTGTCCGCCAGATTCTTTAACTCAGCACGCAAATGTTCTGATGAAGTGTCTTTTGACATGTAATGTTCCTTTTAGCTTCAGTGGTTGAGTCCGGGTTAATAAGGCTCCGCCTGTAACTTTTTCAGCTCCTGGCGTGCTTCTTCCAGTTTACGTTCACGTTTGGCGATTTTTTCCTTATCGTCGCCATCCTGACGCTCCTCTTTCAGCTCGCGCTCGCGCTCTGCGACTTTCTCTCGCTGCGCCTTGATGCGCGCCTGGTGAGACGCTTTCAGTTTATTGTCGCTACAGTTAGCGCGCACTTCGGTCAGAGCGCGCTCCAGTCCATTAACGCGACGCTGATTGTTATGCTGTTTCGCCATCGCAATTTCATGCTGAATATCCTGCTCTTTCTGCTGACAGAGCGATTCCGCCGCCATCAGCGAACCTGAGAGAGAAAACAGCGCGAGGCCAAGAAGTAATTGATGTTTCATCAGGCTTATTACCTTCCTTTGTTGTTGACCTGCCGCGAGCGGACAGCGTCATCTCCTGGCGTGTCAGATAGCTGAGCTATTCACTAAGCATAGACAGCGCCTGCAAAAAGTTCAAAAAAGACGGGGGGATACGGATTATTCTGTTGCCGCCCTGCCAGCGCAGGACGGCAATGTCGAGTCAGGAGATATTTAGCGTTGTCGAGGCGGCGGAAGCGGAGTCGGGATGTCTGGCGACCACAAAGCCGTCCGGCAGCAGGCGGCGCAGCACTTTTTGCGCGGCGAGGCTCTGCTCTTCGTTCTCGAAATGAATAATCAGCGCATCGCCCGACGGGGTAATGCTTTTAATGCGGATGCCCTGCGCCGTCAGCTGCTGATAGAGGTAAAACCCGTCCGGCAGCGGGCCGCCGGCATGGGATACGCGGATCTGCACTACGCTTTCGTGCCGCAGCAGCGTCGGCGTCAGGCAGATCGCCAGCAGCAGCAGCACGGCGATAGTCAGCCAGGGCAGCATGCGGCGGGGGACAGGGCCATAAATTTTCATGACTCGCCCTTGCCGTTTTGATTCGCCTGGCGTTTGCGCCACAGCACCACCAGCGATCCAACCAGGCCAATTACCAGCAGCACCAGCGGCAGCAGCATCAGGCAGAACATCAGCTCATCTTCATAGCGGCGGAAAATGGGCGTCTTGCCCAGCGCAAAGCCGAACACGGTCAGAATCAGCACCCAGAGCAGCGCGCTGACCCAGTTAAAAAACTGGAAGCGGGCGTTATTCAGCCCGGATAAACCGGCAATGGTCGGCAGCAGAGTGCGCACGAAAGCGATAAAACGGCCAATCAGCAGGGCCGACAGCCCGTGACGATGAAACAGGCTGTGCGCGCGGGCGTGATACTGCGCGGGAAGATGAGAGAGCCATTTCTGCACCGTCGGCGTGTTGCCGAGCCAGCGGCCCTGGATATAGCTGACCCAGCAGCCGAGGCTGGCGCCGGTGGTCAGCACCAGTACGGTAAGCGGAAAGCTCATGGTGCCTTTGGCGATCAGCACGCCCACCAGAATCAGCAGGCTGTCGCCTGGCAGAAAGGCGGCGGGCAGCAGGCCATTCTCCAGAAACAGGATCAAGAAGAGCACGCCGTAAATGGCCCAGACCAGCGTCGGATCGGAGAGGGTTTCGTAGTCCTGTTGCCACAACGCCTGCAGCAACGCTTGCAAAATATCCATCAATCATTCCTGAACATCATTGTTTAACGCGTCTTAAAAGACATAAGCGCAGACCGGCGGTTGGTTATCTGTTTTAGGAGCGCAGTCTGTGCAGAGTTTTCCGGATCCTTCCAGAATAGATTGTTAAATCAGCGAATTTTTAAACCCTGTCGCAAAGGGTAAGAAAGGGTCGATAACTGTAACAAAAATCACAGGTTTGAGACAGGGGAATGTGCCCGCCGCACAGGAGTTTTACCTGCTGACGCGGTCCGCCAAAAGGAGCTTTACACGACCTGACACTATTGCAGATTAACTGACTTTCCTGCGTGAAAACGCAGCAGAATCAAGGTTAATTGCTTGCGCCGTCCGGCAGGATGACGGGATTTTCGGCAAACATGTAACGATCCACATTAAATTCAAAGTCATCGGCGGTCGCGTTAAACAGCATCTGCTTAGTATTTTCCAGATGTTGCCACATCGCCAGTTTGCAGGCGGCGGGATCTTTGCGCATCAGCGCTTTGAGGATTTGATCGTGGTCGTCGCACCAGCTCAGGATGCTGCGCTGGTCGATATGCTCGTGGAGTTTGAGCCAGTAGGGATTGTGCAGGCGATGCAGCCACATTTTTTCGACAATGGCCGCCAGCGCGCTGTTTTGAGTGGATTGCGCAATGCGCACGTGAAACTGCATGTCCCACTGAGAGTCGCGAAAGTGATCTTCCTGACGCGCTTTTTCCTGAATCGCCATCAGTTCAATAATGTCCTGACGCGTCACCTGCGTAGCGGCGAACTCGGCGACGTTGCTCTCAATCAGCTGGCGCGCCTGCAGCAGTTCAAACGGGCCAAAGCTGGCGAATTCGAGCTGGCTGGAGGTCATCACCCGATTCTGCTGCTGACTGGCGATAACGTGAATACCGGAACCTTTGCGCACCTCAACGTAGCCTTCTACCTCCAGCATAATGATCGCCTCGCGCACCACGGTGCGGCTGACGTTCATCTCTTCCGCGATCAGGCGTTCCGCAGGTAGCTTGTCTCCCACCGGGTAAATGCCTGTTTCAATACGGCTTTTCAGATCGCTGGCGAGCTGTTGATAAAGTCGACGAGGTTCGGTCAGTTCCATAGCGCATTCCCGTGTCGCAAATAAAGTTGTTATACCACTTTGCGGCCGTTAAATAAAAGGTCCCGCGCAAGGATTGCGCGGGACGCTTTGCTCTTCGGGCAGCGCTGCTAGCCGCGTACCGGCGCGGCCTGCGGCGGCGTTACCTCTTTTTCCAGCTCCGAGACGGGCTTATTGCGCAGCACCGTCCAGATCACCACTGCGCCCAGCAGATCGAACACCGCCAGCGCGGCGAACAGCGGGCTGAAGCCCAGCGTATCGGCCAGCGCGCCGACCACCAGCGCGAACATGGTGCTGGCTGTCCAGGCCGCCATGCCGGTCAGGCCGTTGGCGGTCGCGACTTCGTTACGGCCAAAAACGTCGGAGGAGAGGGTGATCAGCGCGCCGGAGAGCGCCTGATGGGCGAAGCCGCCGACGCAGAGCAGGCCGATAGCGACGTAAGGGCTGGTGAAAAGACCGATGGTGCCGGGGCCAATCATCAGCACCGCGCCCATGGTGACCACCAGTTTGCGCGACACGATCAGGTTCACGCCGAACCAGCGCTGAAACAGCGGCGGCAGATAACCGCCGAGGATGCAGCCGAGGTCGGCGAACAGCATCGGCATCCAGGCAAACAGCGCGATCTCCTTCAGGTTGAAGCCATAAACCTTAAACATAAACAGCGGGATCCAGGCGTTAAAGGTGCCCCAGGCCGGTTCCGCCAGAAAGCGCGGCAGCGCGATGCCCCAGAACTGGCGGTTGCGCAGGATCTGACGCGCCGTCATTTTTTTGGTATTACCGGTCTGATGCTGCGCTTCCTGACCGGAAATAATGTACTGACGCTCTTCTTCGCTGAGTTTGGTCTGCTGCTTGGGATGTTTATAGAAGATCAGCCAGCAGATCGCCCAGAGCAGGCTCAGCACGCCGGTAATAATAAACGCCATCTGCCAGCTGTGCGCCACGATCGCCCACACCACCAGCGGCGGCGCCAGCATGGCGCCGATAGAGGAGCCGACATTGAAGTAGCCCACGGCGACGGAACGCTCTTTAGCCGGGAACCATTCGCTGCTCGCCTTCAGGCCCGCCGGGATCATCGCCGCTTCCGCCGCGCCCACCGCGCCGCGCGCCAGCGCGAATCCGCCCCAGCTGCCGGCCATCGCCGTCGCGGCGCAGAAGATCGCCCACAGCACGGCGAATACGGCATAGCCGACTTTGGTGCCGAGCAGGTCGAGCACATAGCCGGCGACCGGCTGCATAACGGTATAACAGGCGGAGTAGGCCGCCACGATGTAGGAGTACTGTTGGGTGGTGATATGCAAATCGGTTTGGAGCGTCGGCGCGGCGACGGCGATGGTATTACGGGTGAGATAACCCAGCACGGTGCCCAGCGTCACCAGCCCGATCATATACCAGCGTAGCCCTTTAATCTTACGCATCATTTACCTCTTCCAGTGTTCTGTCTGCGGTCTTGCCGCTGTTGTTATCTGGAGCGGGACAACCGTGAGCCGACTTAATCTCACGCCCGCAGGCCGCGCAAAAGCGACCCTGTGTTTACCTTGCCATTACGGAGCGAGAGCGTAACTTGTTATACAACTTTAAAAGTTGAGAGCCATCACAAAAGCCCCTTTTGCAATGTGGGATACTTTAAACCTGCGTAAGGACAGCCATTTAGCACGCTGCGGAGAGCAAAAACGTCCATGAGCACAGTGAATAGCTGCTGTTTATGTGAGCGAGATCTCAAAGAATTCTGTAGCTGGCGAAAATTGGTATGATAACTTTGAGCGCATTAAGGCTCTATCCAAGAGGAAGCAAGTATGTCGCGTTTTATGACCGAGGATTTTTTGCTGGATACCGAATTTGCCCGTCGTCTTTATCATGACTACGCAAAGGATCAGCCGATTTTCGACTATCACTGCCATCTTCCCCCGCAGCAGATTGCCGAAAATTACCGCTTTGCCAACCTCTATGACATCTGGCTGAAAGGCGATCACTACAAGTGGCGCGCCATGCGCGCTAACGGCGTGCCGGAGGCCTTCTGCACCGGCGACGCCAGCGATCGCGAAAAATTCGACGCCTGGGCGCGCACCGTGCCGCACACCATCGGCAATCCGCTTTACCACTGGACGCACCTTGANCTGCGTCGTCCTTTCGGCATTACCGACACCTTGCTCTCTGAAAAAACCGCCGACAGCATCTGGGANCGCTGCAACGCGCTGCTGGCGCAGGATGANTTTACCGCGCGCGGCATCATGCAGCAGATGAACGTGAAAATGGTCGGCACCACCGACGATCCGCTGGATGATCTGCAGCACCACCGCGCGCTGGCGCAGGACAGCAGCTTCGGCGTTAAGGTGCTGCCGAGCTGGCGTCCGGATAAAGCTTTTAATATCGAAGCGGACGGTTTCCTGGGCTGGATTGAGAAGCTGGAGTCGCTGACTGACGTCAGCGTGCGCCGCTTCGACGATCTGCGCAGCGCGCTCAGCAAGCGTCTCGACTACTTTGCCGAGCACGGCTGCAAAGTGTCGGACCACGCGCTCGACGTGGTGCTCTACGCCGAAGCGGACGATGCGACGCTGGACGCCATCCTGGCTGGCCGCCGCGCCGGCAAGACGCCGGACGCGCAGGCGATCGCGCAGTTCAAAACCGCCGTGCTGGTGTGGCTGGGCGGCGAATATGCGCGTCGCGGCTGGGTGCAGCAGTACCATATCGGCGCGCTGCGCAACACCAACCGCCGCCAGTTCGAACTGCTGGGGCCGGACGTCGGCTTCGACTCGATTAACGATCAGCCGCTGGCGGAACCGCTGGCGAAGCTGCTGGGCGCGCAAAATCTGCATAACGCGCTGCCGAAAACCATCCTCTACTGCCTGAACCCGCGCGACAACGAAGTGCTGGCGACCATGGCGGGCAACTTCCAGGGCGAAGGCGAAGCGGGCAAAATGCAGTTCGGCTCCGCCTGGTGGTTCAACGATCAGCTCGACGGCATGCAGCGCCAGATGACGCAGCTGGCGCAGATCGGCCTGCTCAGCCGCTTTGTCGGCATGCTGACCGACAGCCGCAGCTTCCTCTCCTATACGCGCCACGAATATTTCCGCCGCCTGCTGTGCCAGATGATCGGCCGCTGGGTCGAGAACGGCGAAGCGCCGGGCGACGAGGCGCTGCTGGGCCAGATGGTGCAAAACATCTGCTTCAATAACGCGCGCGACTACTTTGGCATCGAGCTGGGAGCCTGATCATGCAGCGGCTAAACCGTCACGACTTTCCCGGCGCGACCTACAGCGAGCGCGTCATCCAGTTCGGCGAAGGCAACTTTCTGCGCGCCTTTATCGACTGGCAGCTCGACTGGCTGAACCAGCACCAGGGCACCGACGCGGGCGTGGTGGTGGTGCGGCCGCGCAACCGGGCCGTCAGCGACAGCCTGAATCAGCAGGACGGGCTCTATACCACGCTGATCCGCGGGCTTAACGATCAGGGCGAGCGCGTCAGCGAAACGCGCCTGATCCGCAGTCTGAATCGCGAAATCCAGCCTTACGTCCAGCACGAGGATTTTCTGGCGCTGGCGCGCGCGCCGCAGATGCGCGTCGTCTTCTCCAACACCACCGAAGCGGGCATCGCTTTTGTCGATGACGATCGCCTGACGGATGCGCCCGCATCCAGCTTTCCCGGCAAGCTGACGCAGCTGCTGTGGACGCGCTTTGAGCACTTTAACGGCGCTGAAGACAAAGGCTGGCTGATTGTGCCCTGCGAGCTGATCGACCATAACGGCGACGCGCTGCGCGAGCTGGTGCTGCGCTATGCGCGCCACTGGCAGCTGCCGGAAAGCTTCGCCGCCTGGGTGTCGCAGCACTGCGTGTTCTACAACACGCTGGTGGATCGCATCGTGACCGGTTTCCCGCAGGAGAGCGAGGCGCTCGCCGCTCAGCTCGGCTATGAAGATCGTTTTCTGGTGGCGGGCGAGGTCTACTACCAGTTCATTCTGCAGGGGCCGCGCGCGCTGTTCGACGAGCTGAAGCTCGATGCGCTGGCGCCGCAGGTGCGACGGGTGGATGACATCGCGCCGTGGAAGGCGCAGAAAGTAGCGATCCTCAACGGTGCCCACACCGCGATGGTGCCGGTGGCGTTTCAGGCCGGTCTGGAGAGCGTCGGCGAGGCGATGGCGGATCCGGCCATTGCAGGCTTCGTCGATCGCCTGCTGCGCGAGGAGATCATTCCCACGCTCGATCTGCCGCGCAGCGAGCTGCACGCTTTCGCCGACGCGGTCGAGCGACGTTTCCGTAACCCTTTTATCCGCCATGCGCTGCTCTCGATCGCGCTCAACGGCATGACCAAGTTCCGCACTCGCCTGCTGACGCCGCTGCTGGCGTCGCACGCGCAGAGCGGCGTCTGGCCGCCGCGTCTGACCTTTGCGCTGGCGGCGCTGATCGCCTTCTATCGCGGCGCATCGGCGGAAAAAAGCTGGCCGCTGCAGGATGACGCGCACTGGCTGGCGCGCTTTGAAAAAAACTGGCAGGCCCTTAATAACGACCAGATCTCCCCAGAACAGCTGGTGCGCGAGGTGTTAAGCGACGCGCAGCACTGGGGCGAAGATTTGACCCGGCAGCCGCAGCTGGTGGCCGAGGTCAGCCGACACCTGCAAAATATCATCGCCCACGGCATGCGTGAGGCGTTGAGCACACTGGGATAAAGCTATGCAAGACGCGATTAAGATTCACTCTCAGGATAACGTCGCCGTGGCGCTGCACGACTTAGACGCGGGGCAGACCATCGATCTGCAGCAGACGGCGGTGCAGCTGCAGCAGGCGGTGACGCGCGGCCATAAGTTCGCGCTGCGGCCCATCGCCGAGGGCGAGCTGGTGATCAAGTATGGGCTGCCGATCGCCCATGCCACGCAGCCGATCGCCGCAGGCGAGGTGATCCACTCCAGCAACGCGCGCACCAACCTGAGCGATCTGGACGAGTACGACTACCGGCCGGAGTTTGTCGAGGTGCCGCCGCAGCCGGGCGATCGCGAGGTGCAGATCTATCGCCGAGCCAATGGCGACGTCGGGATCCGCAACGAGCTGTGGATCCTGCCGACCGTGGGCTGCGTCAACGGCATCGCGCGTCAGATCCTGCAGCGCTTTATGAAAGAGACCGATAACGCGGCGGGCACCGACGGCGCGTTTCTGTTCAGCCATACCTTCGGCTGTTCGCAGCTGGGCCAGGATCATGAGAATACCCGCACCATGCTGCAAAATATGGTGCGCCATCCCAACGCCGGCGCAGTGCTGGTGATCGGGCTCGGCTGCGAAAACAATCAGGTCGACGCCTTCCGCGAGACGCTAGGCCTGCCGGAGAGCGATCGCATCCAGTATATGGTGTGCCAGCAGCACGACGACGAAGTGGAAGCAGGACTGGAGCATCTGCGCGCCCTGTATGAGGCGATGCGCCATGACAAGCGCCAGCCGGGCAAGCTGAGCGAGCTGAAGTTCGGCCTGGAGTGCGGCGGATCGGACGGTTTCTCCGGCATTACCGCCAACCCGCTGCTGGGGCGTTTCTCCGATCAGATGATCGCTAACGGCGGCACCACGGTGCTGACCGAGGTGCCGGAGATGTTCGGCGCGGAGCGTATCCTGATGAGCCGCTGTCGCGATGAGTCGACCTTTGAGAAGACGGTGGCGATGATTAACGACTTCAAGCGCTATTTTATCGACCATCAGCAGCCGATTTATGAGAACCCGTCGCCGGGCAATAAAGCGGGCGGCATTACCACGCTGGAAGAGAAGTCGCTGGGCTGCACCCAGAAGGCGGGCTCCAGCCAGGTGGTGGACGTGCTGAAGTATGGCGAGCGGCTGAAGACGCCGGGACTGAATCTGCTGAGCGCGCCGGGCAACGATGCGGTCGCCACCAGCGCGCTGGCGGGCGCGGGCTGCCATATGGTGCTGTTCAGCACCGGACGCGGCACGCCCTACGGCGGCTTTGTGCCGACGGTGAAGCTGGCGACCAACTCGCCGCTGGCGGAGAAGAAGCCGCACTGGATCGACTTTAACGCCGGTCGTCTGCTGGAAGGAATGAGCATGGATGCGCTGCTGGAGGATTTCGTCGACACCATCGTGGCGATTGCCAGCGGCGAGCTGACCAACAACGAGAAGAACGATTTCCGCGAGCTGGCGATTTTTAAAAGCGGCGTGACGTTATAGTTTGTCGGGCAAAAAAATGGCGGCCTGAAGGCCGCCATTGCTGTCTGTCAGTCTCGAGCCCTTCGCGGGTGGCAGGGTCCGATCGCAAAGTCGCTAAACGCATCCCTGCTCGCTCGGCCCGCGCCTTCCCTGGCGCGGGACGCTTTGCTCTTCGGACCCTGCCACCCGCTCTTTAGGCTATTAAGCTATCTGAACGATCAAGCCCGGCTGGTTTCGCGCTCGGCTTCCGCCTGACACACCGCCGCGGTAAACAGAATATCAGTCGAAGAGTTCAGCGCCGTTTCGGCGGAATCCTGCAGCACACCGATAATGAAACCGACCGCGACCACCTGCATCGCCAAATCGTTGGGAATGCCGAACATATTGCAGGCGACCGGGATCAGCAGCAGCGAACCGCCCGCCACGCCGGATGCGCCGCAGGCGCACAGCGACGCCACCAGGCTCAGCAGAATCGCCGTCGGCACGTCGACACTGATCCCCAGGGTATGCACCGCCGCCAGCGTCAGCACGGTAATGGTGATGGAAGCGCCCGCCATGCTAATGGTGGCGCCCAGCGGAATCGACACCGAATAAGTATCCTCATCCAGATTCAGGCGTTTCGCCAACGCCATATTCACCGGAATATTGGCCGCCGAGCTGCGGGTAAAGAAGGCGGTCACGCCGCTTTCGCGCAGGCAGGTAAACACCAGCGGATAAGGGTTGCGGCGAATCTTGCTGTAGACCAGCAGCGGATTCACCACCAGCGCCATCAGCAGCATACAGCCCAGCAGCAGCGCCAGCAGATGCGCATATTGCCACAGCGCGCCGAAGCCGGTAGAGGCCAAAATCGACGCAACCAGGCCGAAAATGCCGATCGGCGCGCAGCGGATCACGCAGCGCACCAGCCAGGTTACGGCGTTTGAAGCGTCATTAAGCAGGTCGCGCGTAGTCTGTGAGCTATGACGGAACGCCAGGCCCAGACCAATCGCCCATACCAGAATGCCGATATAGTTGGCCTGCATCAGCGCGGTGATGGGGTTCGCTACCATGCTCATCAGCAGGCCGCGCAGCACCTCGGTAATACCGGACGGCGGCGTGATTTCGGTGGTGCCTACGGCCAGCGTCAGCGTCTGCGGCACCAGATGGCTAAACACCACCGCGACCACCGCCGCGAAAAAGGTGCTCAGCAGGTAGAGCGCGATAATGGGTTTGATATTGGTCTTCTGGCCCTGCTGGTGATTCGCAATCGAGGCGATCACCAGCACCAGCACCAGCAGCGGTGCAACGGCTTTCAGCGCGCTGACGAACAGCTCGCCCAGCAGGCCGACGGCCAGCGCCGCATCTTTCGAGACCCAGGCCAGTGCCACGCCAGCCACCAGCCCTACCATAATTTGTTTCACCAGGCTTCCTGCGAGTAGCGCGCCCAGACGACCGGAAAATGAGTTCTGCATAATTGTTCTTTACGTTGTAGCGGGATGTGGCTTCAGGGGACGTCGATTAACGCGCCTGAAGCGGTTTGCCCGGCGGAGTATAAGGAAAAGAGCGGACGAGGAAAGAGATAATTCTGTCGGTGCGAGGGCGATCGGATTTCTATTATGCTGTATGAAGAGAGTGTGACAGAGCGATGAAATGTCGCATCCGGGGCTGGCAAAATAAAACAGGGGCATTACCTGCCCCTGTAGCGGATTATTGCGAGAGTTTTTTCTGGTCGCTTTTGCGATTCACCCAGGCGTTAATCAACAGGGTCGAACCGAGGATCACGCCGACAACGCCCAGCGAGATCGCCACCGGAATATGGTAGAACTCGACGATCAACATCTTAATGCCGATAAACACCAGCACGATCGCCAGGCCATATTTGAGCATCGAGAAACGCTCGGCGACGTTGGCCAATAGAAAATACATTGCGCGCAGGCCGAGAATAGCGAACAGGTTAGAGGTCAGTACGATAAAGGGATCGGTGGTCACGGCGAAGATCGCCGGGATGCTGTCGACCGCAAAAATCACGTCGCTCAGCTCTACCATAATCAGCACCAGCAGCAGCGGCGTCGCAAACAGCACGCCGTTCCTGCGGGTGAAAAACTTTTCGCCCTCCAGCTCGTCAGTCATGCGCAGATGCTTGCGCAGCCAGCGTACCACCGGCTTATCGCCCACCGCGTTCTCATCATCTTCTTTGGAAAAGGCCATCTTCAGGCCGGTCAACAGCAGGAAAGCGCCGAACAGATAGAGGATCCAGCTAAACTGCGTCACCAGCCAGCTGCCCGCGAAGATCATAATAGTGCGCAGCACGATGGCGCCCAGCACGCCGTAAATCAGCACGCGGCGCTGCAGCGCGGCGGGAATGGAGAAATAGCTGAAGAGCATCAGCCAGACGAAGACGTTATCGACCGCCAGCGCTTTTTCCAGCACGTAACCGGTCAAAAATGCCAGGGTTTGCGTGGTGGCGACTTCGCGCCCGGCGCTTCCCTCGAGATACCACCAGAAGGCGGCGCTGAACAGCAGCGACACCGACACCCAAATCAGTGACCAGACGGCCGCCTGTTTAAAACTCATGGTCTGCGCGCCGCGTCGTCCCTGCAAAAAGAGATCGATCGCCAGCATAATCAGCACCACCACTGCAAAGCTGCCCCAGAGAAGAGGCGTTCCTACTGTCTGCATAGCGTTTCCTGCCCTGAAATGAAAAACGGCTGAAGTCAGAAGACGTCAGCCGCTTTACAGGGATGTAAGCAAACCTCGCCTTCCGGCAAGGTCTCACTTACAACGCAGAATCAGATTCCGGGTTGCCTGACGACCGGATGCTTACGCACCGTAATGACGATCGTGCAGCTTACAAGTTACTCCCCTTTGCTGTCCGTTAAGATAGGCGCTGGCCATGAAAGAGGCAAGCACAGCCATTCATATTTAGACATATTTACACAGCCGGCTCGTCGGCCGGGAAAATCACGCCGGTCTGGCGGCGGATTTCGGTCAGCAGTGCGGCGGTGATGCGCGCGGTTTCCAGTCCAGGATGAACGACATGGCGCTGGCGCACCAGCTGCACAAAACTCTGGGCCTCATAAAGCATGGTATTGATATGCTGCGGCTGGCTGAGATCCTGCACCTGAGCGGCGCTCTTGCGCGGCACCAGGCTGACCGACTGCATCTCCGCCAGCTTTTCGATCAGCAGCGAGCCCGCTTCGCCCTGAATTTCGCTGGCAATGCGCGAATCGCTGACCTTGGAGTGCAGCAGCGTGACGTCGAAGTCGCCGTAGTCGAGCAGCACGCTGCCATGGCCGTCGACCCCGCTGGCCAGCAGCGTAGCGCGTGCGCTTACCGCCTGCGGCGCGCCCCACAGCGCCACCGCCGTCGCCAGACAGTAGTAGCCGATATCCATTATCGAGCCGTTGGACCAGCGCGGATTAAAGGTATTGGGATTCTCGCCGTCAAGGTAGCGCTGATAGCGCGACGAATACTGACAGTAGCTGAACAGCGCCTTGCGCAGCGGCCCGATGGCGGGCAGCGCCTGCTGCAGCTGCGCGAAATTAGGCAGGCTGGCGGTTTTAAACGCCTCGAACAGTACCACCTGGTGCTGCCGGGCGCAGGCGATCATCCGCTCCGCCTCATGCAAGTTGGAGGCGAGCGGCTTTTCGCAGATAACGTGCTTGCCGTGCGACATAAACAGCAGCGCCTGCTCGCAGTGGAGTGCATTCGGGCTTGCCAGGTAAACCGCATCGATAAGATCGGAGGCGGCCAGCGCCTCCAGCGAGGTAAAGAGATGTGAACAGGGATAGTCGCCGGCGAAGCTTTCCGCCTGTTGCTGCGAACGCGAATAGATGGCGTTCAGGCGCAGATGGCCGGTTTCGTGCGCGGCATCGATAAACTGGCGCGTTATCCAGTTGGTTCCCACAATAGCAAAACGGATCACGTCGGCTCTCCTGCGGCAAATAGCGGCAGAGTAACACGGCCGGCACCGGGCGCAAGCGCTGATAGTAAAGGCAATTTAATTATGCGATCCGCCTTCCAGTCAGGTACAAGCGACAGATTCCCGGAGGTAAAGAGCACATGTTGTTTAGAGGTGAAAAGCGATGCGTTTGCCAGAAGGCAATTCTACATCCAGGCTGAGCTTGCCCCCCATTGCCTCAATGTAGCGCTTAAGTGTTGCTATCTTAAGCTCGTTGCCGCGTTGCTCTAGCTGAGTAATCGCGGGCTGGCTGATGCCCATCGCTTCCGCAACGCTTTTTTGCGACAGTTGCAGCTCCTCTCGCATCATCTGTAAGCCGGTTTCGAGCACCATCTCGTCTGCCATATCGCGTATGCGCTGCTGGCTTTCCGCTGAGCGTGCGGCAATAGCGTCATCAAGCGTTCTCATCGTTTCCCCTTCAGGTTGTTCAGGTGCGCCGTGAATTCATCGTCGGCAATACGTATCATGCGCGGGTAAAAATTTTTATCATTGCTTTTATCACCTGCGCAAAGGATGACTGCTCTGCGTACGGGATCAAACGCGAAAAAAGCGCATACCGGCTTTCCAGCGTATTGAATACGAAGTTCTTTCATATTCTTGTGTCGCGATCCATTCACCGAATCTGCATAAGGCCGAGGCAGCACAGGTCCGTACGTCCTGAGGTTGATAAGATCGGCAAGGATTTTTTCCTGTAAAGCCTCTTCCTGTTCTTCGAACCACGCATCGAATACCTTACCGAAAAGCACAGTCCACATAGAATATCCTTATAAGCTGTAGCTTATAAAAATGCTATAAGCTACAGCTTATAAAAGCAAGAGGCACGACATGATGGTTCATCGCCAGCCCATCCAGCCTTTGCAAGTGAGTCGCCTCTCACGCTTCACGCCAGCCTCCTTGTTACGTTTTATGATATATATCCCGCAAGAGGGAACCGCGCGATAGTGACGGCGACTGGCTGAAAAGGTGGAGAACGCGCTTGAAAGGAAGTAAACACGCACTGAACTGGACCACGCTGCTGGTGGCGATCCCGGTCGGACTGGCGGCGTCGCTGGTGACGCTGGCGTTTCGCGGCGTTATCGAGCTGATCAACCGTTTGCTGTTCAACAGCGGCAGTGAGATTACCGTGGCGATGCACGTCTGGCCATGGATCTTCTGGCCGCTGCTGGTGGGCGCGGGCGGCGTGCTGGCGGGGTTTTTCCTGCGCTACGCGGTGAGTATCGAACAGCAGCAGACGGTAAAGACCGACTACCTGGAGGTGATTAACGCGCGGCTCGACGCGGTGCCGACCCGCACCTCGCTGTTTCGTGCGCTCTCCTCTATCGCCAGCATCGGCTCGGGCGCCTCTATCGGTAAAGAGGGGCCAATGGTGCAGCTCTCCGCGCTGTGCGGCAGCGTGCTGGGCCGCTGGATCCCCGCCTCGCTCAACCTGAAAAACAGCGACGTGGTGGCGATGGCCGCCGCCGCCGGACTTTCATCGGTCTACCACGCGCCGCTGGCGTCGGCGATTTTCGTGGCTGAAATCGCCTTCGGCATTTCGGCGCTGCAGCGCCTGATCCCGCTGGTGATCGCCTCGTCGGTCGCCGTGATGACCATGTGGTCGCTGGGCTTCCGCAACGCGCTCTATCCGCTGGCGGACGCCAGCTTTCAGATGGACGTAAGCAGCCTGCTGCTGACGGTTGTCATTGGCCTGGCCGCCGGGCTGGCGGGCTGGCTGCTGATTAAGCTTATCGCGCGCAGCAAAGCGCTGTTCGGCCATATCCGTTCGCTGCCGCTGCGGCTGGGCGCCGGTGGGCTGGCGGTCGGGCTGCTGGCGCTGATCTCCACCGATATCCTGGGCAACGGCTACGAAGTGATCGTCAAAATCATGGCGGGCGACTATCTGCTGCCGGGCCTGCTGCTGCTCTTGCTGCTGAAGACGCTGGCGACCACGCTGTCGGTCGGCTCCAACGCGGTGGGCGGTCTTTTTACGCCGTCGTTGCTGATCGGCGCGCTGCTCGGCGTGGCGCTGGCGACGCTGGGCGCAGCGCTGCATCTGCCGCTCGGCAACCTGCTGCTCTACGCGGCCATCGGCATGGCGGCGGTGCTGGCTGCCGTCAGTCAGGCGCCGCTGATGGCGATCCTGATGGTGCTGGAGATGACCCTCAACAGCTCGCTGCTTTTTCCGGTGATGATCGCCGCCGTGCTGGCGTCGATGGTGGTCTATCGCCTGCAATCCGCCAGCACCTATCCGGTGGTCGGCAACCACTTTAACCGCTCGGAGGCGAAATATGACTTCGACAATATGCGCGTGGCGGAGCTGATTATTCCGGGGGCGGCGCTGCAGCCGCAGGAGTCAGTCGGGCAGGCGCTGGCGGTCAGCTCGCTGAAGCGCGAGCGCTACGTCTACGTGATTAACGCGGCGGGCGCTTTTCTCGGCGTGGTCTCGATCCACGATATCGCGCGTAAGGTGCTGGCGCAGGAAATCACGCTGGATTCGCCGGTCTCTACGGTCATGGACGACAACTTTCCCTTCGTCTACCAGAACCAGAGCATGCGCGAAGGCTGGGAGGCGTTCGCGCGCGTGACGCTGGAGCGCCTGCCGGTGCTGAATAATCCGCAGGAGAAGCGCTTTCTCGGCGCGCTGACCAAAACCAGCCTGATCCAGAAAGCGCAGGAGTTCCTTTAGGCCGCGTTGCCGCGCATCGCCTGATCCGTCATCCAGAGCCGGGCGTCGAACTCCAGCTGATGGTAGTCCGGCTCCATATGGCAGCAGAGCTGATAGAACGCCTTGTCGTGATCTTTCTCTTTCAGGTGCGCCAGCTCGTGCACCACGATCATGCGCAGGAAAGGCTCGGGCGCGAGGCGGAAAAAGGTCGAGACGCGGATCTCCGCTTTGGCCTTGAGGTTGCCGCCCTGAACGCGTGAAACGGCCGTATGCAGGCCCAGCGCGTGTTTCATCACCTTGATTTTATTGTCCCAGATGACTTTGCTGATCGGCGGCGCGTTGCGCATAAAGCGATTTTTCAGCGCCTGGGTATAGTCATATAACGCTTTATCGCTAACGATATTGTGGGTGTCGGGATAGCGCTGCTGCAAAAAAGCGCCAAGCTTTTCATGTTTGATCAGCGTCTGAACCTGCTGAAGGATGTTCTCAGGATAACCCTGCAGATAGATGAGTGAGGACATTAGGGATTCCCGGCGAAAGACAGTATACTGCGCCCCCTTTTTAGGGCGTAAAACAGCCAGATTGTACCAGCCGGAGAATTCATGAGCCAACTTGAACTAGCGGATCGCACCCTGATCCTGCATCGTTTTCCGCAAATGCGTGAAGAGAGCCCGCTTCAGGCGTGGGATGCGGCAGATGAATATTTGCTGCAGCAGACGCTGCCGGAAGGGCCGATCCTGGTGTTCAACGACAGCTTCGGCGCGCTCACCTGCGCGCTCAATCCGCGTCCGGTCTGGCACGTCAGCGACTCCTGGCTCAGCCAGCAGGCGACGCGGCAAAACCTGCGCCTGAATGAACTTGACGACGGCGAAGTGCGCTTTCTCAGCAGCCTCGACCCGCTGCCCGCCGCGCCAGCAGCGGTGCTGATCAAGGTGCCGAAAACCCTGGCGCTGCTGGAGCAGCAGCTGCGCGCCCTGCGCGAGGTGGTGACCGCCGATACGGTGATCCTGGCGGCGGCGCGCGCTAAAGAGATCCATAACTCCACGCTGCAGCTGTTCGAGAAGATCCTCGGCGACACGCGCACCTCGCTGGCGTGGAAAAAAGCGCGTCTGATCTACACCCAGTTCAGCGCGCCGACGCTGGCGCCGCAGGCGGCGACCACCGTCTGGCCGCTGGACGAGACGCCTTATCAGATCCACAACCACGCCAACGTCTTCTCGCGCACCTCGCTGGATATCGGCGCGCGCCTCTTTATGCATCACCTGCCGGAAAATATCGAAGGCGAGATCGTCGATCTCGGCTGCGGCAACGGAGTGATTGGCCTGATGGCGCTGGAGAGCAATCCGCAGGCGGAAGTGCATTTTCTTGACGAGTCTTACATGGCGGTGGCGTCGAGCCAGCTCAACGTCGAGGTGAACCGCCCGCAGGATGTGATGCGCTGCGTCTTTCGCGTCAACAACGTGCTGAGCGGCTATCCGTCAGACCGTCTGCACGCGGTGCTCTGCAACCCGCCGTTCCATCAGCAGCACGCCGTCACCGATCACCTGGCGTGGCAGATGTTCCGCGACGCCAAACGCTGTCTGCAGTACGGCGGCGAGCTGCGCATCGTCGGCAACCGCCACCTCGACTATCACCACAAACTGAAAAAACTGTTCGGCAACTGCACGCTGGTGGCCTCGAACCAGAAGTTCGTGGTGCTGCGCGCGGTGAAGATGCGCTGATCAGATAGTCAGCGCGAGCTGCACCGCCTGGGCGATTGCCCGGCGGGCATCCAGCTCCAGCGCCACGTCGGCGCCGCCGATAAGGTGAACGCTTTTGCCGTGGGCGCGCAGCGCCGCCTCCAGCTCGCGCTGCGGCTCCTGACCGGCGCAGATAATGACGTTATCCACTACGACTCTCTCTACTGCGCCGTCGCGGCGCAGCAGCAGCCCCTCATCGTCGATCGCCAGATACTCGACGCCGCCCCACATGCGCACGCCGCGCGCCTGCAGCGTGGCGCGATGGATCCAGCCGGTGGTTTTGCCCAGACCCGCGCCCGGTTTGCCCGGTTTGCGCTGCAGCAGCCAGATGGCGCGCGTAGCAGGCTGTGGCTCGGCGTGCGTCAGGCCGCCGCGCTGCGCCAGCGTCAGGTCGATGCCCCATTCGCGGCAGAAGCTTTCGCTGGTCTGCGCTTCCGCCGGCTGAGAGAGGTACATGGCGATATCGAAGCCGATGCCGCCCGCGCCGATAATGGCGACGCGGCTGCCCACCGGCTTTTTGTCGCGCAGCACCTCAAGATAGCTGAGCACGCTCGGATGATCGATGCCGGGAATCGCCGGCGTGCGCGGCTGAATGCCGGTTGCCAGCACCACCTCGTCCGCCTCGACCAGATCCGCCGCCGTCACCCGACAACCGGTTTGCAGCTCGACGCTGGCCGCGGCAAGCTGGTGAGCGAAGTAGCGCAGGGTTTCGCTAAACTCCGCTTTGCCCGGGATCTGGCGCGCGATGTTGAACTGGCCGCCGATAGCGTCAGCAGCTTCATAGAGTTGCACCCGATGGCCGCGCTGCGCCGCCTGCAGCGCGAAGGCCATGCCTGCCGGACCGGCGCCCACCACCGCGATAACCTTCGGCGCGGCGCAGGGCGTTACCGGCATCAGGGTTTCGTGGCAGGCGCGCGGGTTCACCAGACAGGAGGTGATCTTGCCGACAAAGATCTGGTCGAGGCAGGCCTGGTTGCAGGCGATGCAGGTATTGATGCTCTCCGCCGCGCCGCGCGCCGATTTGCTGACGAAGGCGGCGTCGGCGAGAAACGGACGCGCCAGCGACACCATATCGGCGCAGCCGCTCAGCAATAGCTGCTCGGCCACCTGCGGATGGTTGATGCGGTTGGTGGCGATCACCGGCACCGAAACATGCTGACGCAGCCGCCGCGCCGCCGAAGCGAAGGCCGCGCGCGGCACCGAAGTGGCGATGGTGGGAACGCGCGCTTCGTGCCAGCCGATGCCGGTATTGAACAGGGTGACGCCGCTTTTCTCCAGCGCGGTCGCCAGCGTCAGCGTCTCTTCCAGCGAGCTGCCGTCTTCCACCAGATCCAGCATCGACAGGCGGAAAATCACAATAAAGTCGCGGCCTACGGCGTCGCGCACCGCGCGGGTGACGGCCAGCGCGAACGCCTGGCGGCGCGGCGCGTCGCCGCCCCAGCGGTCGCTGCGCTGGTTGGTGCGCGGCGCTAAAAATTGATTAATCAGGTAGCCTTCCGAGCCCATGATCTCTACGCCGTCATAGCCCGCGCGCTGCGCCAGCCGCGCGCAGCGTGCGAAATCGTCGATGGTTTGCAGGATCGCCTGCTCACTCATCTCCTGCGGCAGATAAGGATTAATCGGCGCCTGGATCGCCGAGGGCGCCACCAAATCCTGCTGGTAGCTGTAGCGGCCGGTATGCAGGATCTGCAGAGCGATTTTGCCGCCTTCCGCATGTACCGCGTCGGTAATCTGGCGGTGCCAGCCGCACTGTTCCGGCGAGACCAGCGTCGCGCCATGCTTCATCGCCACGCCCTGGGCATTGGGCGCGACGCCGCCGGTGACGATCAGCGCGACGCCTTCGCGCGCGCGCTCGCCATAAAATGCGGCAAGGCGCTGGGCGCCGTCGGCATGCTCTTCCAGTCCGGTATGCATCGAGCCCATCAGGAAGCGGTTGCGCAGCTGCGTAAACCCCAGGTCGAGCGGGGCGAACAGGGCAGGGTAGGCGTGACTCTTCACGGCGGCATCACTCAGGTAAGTGGTCGGATGAGTGTAATGTAGCTGCCGTGATGTTAAAAAAAAGTGAAAATTTGCCGCGCTGTGAGGCGCATCATAAAAGCGAGCCTTAGCCGCCCCGACGGCGTATCCATGAGAAGCGCGACTGATAGCCGCTGTTGAAGTGGGTATTGCGGCGATAGCTGGAGCCGGTTTCCGCCATGCAGTAGGTGCAAAAGCTGACGTTTTCGATGTTCGCCGCCGGCACGCCCGCCTCTGTCAGTCTTAGCGTCGCCAGCTGCGGCAGATCGAACCAGACGCCGTTGCGGGTCGCCTTCGCCTGCGGCCTGACGGCAAGCGGATTGTGCGGCTGCTCGCGGTGCCAGCAGGGCTGCTGCGATCCGGAGAGCGTGGGCGCGACGGCGCTCAGCATCTCCTCGCCCAGCTCATAGCAGCAGGGCGCGATGGCTGGCCCAATGGCGACATAAAGACCGTCCGGCGAGCTGCCCGTTTCGCACAGCCTGTCGACGGCGCGCTCCAGCACGCCCGCCAGCGTGCCTTTTAGCCCGGCATGCACCGCCGCCACGCGCCGCTGCTGCGTATCGGCAATCAGCACCGGCAGGCAGTCGGCGGTATAGACCGCGACCGGCCGGGCGCCCAGGCCGATAATCCCGTCGGACTCGCAGCTTTTCGGCGGCACGTTGGCTTCGTCATCCACCACCGTGGCGCTGTGGCGCTGACGGCCGTAAGCGACATCGTCGGGCGGCGCTTCGCCTGCGGGCTGAAAGGCATAGTCAACCCACTCCAGCGCATCAAGCAGGGTAGAGCGTACGCGGATTCCCATATGAATCTCCTCTGAGGCGTTTGGCTGCATTCAGCTTAGGTTAACTGCTACATTTTTAAAGCGTTACCTCTTCCCACTTTCGGCTTAAGGATAACAGGATGAAAATGACCGCAACGCTGCTGACCAGCGGCCTGATGGCGCTGATGCTGTCGGGCTGCGCCTCGCAGACAACGCAACATGCGCAGCAACAGCTCGGCCAGCAGTCGGTGCTGGCTCTGAACTGGTTCCAGCAGTCCGGCGAGTATCAGGCGCTGACGTGGCAGGCCTTCAACGGCGCGCGGCTGGCGTTCGACGCCGCGCCGTCGCTGACCGGCAAGCCCAAGGCGGTAATCGTCGATCTCGATGAAACCATGATCGACAACAGCGCCTACAGCGCCTGGCAGGCGAAAAACGGCCAGCCGTTCAGCGCGCAAAGCTGGTCGACGTGGACCCAGGCGAAGCAGGCGCTGGCGGTGCCCGGCGCGGTCGATTTCGCCCGCTACGTCACCTCGCACGGCGGCACGCTGTTCTACGTGTCGAACCGCGACCAGAAAGATTTCGACGCCACCGTCGCTAATCTGACGCAGCTCGGCTTCCCACAGGTCACGCCGCAGACCGTGCGCCTTAGCACCGGCAGTTCTAACAAGCAGGCGCGTTTCGACGCCATCAAAGCGGCGGGCTACAACGTGGTGCTCTACGTCGGCGATAACCTCAACGATTTCGGCGCGTCGACCTGGCATCAGGGCAACGCGCAGCGTCGCGCCTTTGTCAGCCAGAACCACGCGCTGTTCGGCACCCAGTTCATCGTGTTGCCTAATCCGCTCTATGGCGACTGGGAGAGCGGCATGGCGGAAAACTACAATAAGCTGACGCCGCCGCAGCAGCTCTCAACGCGCGATGCGCAGCTGAAAGCGTGGAACGGTAAATAATTCGTCAAGCGAAAGAGCCTGCGTCAGCAGGCTCTGCTTTTTATCCGCCGATATTTACGTTTACAGGTAACTATTTTGCTGCAAACTAATTTAATTATCTCTTACTTTCAAAACCACCTTTATTAAGTTTATTACGCTGCCTTTTTTGCCAGCAGCCAGTGTTAATCGCTATTGGTTAAAAAATTAATTCGGATTTTTCTGTAATAAAGTACCGCTGGTAACTGAGCGTGTGTAAAAGCCAGCGCAGCTGGAATGTCATTATTTGTCAGCAGAAAGAGCTTTTAAATAATAAGGTTATTTCAATGCATTGATAATAATAATTTTTAATGGTTATCCCCGCATCGCTTAAATCAGGCGTACTTAAATAGTTTTACCTTAAATTTACCTCTGCTGAATTATTCCTTACAAAAAGCGGGCAGCCCTGGCCTGGAGAAAAATTACGGATGCGTAATTAATCATAAACGTCTATAAACAATTTCTGTGATCAACTGCGTTATTTCTTAAACCGACGCCGGCTAACTGTGAGCCGGTTCACCGCCTTGTTCGCCTGAATATTCGATCCCCGGTTGTTGAGAGAGACGATTGTGACGACACTGAAACCATTATTAGCGAAAAATCGCAGCTGGGCGCTCCAGCGCCGCGAGCGTAATCCTGACTATTTTGAAAAATACCTCCATCAACAAAAACCGCATTCACTCTGGATTGGCTGTTCAGACAGCCGCGTACCGGCCGAAGTCCTGACCGGCTCGCATCCCGGCGAACTCTTCGTTCATCGCAATATCGCCAACATGGTGGTCGACGGCGATGACAACCTGATGAGCGTGCTGCAGTACGCCATCATCTATCTTGGCGTAAAACGCATCGTGCTGTGCGGCCATTACGGCTGCGGCGGCGTTCAGGCGGCGCTTGACCTGCCGCAGAGCCCGCTGGCGCACGAAGACTCGGCGCTGGCGCGTCGTATCGCCGCGCTGCGTCAGGCATTGGGAAACGAACTGCCCGATGAGCCGCAGCCAGCAGCGGAGACGCTGAACCGGCTGGTGGAAGTTAACGTGCTGGCGCAGTTCGCCCGTCTCGCCGCCGCCGCCCCGGTGCGCGACGCGTGGCGCGCGGGCCAGACATTAGATCTGTTCGGCTGCGTTTACGATCTGCAGTCGGGCCACCTTAAAGAGTTAATCCAGCAATCAGCAGAGGAATCTTCGCCATGAATGTGAATACGCTTCGTCAGGATATTCCTGCCGGCCTGGTGGTTTTTCTGGTGGCGCTGCCGCTCTGTCTGGGCATCGCGCAGGCGAGCGGACTGCCGCCGTTCGCCGGCCTGCTGACCGGGGTGATCGGCGGGCTGCTGGTTACCGCGCTCAGCCCGTCGCGCTTTGCCGTTAGCGGCCCGGCGGCGGGTCTGGTGACGATCGTCGTCGCCTCTATCGAGACGCTCGGCAGCTTCAGCGCTTTTCTTACCGCGCTGGTGCTGGCTGGCCTGATGCAGTGCGGCCTTGGCCTGCTGCGCGCCGGCCGTTTTATCTCGCTGGTGCCGGGCAGCGTCATTAAAGGCATGCTGGCGGCTATCGGCATTTTGCTGATTATCCAGCAGATTCCGGTGGCGTTCGGTATCGAGGGCGATGCCGGTCTGGCCGGATTCGCCAGCGGCGCCGCGACCTTTTCCGCGCCCGCCATGCTGGTCGCCGGCGGCAGCCTGGCGATCCTCTGGCTCTGGACCACGCCGCTGGTGAAAAAGGCGGGCGTGCTGGGCTGGATACCCGGTCCGCTGGTGGCGGTGCTGTTCGGCTGTGCCGCCACGGTATTCGGCGGACGGCTGATGCCGGAGATGGCGGATCAGCTGTCGCGCATCGCGCTGCCGCAGTTCGACAGCCTCTCCGCGCTGGCGGCGCAGCTGGAGAGTCCGGCCTGGAACGCGTGGCAAAATCCGTCGGTCTGGGTGGTGGCGGTGACGCTGGCGCTGGTCGCCAGCCTGGAAACGCTGCTGAGCCAGGAGGCGCTGAAAAAGCTGCGTCCGCAGAATCCGCCGCCGTCGCCCAATCGCGAGATGTTCGCGCAGGGGATCGGCAATCTCAGCGCCGGCCTGCTGGGCGCCATGCCGATTACCGCAGTGATCGTGCGCAGTTCGGTGAACGTCAGCACCGGCGCGCAGACCAAGCTCTCTATTCTGATCCACGGCGTGCTGCTGCTGATCTGCGGACTCTGGTTCAGCGATATGCTGAACGCCATTCCGCTGGCCAGCCTGGCGGCGGTGTTGCTCTATACCGGCTATAAGCTGGCGACGCCGCGCCTGTTTGTGGAGCAGTTCCGCATGGGCGCACAGCAGTACGTGCCGTTCCTCGCCACCATCGGCGGTATTATCCTGTTCGGCATGCTGGCAGGCATCGGCATCGGTCTGGCGACGCAAATGCTTTACAGCCTCTACAAGAGCCACCGCAACGCGCTGCAGCTGACGCGCTATGACGATCACTATGTGCTGCGCTTTCAGCAGAATCTGACCTTTCTGCACAACCCGAAGCTGCAGGGGCTGCTGGCGGAGATCCCGGAGAACAGCGTAGTGATCGTGGATCACGATAACGCCGAGTATCTGGATCCCGACGTGAAGGCGGTGCTGAAGGATTTCGGCGACAACGCAGATAAGCGCGGCATTCGCCTCAGTCAGTGGCCGGTGGCGGTGAAGTAAAAGAGGGATTCGCCTGTTAGTCACCCGCTAGTTTGACTCAGTTGCTGTCTGAAAAATCGGATATCTCGGATAGCCGATTTTTTTATTTAAGGCATAATTTTCGCGCCGTAAGCCAGACGGCGCAGCCCAGATTGTGAGTAGCGTCGATCTCTGCCGTTTATTCACTGAATTGCCCAGGCGGCGAATGCGGTTTAATGGCGTGCGACAATCGTCCGAAACAGGCAGGGAGCGGGGAAATTACAGGCTACAGGGTTCAGACCTATGCGCGTTAAGCTGTTTGCAGAGCACAACACCACAATAAATCTCCTCTCGCTGTTTCTGATCACCCTGCTGTTTTGCTTTTTGGGCAGCCATCTGCGCGTGCCTGCGGAGCTTTCTCTCTTCTGGCCGGTAAACGCCATCGTCGCCGCCGTCATCGTTCGGCATCCCTGGCTGCATCGCATTCGCTATTATCTTGCCAGCTTCGCCGCCATGGTGGTGAATGACACCCTCTTTTCCGGCTGGGCGTGGCCCGCCGTGACGCTTAACGTCGCCAACCTGCTGTTTATCATTATCTCCGTCTCGATGCTGGTGAAGCACTACCTGCGCGACTCCGACCGCAGGCAGATCAGCAACGCGCTGCGCATCTTTCCCGCCTGCCTGCTGGCCGCCTTTGCCTGCGCCACCTGGGGCGGGCTGGCGCAGGATTTGAGCTTCGACACCCGCTTCGCCACCGCCTGGGGCGACTGGTTCAGCGAACAGTTCTCTACCGGCGTGATGCTGCTGCCGTTCCTGCTGGCGCGCAACTGGCGCGGCCTGTCGTTTGCCGCGCTGCTCTCGCCGGGCAAATGGCTGCCGCTGCTGAGCGTGGTACTGTCGCTGGCGGTCGGGGCGATGATGGGCGGCGCCGGCAGCCTGACTTTTCCGGTTCCGGCGCTGATCTGGTGCGCCATCGTCTTGCCGATCCCGGTCACCAGCCTGGTGATCCTGCTGACCGGCATCAGCGAAATCGTGCTGGTATCGCACGGCGTCATGAACATTCAGGGCAACGATAACCTGCTGCATTTAAGTCATCTCACCTCGGCGCGTCTCGGCGTCGCCACCGTCGCCATCAGCCCGCTGATCGTCGCCGTCAGTATGGATGCGGTGCGTCAGCTTAATCAGCGCCTCGCCCTGCGCGCCAACTACGATTTTCTTACCCAGCTGCTGTCGCGCTCCGGGCTGTATGAAAGCCTGAAAGAGGAGCCGTTCTCGGCGCAGCGCAACGTCGGGGTCATCCTGCTGGATGTCGACTATTTCAAAGCCATCAACGACAACTTCGGTCATGACGCCGGCGACGGCGTGCTGGAGGAGATTGCGCTGCGCATGCAGCAAGTGGTGGGCCAGCAGGGGCGCATCTGCCGCTTCGGCGGGGAAGAGTTTGCCATCGTGCTGTTCGACGCGCGTCCCGAGCGACTCTATCAGCTGGCGGAAGCGGTGCGACAGGCGATCGGCAAAGAGAAGTTCTGGCTGCAGGGCAACACCGTTACCGTCACCGTCAGCCTGGGGCTGGCGCAGGGCAAGGCGGGCGAAGAGCGCGAATGGCACAGCCTGGTCAACCAGCTGATCTCCGCCGCGGATAAAAACCTCTATCTCTCCAAGCGCAACGGGCGCAATCAGACCACGCCCGCCTTCAGAACCCTTGCGCTGGCCACCAGCGACGTGGCGTAACGCGCCGCTTCGCGACTAAACGCTGCTTTTCAGCTGGCTGGTTTGCTGATGGCGCTCCAGCGCCAGCTCGATCAGGCGGGTAATCAGATCGCGATAGCTCAGTCCCGCCGCCTGCCACAGCTTGGGATACATGCTGATATTGGTGAAGCCGGGCAGGGTATTTACCTCGTTGACGATAATCTCGCCCGCTTCCGTCAGGAAAACGTCGACGCGCGCCATTCCGCTGCACTCCAGCGCCTGAAACGCCTTAATCGCCACGGCGCGGATCGCTTCGCTGTGCGCGTCGTCGATAGCGGCAGGCACCTGCGTCTGCGCGCCGGTTTCGCTGATATATTTGGTCTCGTAGGAGTAGAAGGCGTCGTGGACCACCACTTCGCCGCACGGGCTCGCCTGCGGATCGTCGTTGCCCAGCACTGCACACTCGATCTCGCGGCCTTTGATGCCGGTTTCAATCAGCACCTTGCGATCGAAGGTAAAGGCGAGATCCAGCGCGCGGTCGAAGTCGTCGACGCTGTCGACTTTGCTGACGCCCACTGAAGAGCCCTGATTGGCCGGTTTGATAAACAGCGGCAGGCCGAGCTGCGCGACGATCTCCGCCGCCTGAATACGCGACCGCTGCGCCTGCGTGACGCTAATCCAGGGTGCGACCTGCAGCCCGGCGTCGCGCAGCAGACGTTTGGTGAAGTCTTTGTCCATGCTGACCGCCGAGCCGAGCACGCCAGAGCCGACAAAAGGCAGCGACGCCATGCGCAGCAAGCCCTGCAGCGAGCCATCTTCGCCGAGCGTGCCGTGCACGATAGGGAAAATCACATCGATCTGCGACAGCGCATGACCGCTCTGACGGGCGATCACCTGCTGCTGCGACGCGCCAGGCACCAGCGCCACGCTTTCGCCAGCGCGGTTAAGCGCGATGAGCGCCGGATCCTGCGCATTGATGAGAAAGTTCGAGGCGTCGTTAAGATGCCACTGACCCTGTTTATCAATGCCTAACAGCACCGGCTCAAAACGCGTTTTATCGATCGCATCAAGGATATTTTTAGCCGACTGTAACGATACTTCGTGCTCGGCCGATTTGCCGCCGAACACAATGCCTACCCGCAGTTTTGTCATGAGAGTTTGCCTGAAAGGATGTTGCGAAACCCACAAGATAACACGCGGATTTCGCGCTGTAACGGCGTGGCGCAGCGTAGCGTCGGCTTAATTCAGCGTCGCGGAGAGCAGGGCGCGGCACTGGGCGGCGTCGGCGCTGGCCTGCGTCTTTTGCTCAGCGCTCAGCGTCTGCCAGGCGTCCGCCACGTGCTGGCCCAGGCGCGGCTGGAAGTGAATTTTTTGCAGCGCGTAGTCGGAGTTGCCGCCTTCGATAACCGTGCGCATATCCGCCACAAAGCGGCGGCTGTCGTCATGGTGAATCGCGCAGAATACCGAGATGTAATAGGCCTCATCCTCTTTGCTGTAGTGCGGCGTCAGCCAGTACCAGCCGGCGGCTACGCAGAGCAGGAGAAGGGGGATGAGAATGTTAAGTCTGAATCGCATGTATCGGTTCGGTTCGCCGGGGCGAAGCGCGGCTCCTTTAAATTAACGTCATCACCACGATGCCGGTGGGGGAAATCTCGTTCAGCGCGCACTCAAACTCCGCGTCGCCGCCGCTGATCCTGACCCGCCCGCCAGGCAGGCGCGCGAGATTGCGCAGGCTGGCCATGCCCTCGATATCCAGCAGCCATTTGCCGTCCACCACCGCCTTAAAGCTGCGGTTAACGATGTACTGCTGCTCGCCTTCAATCACCGCCAGCAGATTGCTGTGAGGCGCCACCTTATCCAGGAACAGCTTGCTCTCCAGAGTCACAAAATCGACAGGCGCCAGCTCACCATTTGTTAATTTCACTCGCTCAATATCGGTGAGGCTCTTCATCGGGTGACTTTCGCTGCCTTTTTCCGCCGTCTGCGCCTGCACCGCGCTAGGGGGATTGCCCTGGCCATAGAGGATCCAGTTCAGTTCGGCATCGGTATCAATAAGGCACTGCACCACCAGATCAGCCGGGAAAGCGTCTCTTTTATAACGCATTGCCAGGTTGCTCGAAGAGAGGCCGACATGCTCGGCATACTGCGACTTCTGTTTAAACCCATAGGCCTGAATCAGCCTGTCGAGGATAGCCCCGCCGCTCCCGTTAAAATTAGTGACTAACATTTTTGAGCTTCCTCTTGTGTTACTAACATATTTGAATTAGCATCACTGCGTTGTGAATGTTATCGCATATAACTGACATTACGTTAACTGGAGATGATGCCCTATGAGGCCTGATATTACAAATGCCATAGCTGCGCTCCTTTTATTACGGATCGGCGTAAAACGTCCCGTTTCAGCGCTTTTTATTCAGGCAGAGCGCCTCTCGCCTGCGTTTTGCGGCAGGCCCTGCACATCGGCTATAGCGACGCGCGGCATGCAGAGCGCGCCAGCGCGGGCAACAAAAACGCCCTGTTCTTTTTCTGTTAACTTTCAGCCAGCCTGATTCACTTATGATGAATAGCCATTCTGAACCTGCGGCGGCCATGAGCTTCGATGAGTTCCGCAAAAGCTGGCGGCAAATGCGGAGCGACAGCCGTAATCCGGCGCTGGTCGCCTTCAACCGACAGAGCGAGGAATTTAAGTTCTGCGTGCTGACGCTGGCGAACCGGGAAAAACCGGGAAGCTTCCGGCTACAGGAGGTCGGCGACGCCTTTGAATCCTTCGATGAGCCGCGCCGCGCGCTGATTATCGCCGCCATGAACAAACTGGTGCGCTGGGGCCGGCTGCTGCCGCGTCCCTTTTCCGACGCCGACCAGTATCTGTCTGAGTAACTGACCTTAACCGCAAATCGATGACGTCAACCCGTCGGGCTTCCCTTTGCCCGCATTCAGGAGAGATAAGATGAAATACCCGAATCCTCACGCCGACAACGACGCGCTGAACGTTCTGCTAACCGCCGCGCGCTGCGACGAACGCAGAGGCCGCGCGCAGGCGGTCGCCGATCGTCTGGCCGCGATGGCGACGCATATCGGCCGCCAGGGACTGAGCGGCGTCGAGGCCGCCGAGCTGCTCCGCTATGAAGCGCAGCGCTACCGCGATGAATCGCAGGAGCTGCGCTAATGGTCGACAGCATGGACATTGAGCAGCAGCGTCAGGCGGAGCAGCTGGCGCTCGATATCGCCGCCGTGACGCAGCGGCCGAAAGGCGTCAGTGCCTTCTTCTGCGAGGAGTGCGACAGCGCCATCCCCGAGGCGCGTCGCCGCGCCATCGGCGGCGTCTCCCGCTGCGTCGCCTGTCAGGAGATCGCCGAGCTGCGCGGCCGTCACTATCAGGGCGGCCGGTAATGCAGCGCGTCTTCTGGCCGTGGAACGCGCCGCGTCAGGCTATCGCCTCGCCATATCCCACGCACGCCGCGATGCAGCAGCGCAGTCGCGAGCTGGCGGCGCTGTCGCAGGCGTGGGCAACGCTGGAGCAACAGCCGTCGCTGGTGCAGCGCGCCATCAGGCTGCGTCACGGCCAGCTCACACGCGAGCGCGGCCCGGCCCGCGCCGCATCTTATTTGACGACCACCTTTGTCGAGCGCCTGCTGCCGCGCGTGGAGCGGGTCAACGCGCAGTATCGGCTCGGCGCAATGCGTCGCGGCGTGGCCGCGCGGCTGAGCGGCTACGCCGCACAGGAAGAAGGCGCGGCAGAGGCGGCAGGGGCGCTGTGGGAGCTGATGCGCCGCTTTAACCAGCTGCCCGATATGGCGCGCGCCGATGTCGATCGGCTGGCGGGCGATATCGCCAGCTTTATCTTCGCCGAACTGGTGCAGCTGCACGCGCAGAATCGCGACGAATCAGACTGGCGCTACAGCCACGACCTCTATCTGACCGCCGCGACCCTTACCCGCGAGTTCGGCCAGACGCCGCCGCTGTGGCAGAAGGTCACTACGCGACTCTTTGCGCCGGAAGAGGCGACGCCGGCGATTATGCGTATGCAGGGAGAGACGTGGTGGAAAGGGCGGCTGCGCCGCATCGCCGCCGAATGGCGCGAGCATCTGCAGATTGCGCTGGCGCAGGTCAGCAAAACGCGTTCGCCCTACGCCAGCCGCGCCACCATTGCCGAATGGCGCGAGCAGAAGCGCCGCACCCGCGACTTTTTGCAGAGCATGGAGCTGGAGGACGAAGAGGGCAACCGCATCAGCCTGATCGATAAGCATGACGGCAGCGTCGCCAACCCGGCCATCCGCCGCTGCGAGCTGATGACGCGCATTCGCGGCTTTGAAACCATCTGCCATGAGATGGGCTACGTCGGCGAGTTCTGCACGCTGACCGCGCCGGCGCGCTATCACGCCACGCTCAGCAGCGGCCAGCACAACCCAAAATGGCGCGGCGCCAGCCCGGCTGAGACGCAGCGCTACCTCTGCCAGCTCTGGCAAAAGGTACGCGCCAGGCTGCACCGCGAGCAGATCCGCCTGTTCGGCATCCGCGTCGCCGAACCCCACCATGACGGCACGCCGCACTGGCATCTGCTGCTGTTTATGCGCCCCCAACAGGCCGCGCAGGTGCGCCAGATCCTGACGGAGTACGCCTGCCAGCAGGACAGCGAAGAGCTGACCAGCGAAAAAGCGCGTAAGGCGCGTTTCCACACCACCGCCATCGATCCGCAAAAGGGCAGCGCCACCGGCTACATTGCGAAATATATCGCCAAAAACATCGACGGCTACGCGCTCGACGGCGAGCGGGACAGCGAGAGCGGCGCGCCGCTGCGCGACTGCGCCGCCGCGGTTTCCGCCTGGGCGGGACGCTGGCATATCCGGCAGTTTCAGTTTGTCGGCGGCGCGCCGGTAACCGTCTGGCGCGAGCTGCGCCGTCTCACCGACGGCGAGGGGCTGCGCAGGCTGAGCGACGAGCTGGCCGAAGCGCGCGCGGCGGCGGACAGCGGCGACTGGGCCGCCTATGTCAACGCCCAGGGCGGCCCGTTCGTGCGGCGCGATGAGCTGGCGGTACGCGTCTGGTATCAACAGGCCGAAGAGCGCAACAGCTGGGGCGAAGAGATCACGCGCATTAAAGGTGTCTACCTCAGCGCCACGGGCAACGAGAAACCGCTGCTGACCCGGCTGGTTAACTGGAAGCTGGTGCCGAAGCGTAAAGCGGAGGCTGACAATCTCGAACAGGATGCTTCAGCTTGGAGTTCTGTCATTAACTGTACGCGGATGGCGCGCCGGCCAGGCGTATTAGCGCGGTTAAATCATTGGCCTGATCCGGCNGTGAAAAANAGNGCGAAACCGGCTGGCGATGGCGCTTTATACAGNCAAAATACGCCGCCCTGACGCGCTTTTTCCGCCTTTTTTACTAATTTGGCTTAGGGGTTATCACGCCAAAAAAGTTTCTATATCAATAGCCTAAAGGGAGGTCGCTCAGATCTTAATTTTCTTTATATCAGATTGCATGCTGTGCTACTGTATAGATATACAGTTATAAAATGGGGGAGGGAAAGTGGATACTGATTTACAAGAACAGGTAATGCTTGAGCGCGTCGAGCTCATTGCACGTCTGACCACTGAAGGAGTTTGCAGGGAACGCGACCGGGAAGTGGCCCTCGCTTTGATCGCCGAGATTGCCGGCGACATGATGATAAAAAACAAGGAATTTGCCGTTTCGTTCTCCGCCATACCCACCAATAAATAACAATGCAGGTATAGCGATGAGAGGCGATGGCTCGACGCATCATAAGCGGCAGATCCCACACCTTTCCCTTTGACGCTCGCGCCGTCTGACGACGGCTGAACTGAAGCAATAACGGCACCCTCGGGTGCCGTTTTTTTTGCGCCGCGATCTGGCTGTTTGCCCATATTCCAGCGGGCGGGACGGCGTTGAGCCGTCGCCCCGCAGCGAGGAGACTGGCTATGCCGGATAGCGCGCAAGCGCCGCCGCACTTAACGGCCCGAACCCGGGTCTGCCGACACCACCTCCAGCGGGGAACAACAACAGTGACGCACCATTTTAGCGTGCCCGTCCGCGGGTCCGATGGGGAGCTATCGCCATGAATATCTACGCGCTCCAGGGCGATACGGTCGATGAGATCTGCTATCGCTACTACGGCCGCACGCAGCAGGCGGTCGAGCAGGTTTACGCCGCCAATCCCGGCCTCGCCGAGCGCGGCGCCGTCCTGCCGCACGGCTGTGCGCTGACGCTGCCCGAACTGCCAGACGCGGCCACTGGCGAAACCGTCAATCTGTGGGACTGAAGATGGAGAAAACCAGCTCGCTGATTAACTACCTGGTCAGCCTGTTTCTGATGTGGCTGGGCCGCCACACCATTCAGGATATCGCTTTTCTGGTCGGCTCCGGCGTGGCGGTCATTACCCTGATCGTCAACGTAGCGACCTTTTTCATCAACTGGCACTACCGTCGCAAAACCTATGAGCTTCAGCGCCGGCGCGCAGGGAGGCTGTCGTGAGCCAGACCGCGAAGCGCTGCGCCGTGGTCGCCGTGCTGGCGATCGCCGCGCTGCTGCCGCAGTTCGAGACCCTGAAAATCTCCTCCGGCGGTCTGCAACTGCTGGCCGACGCGGAGGGCTGCCGCACCTCGCCCTATCAGTGCAGCGCCGGCGTCTGGACCAACGGCATCGGCCACACCGCAGGGGTGACGCCGCAGAGCGCTGTCAGCGAGCGCCAGGCGGCGGTCAATCTGGTTGACGACCTGATACGCGTCGAACGCCAGCTCTCTCTCTGCGTGCCGGTGGCGATGCCGCAGCCGGTCTGGGACGCGCTGGCGAGCTTCGCCTTCAACGTCGGCGCCGGCGCCGCCTGCCGCTCGACCCTGGCCAGCTATATCAATCAGCAGCGCTGGCGCGCGGCGTGCGACCAGCTGCCGCGCTGGATCTACGTTAACGGCGTGAAAAGCGCCGGGCTGGCGCAGCGGCGCGAGCGGGAGCGCGCCTGGTGCCTGCGAGGCGTCCCATGACGCGCCTGTGCCTTGCGCTGCTGGCGGCGCTGCTGCTGGCGCTCGCCTTCACCGGCTGGCGCGGTGCGCAGGTTGGTGCGCAATTACGCGAGGCGCAGCGCGCCAGCGCCGCGCTCTCCGCCGATCTCGCCAGCCGCGATCGGACCATCGCCCGCCTCAATCAGGAGGCGCAGGCGAACAGCAAACGCGAGGCGGCGCTGCGTCAGCAGCAGAGTCAGGCCAGCCGCCTTGCTCTTAACCGCGAAGTGCAAATAGCGAGGGAAACCGATGCAAACCAGACGTTACGCGAGTGGTCTGCTGCCGCTCTGCCTGACGATTTTATCCGGCTGCACAGCCGTCCCGCCTTCGACAACGCCCGCGATTATCTGGGCTGGCTGTCCGCGCGTGAACAGCTGTCCAGTGCCGGGCAACAGCCTGCAGACACAGGGCGATCTGGCGGCAGATAACCGTCAGCTAGAGGCTGCGCTCGCGTCTTGCGGGCTGCAGATTGAAACCATTAAAGCGTGTCAGGAGCAACAGGATGCAGAAACCTCAACAGCTACGCGCGGCGCTGAGCCGCAGCGTGCCGCTACTACAGCAAAACCCGGAGCGGCTGACCATGGCGATCGCCGCCGGAACGGTGGTGGCGACCAGCGCGCCGTCGCTCTCTTTTGAGTATCGCTACCGGCTGGAATTAACCCTCGCCGACGTTGAGCAGGATATCGAGGCCGTTATCGTGCCGCTGCTCGCCTGGCTGCGGGATAACCAGCCGGAAATGATGGGCAACGCCGAGAAGCGACGCAGCGATTTTACCTTCGCCGCCGACGCCTCCGGCGCGCTCAGCATCGGCCTGCAACTGACCGAGCGCGTGCTGGTCACGCAGCAGGAGAGCGCGCTGCAGGTCACCTTTCCCGGCGAGCCGACGCCGCCCGCTAACGATAACGCGCCGCTGCAGCTCTGGGTGCACGGCGCGCTGGTCAGCGAGTGGCAGCGCTAAAGCTGTTCTGTCATCTCTCAGCGGTCGGCGTCGCGTTGCTGGCCGCATGCACCGGAGGTAACACTAGCGACATGAACGAACATATCAGCGAAATCCTGCGCCTGCTGCGCAACCTTATCCGCATCGGCACCGTCTCGGCGGTGGATCCGCAGAGCGGGCGCTGCCGCGTACGCAGCGGCGACAATGAAACCGGCTGGCTGCCGTGGCTCAGCGCTCGCGCTGGACGCTCCCGCGCCTGGAGCGCGCCGTCGATCGGCGAGCAGGTGCTGGTGCTGAGCCTGGGCGGCGAGCTGAATACCGGCTTTATCCTGCCGGGCATTTTCTCCGATAGCCATCCTGCGCCTTCCGCCTCGGCTGACGCGCTGCACTGGGCGTTTCCCGACGGCGCGGTTATCGAGTATGAGCCGCAGAGCGGCGCGCTGCAGGCGAGCGGCATTCAGACCGCCCGCCTGCAGGCGGCGACCAGCATCCTGCTCGATGCGCCGCTGGTGGAGTGCACCGCCAAGCTGAAAACCGCCACGCTGGAGGTGACCGGCGGCGGCACGATGCAGGGCAACGTGACCCACAGCGGCGGCAGCCTGANCTCTAACGGCATCGTGGTGGACGCCCATCAGCATGGCGGCGTGAAGTCGGGCGGCGATCTTTCTGGAGGACCGCAGTGATGGCTGAAAGATATATCGGTATGAACCGCGACAGCGGCGCGGCGCTGGCGGAGCTGGAGCATATCCGCCAGTCGGTGCGCGATATTTTGACCACGCCGCTCGGCTCCCGAGTCATGCGTCGCCGCTACGGCTCGCTGCTGTCGGCGCTGATCGACCAGCCGCAAAACCCGGCGCTGCGCCTGCAAATCATGTCCGCCTGCTATATGGCGCTGTTGCAGTGGGAGCCGCGCATTCAGCTGAGCGCTATCAGCTATGAGGCGTCGTATGACGGCGGCATGACGGTAGAGCTTACCGGCAGCCGCAGCGATACAACGCAAGCATTTTCCCTGACTATTCCCGTGAGCTGAACCTATGGCAACCATTGACCTGAGCCAGCTGCCTGCGCCCGACGTGGTGGAGGCGCTGGATTATGAAACCCTGTTGGCCGAGCGCAAGGCGACGCTGATTTCCCTCTATCCGGCCGATCAGCAGGCGGCGATAACCCGCACGCTGGCGCTGGAGTCGGAGCCGCTGGTGAAGCTGCTGCAGGAGAACGCCTATCGCGAGCTGATCCTGCGCCAGCGCATCAACGAGGCGGCCAAAGCCAATATGGTCGCCTGGGCGACCGGCGCCGATCTCGACCAGCTGGGCGCCAACAACGGCGTGACCCGGCTGACGCTGAGGGCGGCGAACAGCAGCACGCTGCCGCCGACCGCGGCGGTGATGGAGAGCGACGACAACTTCCGCATGCGCATCGCCGCCGCGTTCGAAGGGCTGAGCGTGGCGGGGCCGAGCGGCGCCTACGAGTATCACGCCAAAAGCGCCGATGGACGCATAGCGGACGTTTCCGCTACCAGCCCGGCGCCGGCGGAGGTGGTGATCACCGTGCTGAGCCGCGAAGGCGACGGCACCGCGCCTGCCGATCTGCTCACCATCGTGGCGAACGCGCTCAACGACGAGGATGTGCGTCCGGTGGCCGATCGCGTTCGGGTGCAGGCGGCCGCCATCGTCAGCTACCGCGTCGACGCGACGCTGTTTCTCTATCCTGGCCCGGAAGCAGAGCCGATCCGCGCCGCCGCCGAAGCGAAGTTGCTCGCCTTTATCAACGCCCAGTCGCGGCTGGGACGCGATATTCGCCAGTCGGCGCTCTACGCCGCGCTGCATGTAGAAGGCGTGCAGCGCGTCGAGCTGGCGCAGCCGACGGCCGATGTGGTGCTGGATAAAACCCAGGCTGCGTACTGCAGCGGCTACAGCATCACGGTAGGAGGTTCCGATGAGTGATCGGCTGCTGCCGACCGGCTCCTCGCCGCTCGAGGTCGCCGCCGCCCGGGCGTGCGCCTATATCGAGGCGATGCCGGTGCCGCTGCGCCAGCTATGGAACGCGCAGACCTGCCCGGTGGCGCTGCTGCCTTATCTCGCCTGGGCCTGGTCGGTCGACCGCTGGGACGCCGGGTGGAGCGAGGCGACCAAACGCAACGTCGTGGCCGCTTCGGAGTACGTGCACCGGCATAAAGGCACTATCGGTTCGCTGCGGCGCATCGTCGAGCCGCTCGGCTATCTGATCCGCATTATCGAGTGGTGGAAAACCGGCGACGCGCCGGGCACGTTTCGCCTCGACGTCGGCGTGCTCGATACCGGCATTACCGAGGAGATGTACAACGAGCTGGAGCGGCTGATCGCCGATGCGAAGCCGTGCAGTCGGCATCTGATCGGCCTTTCGATCAATCTCGATTCGAGCGGAACGCTGCCGGTAGCGGCCGCCAGCTACAGCGGCGACGAGCTAACGGTTTATCCCTACACCCCTGAAATCATCACCGTGAACGGGCCTGGCTACACCGGCTCAGCGGTACATTTAATTGACCTGACGGAAGTGCGCACATGACAACGAAATATTATGCCCTGCTGACCAATCAGGGCGCGGCTAAGCTGGCGAACGCCACGGCGCTCGGTACTAAGCTGCAGATCACTGAAATGGCGGTAGGCGACGGCGGCGGCGCGCTGCCGACGCCGGATGCCTCGCAGACGAAGCTTATCGGCGAGAAACGCCGCGCGGCGCTGAATTCGCTAAGCGTCGATGCGGCCAACAGCAGCCAGATTATCGCCGAGCAGATTATCCCCGAGAATGAAGGCGGCTTCTGGATCCGCGAAATCGGCCTGTTTGACGCCGACGGCGTGATGATTGCCGTCGCCAACTGCGCCGAGACCTATAAGCCGCAGCTGCAGGAGGGCAGCGGCCGCACGCAGACGGTGCGCATGATTATCATCGTCAACAGCGCCGCGGCAGTGACGCTGAAGATTGACCCGTCGGTGGTGCTGGCGACGCGTCAGTATGTGGATGACAACATTATCGAGGCGAAGCAGTACGCGGATAAGGGCATCGCTGATCATGTCGCAGCGGCGAACCCGCATAAACAGTATCTGCAGATTGCGAACGCGCTGGCGGAGGTGAAGAGTGCGGGGAAGGTGGCGGATGTTCTACAAAACCTTGGTTTAGGAGAAGGCTCGGCGCTGCCGGTAGGCGTGCCGATTCCGTGGCCGACCGCCACACCGCCTGCAGGCTGGCTGAAGTGTAACGGTGCCGCGTTTAATGCCGCGACTTATCCGTTGCTGGCCAAGGCATATCCGTCACTGAAGCTTCCCGATCTGCGTGGCGAGTTTATTCGTGGCTGGGATGATGGGCGCGGGGTAGATTCCGGGCGTGAATTACTAAGCTCTCAGCAGCATTTGTTCGCAAACCATGCACACAACGTTCCCGCTTGGGATGCGTGGGATAGTAGCGTGCTGACACCAAACGATAAGGGGGGGGACAGATTACTATCAACTGATAACGCTGTCAGTGCCAGTACAGGTACTGTCAATGGGATGCTTAACAGTAAATATTCAACTACATCTACAGGTAGTAGCGAAACACGTCCCCGCAACATTGCATTTAACTACATCGTGAGGGCCGCATGATGACTAAGGTAACTCTCGATAAAAATGGTTTGGCTAAATCGTTTGGCACATTAATTATTTATAATTTTGACGCGTTGAGTGGCGAGTTTACAGGTTTTAACGAAGAATTTCTGGCACAAGGCATTGGCCTGCCTGCCAATGCCTGCATTACCGCGCCGCCCCTTATCGAGACCGGGCAAGCGTCTGTATATCGTAATGGCAACTGGCAAGTTGTTGCAGACTATCGCGGAAAAACGGTCTACTCCATTGCTGATGGCTCGGCAATCGTAATATCAGAGTTAGGCGATTATCCGGCATATATGACGCCGCTTGCGCCCGCAACCGTTTTGGATAAGTGGGACGGGGAAAAGTGGGTTACTGATGCGAATGCGCAGCAGGCCGCCGCTGTGAAGAGCGCAGCAATGAAGAAATCTGCGCTCATCAGCGAGGCGAACGGCATAACTCAGGCATGGCAGACGCAGTTGTTGCTCGGCATTATTACAGATGAGGACAAAGTCTCGCTCACCGCATGGATGAAATATATTCAGGCGGTACAGGCAGTGAATATTACAGAAGCACCAGAAATTATCTGGCCGCCAAAACCCGAATAAAAAAGGCCCGCATTAGCGGGCTTTAATTCAAATGGTTATTAAGGGCAATGGAGGTAAAAATGCTTCATTGTCATAACGCCAATCCTCTGACGGTTGCTGCTTCATTTCGGTAATATCAACCCACTGCATTGAAGGGTGAAATATTTCTTTTATATTTCTGTCCGTATCAAATAACTCCTGAACAGTATTCTTTTCAATACGTGCATATTTCTTCATGAATATTCCTCGATAATGATGATCCCGTCGCCACCTTTTCCGCCTGTCTGTGCTGATGAATTGCTTACAGAGAATGCGCCACTACCTCCAGATCCCATCAAACCCGGCTCGCCGGAATAAGCTGCGCCAGCAGCAATGGGATTTCCGCCTGCAGAATGAAAAGAGTTGCCACCTCCGCCGCTTTCATATCCATTGCTAAGGGTGATGGCTGGCCCTCCTGCGCCGCCTCTGATATTCATGTGATTTCCACCGTAGCCAGTGCCGCCGCCGCCGTTAGAAAGCAGGCGATATTCACCATAATTAAATACTGAACCACTTGCCCCGCGCGCACCATTTGCACCGGAAAGATAATTCCCAAAGCTGCTACTTTGTCCGGATTGAGGCTCAACCGTGCCAACACCGCCAGCTCCGCCTTTTCCTACGGTCAGCGTTACAGGAAACTGCAAATCATCAACCGCATACCAAGATATAGCTGTACCACCCGCACCTCCGCCTGAGCCGACTGCACCCTGACTTGTGCCCGCCGCCGCCGCGCCGCCGCCACCTCCGCCGCCGCCCGTCACGGTAATCTTGAGCAGCCGTGCGGCAGGTTTCGAATATGTCGTGCTATCAGTGAAGCGGTTGACCTTTAATAGCCGCCCTGAAAACTTTTCGCTAATACCAAGGTTTTTGATAAACCCGCCCCGCATGGCAAAATCCGCCAAAATCCGCCCCAGACAAGCTAAAGAGAAAAACGTATGGCCGTGATTGGTTATATTCGCGTATCAACAATTGACCAGAACTGCGACTTACAGCGCGATGCGCTCTTAAGCGCGAATTGTGACCGTATTTTTGAAGATCGTATCAGCGGGAAGACGGCAACTCGTCCTGGCCTCAAACAGGCACTTAAATGCATCCGCAAAGGCGATACGCTGGTTGTCTGGAAACTGGACCGGCTTGGGCGCAGCGTGAAAAATTTAATCGCGCTGATATCCGAGCTGCACGATCGCGGCGCGCACTTTCGCTCGTTAACCGACAGCATCGATACCAGCAGCGCGATGGGGCGCTTCTTTTTTCACGTTATGTCGGCGCTGGCTGAAATGGAGCGCGAGCTTATCGTCGAGCGCACTCTGGCCGGGCTGGCTGCAGCCAGAGCGAAAGGGCGACTTGGCGGACGACCCAAAGCGCTAAGCCCGGATGAGGTCGAGCAAATTAGCCGGCTACTGGCTAAGGGACATAGCCGCCAGCAGCTGGCGATCATTTATAACGTGGCGCTATCGACCCTCTATAAATACTTTCCAGCCAGGGCGCTTGAAGGCCAGTCGGCAACGACCTCCTGAACGTCATGGCGACCGCTAAAAAACCGCTGTGAACCTTCCTGCGGGAGGCCGCTGTTCACTCATCCCTGAGCAAACTCTAACCGCATGATTTCTCTCACCTGACCTGACAATCTGAGCGCACCCTCAACACGGAGTGCATCAGATGTCTGATTATCATCACGGTGTACGCGTTGTCGAAATTAATGACGGCACGCGCACCATTTCTACCGTATCCACCGCCGTAGTCGGCCTGGTCTGTACCGCAGACGACGCAGACGCCGCGGCTTTTCCGCTCAACACCCCGGTGCTGCTGACCAACGTGCAGGCCGCTATCGCCAAAGCCGGCAGCAAAGGCACGCTGTCGGCGTCGCTGCAGGCGATTGCCGACCAGTCGAAACCGGTTACCGTCGTGGTTCGCGTCGCCGAAGGCGCGACCGCTGCGGAAACGATCTCCAACCTTATCGGCACCACCGATGAAAACGGCCAGTACACCGGCATGAAGGCGCTGCTCACCGCGCAGACGCAGCTCGACGTTAAGCCGCGCATTCTCGGCGTGCCGGGGCTCGATTCGCAGGAAGTGGCGACCGCGCTGGCAGGCATCGCGCAGCAGCTGCGCGCCTTCGCCTACGTCTCCGCCTGGAACTGCAAAACCATCAGCGAGGCGATGAACTACCGCAAAAACTTCAGCCAGCGCGAGCTGATGGTGATCTGGCCCGACTTCGTCGCCTGGAACACCGCGACCAACGCCGCCGAAACCGCCTTTGCGACGGCGCGCGCGCTCGGCCTGCGCGCCAAAATCGACAACGACACCGGCTGGCATAAAACCCTGTCGAACGTCGGCGTCAACGGCGTGACCGGCATCTCCTCATCGGTCTTCTGGGATCTGCAACAGAGCGGCACCGACGCCGACCTGCTGAACGAAGCCTGCGTCACCACGCTGATCCGCAAAGATGGCTTCCGCTTCTGGGGCAACCGCACCTGCAGCGACGATCCGCTCTTTGTGTTTGAAAACTACACCCGTACCGCGCAGGTGCTGGCCGACACCATGGCCGAAGCGCACATGTGGGCCAACGATAAACCGCTGACGCCGGTGCTGGTGCGCGAAATCGTGGCGGGCATCAATGCCAAATTCCGCGAGCTGGTCAACGCCGGCTACCTGCTGGGCGCCTCCTGCTGGTATGACGAAAGCGCTAACGACGCCGCGACCCTGAAGGCGGGCAAACTCTTTATCGACTACGACTACACGCCGGTGCCGCCGCTGGAAGATCTGACGCTGCGCCAGCGCATCACCGACACCTATCTGGCGAACTTCGCCGCATCCGTTAACAGCTGAGGAGCCGGATAAATGGCACTACCCCGCAAACTGAAAGGGTTGAACCTTTTCAATGATTCAAACAGCTATCAGGGCGTTGTCTCTTCCGTCACCCTGCCGAAACTCTCCCGCAAGCTGGACGCCTATCGCGGCGGCGGCATGAACGGCGCGGCCTTTATCGACAACGGTCTGGACGACGACGCGCTCGATATGGAGTGGACCATCGCCGGTATGGACGACCTGGTGCTGACGCAGTGGGGCGGTTCCGCCGTACCGCTGCGCTTCACCGGCTCCTACCAGCGTGACGACACCGGCGAAGAGATCGCGGTGGAGATTGAGGTACGCGGCCGTCATCAGGCGTTCGACTTTGGCGAAGCCAAGCAGGGCGAAGATACCGAAACCAAAATCACCACCAAAAACACCTACTTCAAGCTCACCTGGAACGGTAAAGAGCTGATTGAGATCGACACCGTCAACATGGTCGAGAAGGTCAACGGCGATGACCGCCTTGCCCAGCGCCGTAAAAACCTCGGCCTGGCTTAACCCTGACGCCAGCGCCCGGCGCTGGCTTTTTCACCTGTATGAGAGAGAAACATGGAACAGCAAGAGAATATGGTTGAGCTGGAAACCCCGCTGAAACGCGGCGACGCCACGATCGCGCAGGTTGAGCTGATTAGGCCGAGCGCCGGCTCGCTGCGCGGCGTGCGCCTTGCCGATCTCGCATCAAGCGACGTCGATGCGCTGCTGACGGTGCTGCCGCGCATCACGCTGCCTGCGCTGACCAAAGCGGAGTGCAACAGCCTTGATCCGGTAGATCTCATCGCGCTCGGCGGCAAGGTGATTGGTTTTTTGCAAGCGAAGTCGGCAGCGTCGACTGGCCTGGCGGACTGACGGTCAACGATCTGATGGCTGATATCGCCGCCATTTTTCACTGGCCCCTTTCTGAAATGAACGATCTACCGCTGGCCGAGCTGCTCGACTGGCGGCATAAAGCCCTGATCCGCAGCGGAGCAAATACGGATGAGTGAAGACCTCAAACTGCAGGCGCTGCTGAAGGCGGTTAATCAGGCGCTGCGCCCGCTACAGAGCCTCCAGAACGAAACGCAAAACGTCGCCAGTTCGATTGCCGATACGCAACAGAGCCTGGCGGCGCTGCAGGCGCAGTCGGCGAAAATAGACGGCTTTCGCGCCGCCAGCCGCCAGCTGAGCGACACGCAGCAGCAGCTTAAACAAGCGAAGGCGGAAACAGCGGCGCTGGCGCTGGCGATGCGCGCCAGCGGTCAACCTGCGGAGCAGCAGAGCCGCGCGCTGGAGAAGGCGCGTCAGCATACCGCCGCGCTGCAAAGTCAGGCGCAGAGCCTGCGTCTGGCCATGCAGCAGCAGCGCGCGAGCCTGAACGACGCGGGCATCTCCACGCGCAGCCTGAGCAGCGAACAGCTGCGGCTGAAAGCGGCCGCGGCGCAGACCAGCCAGCACCTTAGCGGTCAGCAGCAGCAGCTTCAGCGGCTGAACCAGCAGCAGGAGCGGCAAAACCAGACGGCGGAGCGCTACCGTAAAGGGCAGGCGCTGGCGGGCCAGATCCGCAGCGGCGGCGCAGCAGCGCTCGGCCTGGCGAAAACAGGCTTCACCGCCGGCGCCGCGCTGCTGCGTCCCGGCTACGAGCTGGCGCGCGCCGATGCCGCACTGCAGGCCAAAACCGGCCTGCAGAAAGGATCGCCGCAGGCCGTCGCGCTGGATAAACAGGCGCGCAGCCTCAGCGTGCAGACCGGCGTTCCGGCGCAGGCGGTAGCGCAGACCCAGCTCGATATCGCCCAGGCGGGCGGCTCGGTCGACGACATCGCCTCCGCGACGCCGGTGGCGCTGAACATGGCGCAGGTCAACAGCCACTCGGCGGCGGACAACGCCGGTCTGCTGATGGACGCGAAAAGCGCGTTCGGTCTCGACAGCGGCGACATCGCCCACCTGGGCGATGTGCTTAACGCCACCCTCGACCAGACCGGCATGAAGTTCGAGGATCTGAGCAGCGCGCTGAGCAGCGTCGCGCCAGTGGCCAAAAGCGCCGGCGTCGGCGTTGAGCAGACCTCCGCCATGCTGGGGCTGCTGGCGCAAAATCACATTACCGGCGCGGCGGCGGGCGACGAGGTCGGGGCGATCCTGACGCGGCTGCAGACGCGCGAGGGCGAGGGCGCTATCGCCGCGCTGGGCGTGTCCACTCGCGACCAAAACGGCGACGCGCGGCAGATCCTGCCGCTGCTGAAAGATATCCAGGCTGCGTTCGCCAGTAAGGGGATGGATGCGGCGCAGCAGACCGACGCGCTGAAGAGCATCGTCGGCGCGAAGGCAGCTTCGTCAGCCTCGCTGCTGACGCGAGGCGCCGCCAGCGGCGAACTGGAGACGCTCACCGCCTCAGTACAACACGCCGACGGCGGGACGGCGCGCATGGCGCAGGCGCAGCAGGACAGCCTCGACGGGGATCTGCAAAAGCTGGACGCCTCCAAGGCGGCTATCGGCGTCGACCTTTTTGCGCCGCTCGACGGCCCTTTGCGCACGCTGACGCAGGAGGCGACGCAGTTCCTGCAGACCATCGACCAGTGGCTGCAGGATAACCCGACGCTGGCGAGCGGCATCGCAACGGCGGCGGCGGTGGCACTGACTTTTGTCGGCGCGCTGGGCGCTATCGGCATGGCGGTCTGGCCGGTGGTCAGCGGCGTTGGCGCCATTATGGCCGGGGTCGAGATCCTTGGTAGCCTGTTCACTGTAGTGGGCGGCGCGATCGTCACCGCCATCGGTGCCATCACGCTGCCGGTCGTGGCTATCGTTGCGGCCATCGTCGGCGGCGCGCTGCTGATCCGTCAGTACTGGGAGCCCATCAGCGCCTTTATCAGCGGCGTCGCGCAGGGTTTCTCCGCCGCGATGGGCCCGATCGGCGACGCCTTTGCGCCGCTGCAGCCGGTGTTCGCCTGGGTGACGGACAAGATTAAGTCGGTGTGGAACGGCTTTACGCAGCTGCTGGAGCCGGTGAAAGCGACGCAGGAGCAGCTGGCCGTCGCCGGCGATATGGGGAAAAGCTTCGGCAATATGCTCGCCGAGGCGCTAAAGATCCCCGGCCACGCGCTGGACCAGCTCACCAGCGGTATCGACTGGGTGCTGAACAAGCTCGGCATCGCCAGCAGTAAAAGCAAACAGCTGAAGGCGGATCTGCCGCCAGATGCGACAGCCGCCGAGTACGACGCCGCGCCCGCCGCCAGCGGGCTGCAAAGTAACCTGCTGACCAGCGGCCCGAGCTACCGGCCGGTGATGGCGCCCACCGCGGGCAGCATGACGCAGCAGAACGCTTACACCAGCAATATCACGGTGAATGCGCCAGCCGGCATGGATGCTCATGAGATTGGACGGGTTGTGCAGCAGCATTTAGATCAACAGCAGTTTGAGCAGCAAAACCGGCAGCGCAGCGCCATGACAGGAGGATTTTATCCATGATGATGATCTACGGCATGCTGCCCTTTATGCGGCAGACGCTGCCCTATAACCAGCTGATACACAGCAGCGGCTGGAACTGGACCAGCAACAGCCGCGTCGGCAGGCGCCCCGCAGCGCAGTTTACCGGCAAAGGCAGCGACAAAATCTCCCTGAGCGGCGAGCTGCGCCCGGAGCTTACCGGCGGCCCGGTTAAGGCGCAGGCGTTTCAGCTGCTGGCTGACGAAGGGCGCGCCTGGCCGCTGATCGGCGGCGACGGCACCATCTACGGCATGTATGTCATCGAGAGCTTCAAGACAACGCACAGCGACTTTTACGCCGACGGCAGCGCGCGCGTGATTGCCTTTACCCTCGACCTGCTGCGCGTCGACGAATCGCTGGTCTCGATGTTCGGCGACCTGAAAGCGCAGGGCAGCGCGCTGTGGGCTAAGGCGGAAGCGGCGGCAGGCAATCTCTCTTCAGGCATTGCGGCGGGAGGCTTCTCACTGTGAGTGAACTCGGCGTGATGGCGATTAAGGCGGGCAGCCGGCCGGCGCCCGATTTTATGCTGTGGATCGGCAGCAAGGATGTGACGCCCAATCTGCGCGATCGGCTGATCTCGCTGACGCTCACCGATAATCGCGGCTTCGAAGCGGATACGCTGAACCTTGCTCTGGACGACAGCGACGGCCTGCTGCAGCTGCCGCAACGCGGCACGGTCGTGTCGCTGTTCCTGGGCTGGGTTGGCCAGCTGCACAACAAGGGCGACTTTACGGTCGATCAGGTGAGCCACGGCGGCGCGCCCGATGTGCTGACTATTGTGGCGCGCAGCGTCGATTTTCGCGGGGAGCTGGGCAAGGCGCGCGACCTCTCTTACCACGACGCCACGCTGGGCAGCATCGTGACGCAGATAGCCCAGCGCTGCGGGCTGATTTTGCAGATGGCGGAAGGGTTCGCCGGGATCAAGATCGATCATATCGATCAGACCCACGAAACCGATCCCAGCTTTGTCACTCGCCTGGCGCAACGCTATGGCGCGGTCGCGGTTATCAAAGCGGGGCGGCTGCTTTTTTTGCGGCCCGGCAGCGGCCAGTTAGCCAGCGGCGGCGCGATACCCACGGTGACGCTGACGCGCCAGGATGGCGATAAACACAATTTCAGCATCGCCGATCGCACCACTTATAGCGGCGTGCAGGCGCGATGGCTCTCAACAAAAGAGGCGAAAACGCATGTGGTGCAGATGCAGCGCAAGGCAAAGGCCACGAACGAGGCTGCGGTTGCCCATCCTGATGCGCAAAGCGCGCCGCAGTTAACGGGTAAGCAGGAAGGGGATTATCTTTCCGGTGCGAAAGAGAGCCTGCTGGTGCTGCCGGACGTTTTTAGCAGCGAAGAGGCGGCGATGCAGGCGGCGCAGGCGAAGTGGAGTGAGATTCAACGCGGCGCGGCTCACTTTACCTTTCAGCTGGCGAGCGGGCGTGCGGATCTCTATCCTGAAACACCGGTCAGGGTCAGCGGCTTTAAAGCGGTGATTGACGCCAGCGCCTGGGTGATCAGCAAGGTGACGCATAATCTGAACGTTAAAGAGGGATTTACCACGACGCTGGAGCTAGAGAACGATATCACGGATGTGGAATATGAGAGAGTTAACTAACTAATAGTTAATTAATTTGCTTTTTGTGAGTTATTTGCGCGATAATGACTGCGTCAACTACTGAGGAACTCACAAATGATGCATTGTCCGCTGTGTCAGAGCGCTGCCCACACGCGCAGTAGCCGTTACATCTCTAACGAGACCAAAGAGCGCTACAACCAGTGCCAGAACATCAACTGCAGCTGCACCTTTAAGACGCACGAGAGCGTGACCGGCATGATCGTGACGCCAGGTAAAATCGAGAAGGTGGCGACAGCGAAGAAGCAGCCTGAAGTTCGTGCCTGAGTGTTTAGCCGTTTGAAAAGTAAAGCCCGCGTAAGCGGGTTTTTTTATGGCGGCAGCGCCGCCTCTTGGAGTTCTGGCTATAAGTGTATGGGGCCGGAGCGCCGACGATTAGAGCTGGAGTTGAAAGCCCGTGGTTTTGAGGGGCATCAAGAGGAAACTAGCCTTCTGAGTAGAGGATGTAGCCTAAACGCAAGTGCGAGGCGACGGCTTTTTTACCAGAATGGAAGGCTTTAAAGGCTAAATTGGATCGGTGACAATCTGGAGTAATCCCATTGAAAGATAAAAAAGAGTTTCACATTAATATGAGTTTTATATGCTGTATGTATGTATGTATGTATGTATGTATGTATGTATGTATGTATGTATGTATGTATGTATGTATGTATGTATGTATGTATGTATGTATGTATGTATGTATGTGTGTATGTATGTATGTATGTATGTATGTATGTATGTATGTATGTATGTATGTATGTATGTATGTATGTATGTATGTATGTATGTATGTATGTATGTATGTATGTACAGCTAATTATTGAGTGGGAACTAACATGCAGGATTTTCTTTTGGAGTCGGTGAAGCTCCAGCGCATTGATTTTTTTGAAACCTGTTGCTGTGAGTGACTGCACAGAGTTGGAAAAGAACATGGCAATTGAGTGGGTTTCAGAGCTAACTGATGGGCTTATGACGCGGTTACGTAATCATGAATACAGTCGGTCAATGCATCAATTAGAGTAGGGAGGTATGGTCCTTATGACCACCGCGAGCGCGCATGTCTATGCTACATGAATTCGCATGATCCAAAAAGGATCACATTTCCCTCGGCCGGCCTGTTCTGGCGGGCTTTTGCTTTTCTCGTGCACTGCATGAAAACCATTACGCAAAGCGGGCAGGCGTGGCGGGGGTACGAGCGCGCGCGTGATAAATGAAACTAACTCAAGTCTATTGATTAGTTAGTTTTCAATAAAGTCTAATGTTTGAACGTCTTTATGACTAAAGCTAAAAATCACAAAGCTTATCGCCATTTGATGACAAAATTGACGCCAAAGTGGTTTAACTGCCGGTTTCATGCTAATATAGTCAGATCTAGGATCACAAATGTTAGTCCTATAGTTATTGTTGTGGAGTTGTTATGATTTATTCTTATGGATTTACAAATTATTTCGGATTCAAAGAAGGGGCGGAAGTATCTTTTGCACTTAATAGTCGAGTGCCAAAGGATGTTTCATTTGGTAGAGAAGTAGCAACTATTCTTGGTGTAAAGGGTGCTAATGGTGCAGGTAAGACAAACCTCCTTAAAGCATTAGTGTTCCTTTTGGATTTTTGTAGTTACTCATTTCGTACTGATGTAAATGAAGAAATAAAAGCTGATCCCTATTTTGATAGTAAAGATCCATCTGAATTTTATATCGATTTTAGAATCGGGGATATCCGATATTCCTATGAGTTAGGAGTAACGGAGCATGAGGTTATTTATGAAAGACTTTATAAGAAAAACCTTATTTCGAATGATGATGGAAAAAAAACTAGAAAAGTTTTAGTTTTTGAAAGAGATAAGAATGTTATTACTAAAAGGTTGGACGAGCTAAGTGAAATCGACTCAATTGTACTGAGGGATAACGTATCTCTTATAAGTGCAGTTAAAAACTACAAATTTAATAAACCATTGACGATATTAGATGATGTCTCAACATTTTTCATTAGACATATAACTAATGTCCACTATACAGGATTAAGTGACTTCTCGTTAGACACCGATAGTATTTATAAAGTCTCCGAGTTTTATCACAACTTCCCTGATGCATTCGAGTTTGTAAAAGGAATAATTAAAAATAGCGATTTGGGTATTAGTGATGTAAAAATAAAAACTCGTTTAAACGATAAAGGAGAGAAAATATATTTTCCTATGTTTTATCATCCTGTAGATGGAAAAGAACATTCCTTAACTGTTTATGATCAGTCCAGCGGTACAAAATCTCTATTTGTTAAATTGCAGAAGTATTGGTATGTATTAAGCTTTGGGGGCGTTCTTATATTAGATGAGTTTGATCTCAATTGTCATCCTTTTATGCTTCCAAAATTGTTAGAGCTCTTTGAATCATCGAAGACTAACAAAACAAATGCTCAGTTTATATTTACTTCTCATATAACTGAAGTTCTGGAGAAATTAACTAAATATAGAACTTATTTAGTTAATAAAGAAAACAATGAGTGCTATTGCTATCGTTTGGATGAAATAGGAGGCGATCTGCTTCGACATGGCAGAGCTATTGCTCCAATTTATAATGAAGGTAAAATTGGTGGAGTTCCAAAATTATGAGTGGTAAATTTGGAAACTCAAGGAAAGGGTCTTTTTTAGAAAAAATTCCCGATTTAAGTTTAGATACTGGTGCGATAACTGAACGCTGCAAGTTCAATTTTTCATATTTTGATAATTCCCAAGTTTCTGGGCAGGATTTTTCTGACTGGTCGCATGAAGAATTAATAAAACTATTAGAAAAGCTCAAGCATTACACTACGTCATCTTTAGATTTTTGGCGTAATGAAAGGGCGGGCGCTGGAGGGTTAAAAATTTTTGAAGTTTATGGTCAATTTCCAAAGCGATCAGAGTTTTCTCACCCCAAGCATGTCCCTCATGATGTTCAGTGGGCTAGATTCCGCATGGAAAATCTGGTTAGAATGATAGGGTTTATCATACCTAAAGGCATTGATTGTCAAGCTGGAGTTAAATTAAAAGAACCATTCGATAGCAATACATTTTATGTTGTGTTTCTTGACCGGAATCATAAGTTTTATCTCACAGAAGACCCTTGAAAATTTTCATGTAAGCGTAAGGGTTTGAGTAAAATATTTTATACTCTTTGACGAGTTAAATTGGAAGGTAATGATTATCAATGTCGATATAATATTTTGAAGTGAGAATTTTTATTGGTTTAAGGCCCGGTAGAGCGGGCCAGCATGTTTTATAATTCATATGTATTGAATGAAATTATTTCTTCACCTAACCATGAATTAAGTTGTTCTAATCGCTTTTGTAACGGAATTAATTCATTCCTTACAAAGACTAAACTAGCCTTCTCCACATCCACAAATCCACCAACATTATTTGGCATAATCCCCATCATCTGCGGCGGCACGCGGTGCGCAGCCATCATGTCGTCACGGCTCACGTTCTTGATATTCAGAAACTCATCCTTAGCCGCCACTTCTGACAGCGGGATAATCTCAATCCCGTTTTTCTTCCCGTTCGGTAAGTACATAAACAGGTTGCGGAAGTTGCCCGGCCCCTTGGCGCTTTTCATCGCCTTGCGGATATTGTTCACGTCTTCCTGATCCTGTGCCGCATCGGTCATGTACATGATGAAACCGGCGTGGCTACCGTTAAGGTAATATTTGCGGCGGAACAGCGTTGCCGACTCGTTTAGCAGGGTGGACGGGATCGCCGAAAGATATTCCGGCAGGCCGTAAACCTCCTGATTCAAATCCGGCTCCATCAGGTGAAACACGCTGCCTTTAGTGAACTCGTAGGGCTGCGTGTTCATGCCGTACTGTACGAACCAGTAGGTGTCCAAATCAGTGCCGCGCCTGCTGCCCTTTTGCTGCCACTAACTTCAGGCCAACAAAAAAGCCACCCTTAACGGTGGCTTTATCATGCTGATCACACAGCTTAAATTTGGTGGCCCCTGCTGGGTTTGAACCAGCGACCAAGCGATTATGAGTCGCCTGCTCTAACCACTGAGCTAAGGGGCCAGCGGAGCGGGGATTATAATGTATCTGTTTAAGGCAATCCAGCACTCACTCGCCAGATGCTGAAAAAACGCTCATCACATGAGTGCTTGATTAAACTAAACATTTGCCAGAACACGCGGCCCAATTTTAATCGTTCCGTCCAGCAAAAGCGGGTAAGCAAACCCGCTCAGGCCCGTCTCTGATCGGTTTTTTACCCTCGCTCCCACCTGAAAAGCAGCAACTTCTCACTCCCGATAGCGCGACGCCGACTGGCTCAGTGAAAGATAGGGCAGCATCGCGCCGCGCGCACGGTCATAATCCTGCCACAGCGCAATCTCTTCCAGTGCCGGGATGGTCACCGCTTCGCCCGCCTCCAGCCCCGCCAGCGCGGCATCCACCATCTCTTCCACTTCCATAACCATACCGGCCGGCAGCTCGTCAATCGACTTGCCGGAGCGATCGAAGATCTCCGTCCGCGTAGCGCCTGGCAGCACGGCTTGCACCTGCACGCCGCTGTTCTCCAGCTCGCGCTGCATCGAGCGGGTCAGCGTCAGCACAAAAGATTTGCTGCCGTTATAGGCGCCGTTGAACATCTCATGCATCAGCGAGAGCACCGAGGCGACATTGATAATCACGCCGTGTCCGCGCGCGCGAAACGCATTGGCCGCCGCATGCGCCAGGCGGGTAGGGGCGATGACGTTGAGCGCCAGCATGGTCTGAATACGATCGATATCGGCATCGATAAACTCGCCGTCCACGCTCATGCCAGCGTTATTCGCCAGCAGGGTAATCGCCGTATTGTCTCGCAGCTCCTGCTCGACGCGCAGCAGATCCTCCGGGTCGGTCAGATCGGCGCGCAGAATACGCGCCTCAATCTGATGCTGCTGTTGCAGCGTCTGCGCCAGCATCTCCAGCCGCGCCTGGTCGCGCGCCACCAGAATCAGATCGTAACCGCGCGCCGCGAGGCGTCGTGCGTAGGTGGCGCCGATGCCGCTGGATGCGCCGGTGATTAAAGCAAAGCCTTGCGATGATGCTGACATGGTAAACCTCTTTGGTATGATGGTTGTCATATTTGTAGTTAATATGACGATCGTCATATACATCGTCAAGCTGGAATATGATGGTCGTAATAATTACTATGAACAGCAGAAACTATCAGCGGGAAAAGAGCGATGGATAAACAGAGCCATAAGGCGCGCACGCGGCAGCGCATTCTGGATGAGGCGGCGCGGGTAATGCGCGAATGCGGCACGGAAAGCATCGGCGTGGCGGCGCTGATGAAGCGCGTCGGGCTGACGCACGGCGGCTTCTATGCGCACTTCGAATCGCGCGAGGCGCTGGTGCAGGCGGTTATCGCCGAAATGTTCACCGACTCGACGCAGCGTATGGCGCCGCTGTGGCAGGGCGCGGATCCGGCCGCGCGGCTGAGCGCGCTGATCGACTACTACCTGTCGGAGACGCATCGTGACTGCCGCGCCGAGGGCTGCCCGCTGCCCGCGCTGGTCAGCGAGGTCGGCCATCTGCCGGAAGAGGCGAAATCTGTCTTTACCCAGGGCGTGACGTCGATGCTGCAGCGGTTAGGCGAGCTGCTTGCCGAGCTGGGGCAGCGCGACGCCGAGGCGCTCGCCAGCAGCCTGCTGGCTGAGATGGTCGGCGCGCTGGCGCTGGCGCGCGCCTGTCCCGATAAAGCGCTCTCTGGGGCTATGCTGGCGCGCAGCCGCCAGGCACTAAAGCGTCGCACCGGACTGGAGCAGGCGGCATGAGTGAGCACAACATCAGCGACATTATCGCCCCTGGGCTGGAAGTGCTGTTCTGCGGCATTAATCCCGGCCACTCCACGGCGCACACCGGCTATCACTTCGCGCATCCCGGTAATCGCTTCTGGAAGGTGCTCTATCTGGCTGGCTTTACCCGGGAGCAGCTCAGGCCCGAAGAGGAGCAAAGGCTGCTGGAGACCGGCTGCGGCATCACTATGCTGGTAGAGCGTCCCACCGTGCAGGCGAACCAGCTGGCCGCTGAGGAGTTGCGCGACGGCGGCGCGCGCCTGACCGACAAGGTGCTCAACTACCAGCCGCGCGTGCTGGCGATCCTCGGCAAAGACGCCTTCAAGCGCGCCTTCAATCAGCGCAAGGTGGAGTGGGGCTTACAGGGCATCTTTATGGGTAAGACTCAGGTCTGGGTGTTGCCTAATCCCAGCGGGCTTAACCGCGCCTCGCTCGATGAGATCGTCGAGGCATACCGGCAGCTCTATGAGGCGTTGCAGCAGGGCGTGAAATAGCAGGCGGCGAAAAAAGGGCAATAAAAAACCCCGGCGAGCCGGGGTTTTTTTAACGCTAGCGGATTAGTCGTCAAGGAAGCTGCGCAGCACTTCCGAACGGCTCGGGTGGCGCAGCTTACGCAGCGCTTTCGCCTCAATCTGACGAATACGCTCACGCGTAACGTCGAACTGTTTGCCCACCTCTTCCAGCGTATGGTCGGTGTTCATATCGATGCCGAAACGCATGCGCAGCACTTTCGCTTCGCGCGCGGTCAGGCCCGCCAGCACGTCGTGGGTGGCTGAACGCAGGCTCTCGGAGGTCGCAGAGTCGAGCGGCAGCTCCAGCGTGGTGTCTTCGATAAAGTCGCCCAGATGCGAATCTTCGTCGTCGCCAATCGGCGTCTCCATAGAGATAGGCTCTTTAGCGATTTTCAGCACTTTGCGGATCTTGTCTTCCGGCATCAGCATGCGCTCGGCCAGCTCTTCCGGCGTCGGCTCGCGGCCCATCTCCTGCAGCATCTGGCGCGAGATACGGTTGAGCTTGTTGATGGTCTCAATCATATGCACCGGAATACGGATGGTACGCGCCTGGTCGGCGATAGAGCGGGTGATCGCCTGACGGATCCACCATGTTGCATAGGTCGAGAACTTGTAACCACGACGGTATTCGAACTTATCAACCGCTTTCATCAGGCCGATGTTGCCTTCCTGAATCAGATCGAGGAACTGCAGACCGCGGTTGGTGTATTTTTTCGCGATTGAAATCACCAGACGCAGGTTTGCTTCCACCATCTCTTTCTTCGCACGACGCGCTTTCGCTTCGCCGATAGACATGCGACGGTTAATATCTTTTACCTGCTCGATGGTCAGGCCGGTCTCTTCTTCGATCTGATGCAGTTTCTGCAGGCAGCGCATCACATCTTCTTCCACTTCTTTCAGCTTTTCTGACCAGGGTTTATTCATGGCCAGCGCGGCTTTGAACCAGCTCTCGCTAGTCTCGTTGCCGGTAAACAGCGTGATGAAGTTTTTCTTCGGCATTTTGCACAGTTCAACGCACAGCTTCATGATGATGCGCTCTTGCGTACGCACGCGCTCCATCATCTCGCGCATGTTGTTCACCAGGTAGTCGAACTGCTTCGGCACCAGGCGGAACTGCTTGAAGACGTCAGAAAGGTTCTGAATCTCTTTTACTGCGTCAGCATGGCTGCGACCTTTGCTCTTGATAACAAGGCGGGTCGTTTCATACTGCGTGCGCAGCTCGACGAATTTTTCGCGCGCCAGTTCCGGATCGATTGAGTTATCGTCGTCGGAGCTGTCGTCTTCGCTCTCTTCGTCTTCATCTTCGTCGTCGTCGCGGTCTTCCTGAGACAGCTCAGAGCCGACGTGGGTGGCGGTAGGCGCCAGATCTTCTTCAGCGTTTGGATCCACGAAGCCGGTGATCAGGTCAGAGAGGCGAGATTCGCCCGCTTCGACTTTGTCGTACTGCTCCAGCAGATAGGTAATGGCTTCCGGATATTCCGCAACGGAACACTGTACCTGGTTGATACCGTCTTCGATACGCTTGGCGATGTCGATTTCGCCTTCGCGCGTCAGCAGCTCAACGGTACCCATCTCGCGCATATACATGCGCACCGGGTCGGTGGTGCGGCCAATTTCAGATTCTACGCTGGATAACACCTGAGCGGCGGCTTCCGCGGCATCTTCGTCAGTATCGGCGCTGTTTTCGTTCAGCATCAGATCGTCGGCGTCAGGGGCTTCTTCCACCACCTGAATGCCCATATCGTTAATCATCTGGATGATGTCTTCGATCTGATCGGAGTCGACGATATCTTCCGGCAGATGGTCATTGACCTCAGCATAGGT